>Ga0099846_1001116_pt1 | contig 11115 bp, 6 predicted proteins | sample CB_VirMetaG_FD_78180 | JGI IMG/M metagenome (GOLD analysis project Ga0099846, IMG submission 78180) | Freshwater to marine saline gradient viral communities from Chesapeake Bay - CB_1504_1 Viral MetaG | ecosystem: Environmental > Aquatic > Marine > Coastal | place: USA: Chesapeake Bay | collected... | reverse complement strand
TAAAGGTTGAGTACCACTTGAGGTATGAGCTGCATTAACAAAGTAAATGTTTCCGTTGGATGTATCTTTAACTAAATCTCTAACTTGGTAGGATGTAGAAGTTGCCCAATCCCCTTTAAATGTACCTAGTTCTTGGTTTGCTAATAAAGCTGTTGCGTCTGCATTAACAGATAAAACTCTATTCGCTACTAACTCAGGTAGATCTACATCAAATCCTGTAGTTGTGGTAACGGGATATTGGAGTGTTCGAGCAAACTGTTCTTCTAACTGTTGCAACATAGCAACAATCTTATCTAGTTCTGAATTAAGGGTTTGGATAGGGAAGTTACCAGATACTGGAAAGTCCGATAATCTCTCAATCGCTAGATCTCTAACGATTGTAATACTATCATTCAGTGTAGCTCCTGGACTACCTAAAGTAATAGATCCCCCACCAGTTACACCTGCACCAGTAACGCTGTATTGTGATGCAGATGATGGTGAGTTGTTGTAAGTAAGGAGTGTCGTACCATTGTAAACTTTTAAATCACCTACTGCAAAAAACTCAAAAGGCACAGAAAAACTAGTCTGTCCAGATGTAGCTGTATATTGTATTCTAGGTGTTGTATCGCTTATTTGTAGTGCCATTAATATATACTCTTTTCAAAACTATCAAATATACCATCTAGATACCATATGTTATTGAGAGGTACAAGTTTTCTTATTCTTCTAGCTGTATGATGAGAATGTCTACCTCTACCCCAATCATATAATATTTCTGCTGCTGTACCTATTGTACTTGCTACTGGTGTTATACTTCCAGCTTTTGTTTTTAATGATGTTCCATAAGGTCTACCTTCTCCTAAAAATGGTCTTAGACCTATTTGATTATCTGATAATGATTCTATAATTCTATTTACATCACCAAATATACCAAAAACACCACCTCTTTCAGCACCATCTAATATTCTTTCAGTTAATGATTTCTTACCATAATCTTTTCCATAATCTTCAGTTCTGCTTTTGTCTACAATCATACCAAATGCTGTTAATGCAGCTATATCTGTAATTATCTTTTGATCTTTTCTTTGCATACCTTTGATTAATAGTTTTCTTGTCATATCAAGACTAAACTTTTTATATTGAAAAAACAAAGAACCCACTTCCGTATTTGCTATCATAGGTGCAGATCCATCTCCAGGAGTAATAATTAACTCATCTACATAATCATTTAATGCTTTGTTAAATTTAAAAGATGTTGTTGCATCATCCCATAAATCAGAATTAGCTACACTAATTTTTTCATAATCCCATTTATTAGCACCTGGACCATATCCTTTTTTAGTATAGTTATCCCATATTTTAAAAGCATCTGCTTCGCTAATACCATTTTGATTTAAAAACATTCTTTCTACATCTGTAGCTTTACCTGCCACTACATTAGAAATCTTTATTAATAAATCATCTCCTCCCCATAGTGTTGCATATGTCTTGGTTATTGTAGTAAATGCGTTTTGTAAATTTCCGTATTGAAAATTCAATGCACCTAATTTCTGTAACTTAGATTCTAATCCTACAAAACTTGTTTGAATAACATCATTACCAGAAAGTATCTGCGCCCTTGAAAACTGTAATGTTAAATCATTTAATTGACCTAATTTTTTACCTATAGGTTTACCAATCATATAAGTCTTTGCTAATCCTTGACTAAAGGATTCAAATATTCTTCCAAAGTTTTGTTGCAATCCACCAATCGTAACCAATCTTCCTAAGTCTGCTAAAGCTGAAGCACCTGTTAATTGAGTTAATGTATTAAACAATTTAAAATTTCTTATAGCCGTAGACCAGAACCCATGTGGATTATCACTTAATCCATAAATACCTTTTCTTAAATCTCTTAACTTTTCTAATCTATCTAAAATATTATTTCTATCTTCTATTTTTATTTTGCCTTTAATAACCATATCTTGTAATTCATTAGCTACTTGATTTAAACCTGGTGCATAACCCATTTCTTTAATATCTCCAAACCAACCATATCCTCCTGGATCACCATATTTTTTTGTCATTACAATATCTGGAGTCATTGATCTAAAATAAAATGAAGTCAATGTTTCTATATTTGTTTCTATAAAATCACCTGCAATTAATTCATCTAAAGTTGCATCATCTATCTTTAACAATCTTTGTTTTAAAAACTTACTTGTAGGACTAATCTTCATTTTATAAACAGCATTTGCTTCGTCTAAATTTTCAAATGGTTTTTTAAATGGATTATATTGTTTAAAAGAATCTAAAATATCTTCTACATCTTTTGGGTCCATATCAGCTAAAACTCTTTTCATCATTATTGCTTTAAAAGAAGCAAAGTTTTGTTCTATGTTAATTCTTTTATAAAGCTGTGGTACATAACCATCTATTAACTTAGAAGTATCTTTCATGCTTTTTATTGTCATTTCCAAAGCATCTTCTAATTCTTTTAATGTCCATTCTTTTTTTGTCTTGGGATCTAAAATCTTAGGCTTTGTTTTAGAGTTTTTAAATCTAGCAATAGAACTTGTAAGCCAATCTTCTTTCTTGATTAACTCTATTAAAAATAGTTTTGTATCAATTATTTCTTGTTCATAAAATTTAAAAAACTCTTTTGTTCTTTCTGATGCAATACTTATATATTTTCTAGTAACAGTATCTCCTGCTAAAGACTTTCCTTTATTTCTTACAGCTTTGTAAACTTCTGTTTGGAAATCATTATACGATAACAATCTTTCACCAGTATCTAATTGCCTTGTTTTACTAAACATGAGTCTAAATTTTTTAAAATATTTAATCTCTTTTCCTGTAAGTTCTTTTACATAATTAATATATGAGTTTTCTAAATTCTCAATTACGCTAACTAAATGAGGTTTGTAGAGTGTGTTCATTATTATCTCTACACTATCAGGTGCTGCTGCATATTTTTCAAACTTATGAAATAAATCTGATTTTGTAAGGTTCAATAAAAACTCTTTAGCTTTTCTAGAAGGACCATTAAATATATAATCTAATCCAGATAATCCTAATTTTTCTAATCCTAACCCAGTAGGAACATATCCTAAATCTGAATCAGCAATTTCTTCACTAACTTTATTGTTAAACTTTATAATATTCTTATCTGATTCTATTTTTTTCTCTATGTCAGAAATTATAATAGAATCTTTTTTTTCAAACTTTTTTCTTTCACTCATAGAATCTAATATATATTGATTAACTTTACCTCTATCAGCTCTTTTAACTTTTTTAGATTCAATAATTTGTCTAATCTTAAACTCAATCCATTCATCAAATGATTTAAATCCATAAATACTTTTTCCTTGTAGATATCCAGATTGTAATTGTGAAGGATTAATACTAACAGTATTTGTTAATCTATCATAGATAACCCCAAAGTTTCTTATTCTAGTTTCTTTACCTTTTCCAGATGCAGTTACTACAATATCAGTTCCATAATCTTTTAATACGTTGTTTGTAATTTTAACTTTTAATCCATCATATTCTCTTAGTATTAACCCACTAATATAATTAACTCTATCTTTAAAAGATTGTTTACCTTTAGGTTTTTCTACTTCCATATCTACAATTTTGTTTTTTCTTCTATAAGGATTTGTACTATTACCAAATTCTGTTTTACTGGCATTGTTCCATTCATCAAGTTTAGCTTTTGTATTACCTTCTCCTCTTGCATCAAATTTGTCATACTTTTGAAATCTTTTAGCTATCTTGTTAATTACATATGCTCCAGTAAAAACGACAGCAGCATCACTTAAAGCTCTATCTTCATCAGCTATTTGTTTAAAACTTTCTTCTGCAACTATTCCTTTAGTTATTCTTGAAAATCCTTTTTTACCAGCAAATAAAGTTTTAACTCCAGGTGTCATTATTGCTAATTGAACTGGATCTAAAAAAACTTCAGACATAAAACTAGATATTTGAAATATTCTGTTTCTTTCATCTTTAATACCTTGTTCCCATTCAGCAATTTTGTTTGCAGTTTCTTCCTCACTGCCACTTGTATGTAGCTTTTTAGGTATTAAAAATTTTAAATGTTCAGGTACTTGAGGATCTGTATAAGCAGTGTACTCATCATCATCATTATTGTTATATCTAATTTCTTCTGCAATATTAAATATTCCTCCCCATGTTGTTCTATCTAAAAAACCTTCTTTAAGAAGTCTACCTGTTTCTGTTAAATTTTCTCCTAAACTTTTTTCAGGTTCTGGTTCAATAGCTTTTCTATATCTTGGATTAATATCCCTACCAAACTTAATTTGTTTCATAATATTCTGGACTAAACAAATATGTTAAAACTCTTTTTTGCATATCACCCATTTCTGGAAATAATGAATGTAATTTTTTTACATTCCCACTTCTTATTGCACTCTTTAATTTTTTTAAATCTGGTTTGTATAAATTATAAGCATCTAATATAAATGCTACTTGTCCAGGTTTTGTTTCTAATCTTTTACTAAACATATCGATAACTGCATCTACATTTTCTTCTAATGTACCAAATGAATCTGGCATAGCAGCTTCTTCAAATATTGCATTATGTATATCTACAGATTGTCTTAATAAAAAATCTCTATCACTTTCATTTTCTTGTTTAAATGTATTTGTAATTATATTAGAAAAACTAAACGCATAGTCATTTGCTGTTTCTTCATAAACATCTATTAGCTTATCTTGGTAATCTTTTTGCAATAAATTAAAATTAGTATCATCAAAGGGGATGCCTACAGTTCTCATTGAGTTCATAAACTTATTAACTAATGGTCGCATAATATATGGGTCCATATCAGTTGTATCTAAATAGTCTTGTGTTCTTTTTTCTACATATGTTTGGAAGCTAGTATTAAACATTTCGCTTGGATTAAAATCTTTACCATTTACTTTTATACTAATACTTTCGTCAGCATATCCGTACCTATCAAACTTCTTACTAAAATCTAAATTTAATTTAACTCTATAATCATCTGTTCCATCAATTCTTTCTACTTCTAAACCACCTTGTTCTGCTAATTGATATAAATCTTCTTGTGTTGGTTTTGTTTCAATACCATTAATTTGAAAAGCATTTCTTAAATTCTCATCAATATCATAATTATTTTCTACATACATATACGTAAAAGATGATAAATAATTTATTGCTGTATATTCATCTAACTTATGTACTTTTTCTAATGCGTCTTTTGCAAATGTATATTTCTCACCAGAGTTTGGTGCAAATCTTGTAGTACCAAAATCATCTTCATTAACCAACTGGTTCATAACTTGAGCCACTTTTGATTCAAATATATTTGAAACTATATCTGGATTTGTATTAGGACCAACTTCTATTGAAGTCAGCATTTTTGCTTTTTCATAAACTAAAGCATCTAAATTCTTTATGTACTCAGGATCATATAATCTTTCAATTTCTTTTTTAGCACTTTCGCTAGTTTCCATAACTATTCTCATTGGAAAAAATGCACTATATTCTTGCTTTGATCTTACTCTATCAAACTCTTTATTTAAAAAATTTGATGTAACGCTATATCCTTCCATTCCTTCTATCTCATTAAAAAATTCTTTAGCAGGAGCTGTTAAAGCTATTATTCCTCCACTTTCTTTTGTTAATAAGTTTTTTTGTTTTATTTCTTGATTCTCTTTCCACTCTTTAGCTAAAGTAATAGGATCATAAAATTCTTTTAGTCCATTAAAAAAACTAAACATTTCATTTGTATTTTTATTAATACCTTCAAAACTTACTATTCCTCCATCAGTTAAACTATTCCATACAGGAACTGCTGTATCAAACCATTGATTAATAGCATCTTCATTCTTCTCATCTAATAAATCAAACAACTTTGTACTATTCATTGTATTCATTAATTGTTTAGCACCATTAGTTAATGTTTCGTTTTCTCTCATAAAAGTAAACAATACATTTGCTTCATTAGGTCTATTAATTAAATCCATATATCCTTCTAAGGTATCTTCTACTTCTGGAAAAAATTCAGATATAACACCACCAATATACTCATTACTAGTTAATCCTAAACTAGTTAGTCTATCTTGATTTTCTTTTGATGATAATATTTCAGATAAATCAGATTCACTTTTTCCAGAAAAATAATCAGAAGTAGATTGTCTTAAAAAGAAAGCATCTTGATTCTTTTTTACAAGATCAGTAATATCTGAAGTGTTATAAACAATACCTTTTGAATCTAATAAATCTCTAAATGCTTGCGGAGACATTAAAGAATCTCCTTCAGTGTAGATGTTTTCACCCATTATCATAGGCTTTGTAACATCACTAATAGAATTAATTATAGATTCAATTTGCAAAGAATCTTCAGTTAATTTTTTTGTTCTTATTTTGTTTATTTCAAACTCATTCAATGATTTTATTGTATTAAATCTCTTTATTCCGTTATCTACAATTTTATCTATTATATCTTGACCAATCTTATTTCCTGTTTCATCTTCAAATATTTCATAATTAACACCTCTTACTCCACCTTCATTAAGAGAATAGTTTCTTAAAAACATCTGAGCTTCATTTTCAGCATTAGCTACTTGCTGTGGATCTGTTATATCTATGTTTTGATAAAAACTTTTTACTATTGCATTAACTCTTTTTTGCTCTAAAGAAAGCAATAAACCTTGTTCTGCTTCTCTTTGTGTTCCGTCATTTAATTTAAATTCACTTGCTATTTTCATAGCATTATACTTTTCACCATGACTTCCTAAAAATGCTGTTACTTGTGTTGCAAAAAAATTATTAATTCCATCTATACTTTCTTGTGGATTACGTGATGTTAAAAAATTATTCTCTATAAATGTATCAACATTAAGAAGTGTGCTTTCTAAATTTTTTTCATAACTATTAGTTAATTCTTGATACTCTATAATGTTTGCTTGTTTTCTTAATGTTTCAAAAGCATTTAAGTTTTTTTGATTAAAGTATGCTTCAGCACCAATACTTAATCTTTCAGGAACATTTGACAATACACCATTAATATAACCATCTGCTTCTTCCTGGAATCTTGTTAGATCTGGTTTTTCTCCAGACTTTAAAATACTTTCAACTTTGTTGTTTATATATTTAGTAGTTTCAGTTTCAAAGTTATTCTGCCATTTAGCATCTAATATCTTTATTTGATTCTCTGCTAAATTATTCATAGTATTAGCAGCTACATTAAACATTTCACTTATGTTAGGAGTATAAACATCTACTACTCCCATTCTTGAAGCAGTACCTGAAGGAGATACTGTTTGTGTTCTTCTTGTTCTTTGTATTTCTCTAGCCATTAAATACCACCAAGAATCCTTCCTGCTGCATCTTTCTTAATAGGATCTGGTGCTTTTTTATAATAGTTATAATAATTCCATCCATTAACAATCGTAGATCCTGCATTAATAACTGATCCTATAGTGGAATAGTATGCTTGTGATTTTGTATTAAAGATAGCTCTGTCATAACTTGTCTGTACTTTAGCTGCATTTAATCTAATAGCTGACAAATCTTTATTAGTAACATTGATAACATCTTGTTGAATCGCATCAAAGCTAGGACTATCTCCTACACCAGACGCACCTCTTACTGCTCTGTTATTAGCTAGAATTAAATTCATTTCTTCTTTTCTAGCATTTTCTGCTTGTAATCCTTCTACATAAGCTACACGTTTTTCTTCTTCATATCTTCTAGTCATTTCAGCAGCAGCAGCTCTTTGCTGTTGCATTTGAACTAATGAACCTGTTGCAGAGATACCTGCACTAACTAAGAATAATGTTGCTGGATCTGCTCCCATTTTAATATACTACCTCTAATGCTACACCCAAAACTTTTAAAGGCAAGGGTGCTGTTTGTGTTATCTTTAATGTAGGTTGTCGATCATAACCTAAAAAGAAAAACTCTTTCTTTCCTGTTACTTTATCTACTGCGTTAGCCACATTAAAATCCACTTGTCTTATCACTAAACTTTTAGCAGTATTATCTGCTGCTTGTAAAGCTACATTTAGAGTATCGGACAAATCTATCACAGCTCTAGATATTCTTTTTATCTCACCTGTCAATGGACCTGTATTGACTTCTCTATCTATTGGCATAGTTTCCAGGCTAGGATTGTAGTTAAAACCTAAAATCACACCAGCAGTATGTGCTTCATTAAAGGTTACTGTATCACTAGACGTTGTTGTAAACTCTCCTAATGAAAATGTACCATCAACAGCATTAACAGTTTCTTCTGTTAAATGAGCTGGACTGTTATGGACACGACCTGAAGTAATTGTAATTGCAGCATTATCAGCAGGTGAAGAATCTAGTGCCTGGTTTAATACAATCGTATATCCACTAGCTGTAGGTGTAACTGTTTGTATTTCATAACTACCAGATACTGCATCTATTGTAATAACATCTCCTGTATTAGGAGCAGATGTATATCCATCAACATTTAAACTGGTTCCTGTTTGGCTACCACCATTTACTAAAGGAGTACCTTGTTGATTAACTGTTGTTGTTCCAGAACAATCTAATGTTAAATCATCTTGCTCAGCAAACTTTTCTAATGTGTAGATAGTAGATCCTTCTAATTCTCTTTTACAAACACAGAATAAATTTTCATTTAACGCAGTAATAGATACAAACTCATCATCTGTTCTTGTTGTCCATAATGTCCAACCAGCTATCTTCTCTGCACGTACACTATGAAACAAGGCTAGTGTTCCGTCATTGTTAGTAAAAAAAGCAAACTGTTCTGGTCTAGTTGTTGTACCAGTTATCATAGTCATATCTACTGGAGCATTAACTAAATGAGATGCCAGGATAGATATAGATGTAGAAGCATAAGCGTTTTCTACATCACTAAATAAATATTCTCTAATCGACTTACCATTCTTTTGTGAATACAATGTCGCACCATCAAAGATAATAGGCTTTGCTCTACTGCAACCATAAGGTGTTTGTCTAAGAAATGTAATGTTAGCTGGTGTAACAGCAGAAGTATCTGTAGATGTAGGAACAAAGTATTCACCACCATCTGTTAGTACTTGTAAGTTTCTTGAAGATACTAAATGTCTAATCTCGTTTACTCTATCACCAGATACAAATACGTTAATAGCTTCATCAGCAAGTCCAGTACCTACATCAAAGTTATAATATCCACCTACTTGTGATCCTATTACAGCAGCAGGAGCATCCCTGACTCCAGCAAAATATAATCTGTTATCATGGAATGTAACAGCTTGAGGATAGCCTCTGACTGTAGATATTAATTCTTCTTCCCAATCTACATGAGGTCCAACACCTCCAGCTACTGTTTCAATAACAGTTCCTATTACTTCTGTAGCAGAATTAAATGCAGTTATCAAAATTTGAGATCCATCTATTTTAATGTAATGACCTACATAACTACTGGTCCATATACCTGTAGATGCAGTTATAGTTCTTCCAGTACCAGTTGCTGAAGTAGATAAAGTTAATGTAACACTTGCATCAGCATATTTATAAAAGGGAGCATGAGTCTTATATGCACCAGATACCACTACATCTTCATCTAATTCAAATGCAAACACTGTAACTGTAAAAGTACTAGCACTTGTTCTTTTAATCTCTAGTGTGGGATTATCTCTATGTGTCATAAACACCGTATCTCCAAACTGAGCAAAGTTTAATTCAAATAACTGTGCTTCTGTATAATTTACATTAGCAGTTATATTAGTTTGAATAGCTACTCCATCTGAATCATAAACATCTAATCTTCCATTAGATAAAACAAATACTGCTAATTCATCATTAGAAAAGATAAAGGGAATAACTCTAGATTTGCCTGGCAACGTAGCTTTGTAGGTAGTTCCAGGTCTACGCATAATCCCACCTTCATCTAGTAAGTACCAATTACGCAGTGTCTTAGCTCCACTAAAGTAAGCTGAAGCATCTGTTCTCGTAATCAGTAATGGGTTAAGTTCACCACTTGCAAAGTTAGTGTAAACAGTTCTTAGGGTGTTAGCCATTAGTACCCCCTAGTAGTTAATCTGTTTGTGATAAATCTCTTTGTACTTAGTTTCTTGTTTGTTACTTCTTGGCTATCTGTATTCTTAGCAATCAGTATTTGTCTTTCTGCTAAGTCTGAAAACTGTTTAATCATAGCTGCATCTCTTGCCACTGATCCAGCAAAGATAGAAGCTAGTGTATATTCTAATCCTAATTTAAAATACGCAGGAAACTCTGATTCATCCTGTCTAAATATATAATCAGCAATTAAAGCTGATTGTGAATCATATCCATTGACAAATACTTTATCTCCATACCTAGCATATTCAATAGGTATATCAGCCACTGTAATTGTATTTAACTGTAATAAATCTGGTGAAGTTGGTAATTGATAAGCATATTCATATCTCCCTGTAGGAGCTGCTGCTAATAAAGAAAGTTGTTGTTGTTCAGTAGAGAATCTCCATCTATGTCTGCATAGTATGGATTGAGTAATATTTTCATAAATGTTGGAAGCTACCAATGCTTCTGTTGATCCATCATCAAAAGAAGAAATAGGTTGAGCGCCTATCATAATTAACGCTCTTGCACAAATGTCTACTTTGGTATCTGCCATTATTTAAAGGGGGGAATAAATCCCCCCAATATTGTTATGCAAGTATAACAGTTGTTACTGTAGCTGATGTTGCTGCAGATACAATTAAGATATCTACAACAGCGTTTGAACCGCCACTATTAACAATGATTATATCACCAGCGTTTAAATCACCTGTCGCTGATAAAAAATAATCTGCATCATCAATAGCAGTAATTGCATCACCATCTGCATAATACCATAGTGAGTTAGAATCTCCCATTTGAGAGATCTTTTTTAGTGGATTAGATGTTTCGTATGCCATTCTCTATCTCCTTATTCCGCACACTTCTGGATTCTTACACCATCACTATCAATTAGGACTGCTCCCATTGACATATATGAAGTTGTAAGGTGTGCTACTTGCTCAGGAATGTAGTTTACTTCAGTTCTTACATCTGAACCTACACCTAAACCTAAAGAAGATTTATGGAAAGCAATAGTGTTTCTGTCGCTAGAAGCGATAGATAAACCACTGAAGCCCATCCACATG
>Ga0099846_1001115_pt1 | contig 11117 bp, 15 predicted proteins | sample CB_VirMetaG_FD_78180 | JGI IMG/M metagenome (GOLD analysis project Ga0099846, IMG submission 78180) | Freshwater to marine saline gradient viral communities from Chesapeake Bay - CB_1504_1 Viral MetaG | ecosystem: Environmental > Aquatic > Marine > Coastal | place: USA: Chesapeake Bay... | reverse complement strand
TGAATCCGGAACAACTTTCTATACGTCGCAATTTGGGTCTCAAAGACTCAGACAACAGACTAAAACTTCGAGAGGACCTCGATCTGGCCAAGCTTCCAAAAGTTAACGAATATGGTATGTCATTGAAAATATTGAATAAATGATATGCAGGATTTGCATACCAGCTATGCAAAATCTAGTATTGCTTTCTATGGTTGAAGAGAGTAATATACATACAAATTCGATACGGAGAACGACATGACCACGGAAGCAATCAGTTTCGAGATCAAATCCCAGTTGGCCAAATTGCTGGCCACTGAGAATATCACTATGCGTCATAGTCCTGATGTTAGCACCGCATATTTCGATATCAAAAATCGACTCCTTGTCCTTCCTGTGTGGCAGAACATCTCGGAAGATTTGTATGACATGTTGGTTGTCCATGAAGTCGGACATGCCCTAGACACGCCTTTGGATGCATGGGAATCTGCAATCGACACTCTTGCAAAAGAGAAACATGGAGATGCAGCAAGCGATAAGCAAAAAGTAAATATCAAAGGCTTTCTGAATGTGATCGAGGATGCTCGGATCGACAAGCGTCAAAAGCGTCGATATCCTGGCTCTAAACGGAATTATGTGATTGGTCATAAGGAATTGTTTGCCCGTGATCTATATGGCATCAACGGTAAAGATGTTAATGATCTTACATTCATTGATCGAATCAACCTATATTTCAAAGGTGGTTTGCACCTGAATATCCAATTCTCTGGTGTAGAAAAGTCTTATTTGTCTCGCATCTCCAATGCCGAAACTTTCGATGAAGTTGTAGCTCTTACCAGTGAGATTTATTCTTACTCTAAAGAAGAGAAAGAAGAGAAGCTAAAGAAGAAACAGGAAATCGAAGAAGAAAATTCTTCTGATTTGGATGATTCGGATTATGATTTCAATGAAGACTCGGATGATGCTGAATCCGAAACTTCGGGTGATGCTGAATCCGAAACTTCGGATGATGCTGAATCTGAAACTTCGGATGAAGATGGAGGCAATTCATCTTATGCTGATGAAAACGCAGGTGTCGATGATGAAGATACGGTCGAAAGCGTGACTGAAAAGAATGCACAATCTTCTATGGACAAAATGTTGGTCAATAATTCCAACATTCAATATAAGTATGTAACTCTGCCGACTTTCAATTACGATCTCATTGTGGATGATTATAAAAAGGTTTATGCAGAAATGCATGATCCCAAAAATGAATTCACAAATGTCTACGTGAACTTAAATTTCAGTGATCGCAAGAAGCTGTGTCTAGAATCTTTCAATGAGTTTATGAATGCTGAGAAAAATTCTATCTCCTATATGGTGAAAGAATTTGAGCAAAAGAAAGCTGCGGATACTTATTCTCGAATTGCTGTTGCTAAAACAGGAATGCTCGATACCAACAAACTCCATACTTACAAGTACAATGAAGACATCTTTAGGCGCATCTCCACTGTTCCTGAAGGTAAGAATCATGGCTTTGTGATGCTTTTGGACTGGTCTGGTTCAATGTTCTACAATCTCAAAAATACTCTGAGGCATCTTTTTGGTCTGGTCATGTTCTGCAAAAAGACGCAAGTGCCATTTGAAGTTTATACTTTCCGTTCCGATCCTGGTATTCAAAAACAGCATAATTCTTCTGAATTGTATTTTGATAATTTCAAATTGCGTAACATCCTTTCGTCGAGGATGAATACTGCAACATTGCGTGCAATGATGTTGAAGTTGTGGGAAATTGCAAATGGTATTCTTGTTCAATGTGATGCGTTACTCTCTACACCTCTCAATCAGGCAATCCTTTGCTTTGATAAGATCGTGAATGATTTCAAATCGAAGCATAAAGTCCAAGTTATGAATACGATTATCATCACGGACGGACATTCTGATCCTTGGCGAGTTACTTATTCTTACGAATATAAAAAGCAACTTGTATATGTCTTCCAGGATCCTCTGACCAAGAAAACTTATTATCACGATAAATATGATCGTCCATATTATCAAACTGTAATTGCCCTAAAAGTTCTGAAAGAACGTACCGGTTCAAACGTCATCGGATTCTTTTTGAATAGTGGCAAAATTACAAAATTGAGCTATATGATGCAATTTTCTGATGCCCAAAAAGTAAAATATCACAATGACAAGTTTCTTGGTATCACAAATGCTGGATACGATGAATACTATATCATCAATATCTCTAAGCTAGGTATAGCTGATGAAGAACTGGATGTGTCCACTAATATGACCAAGAATAAAATCTTCAAGAACTTTGTGAAGTTTTCCAACAAAAAGTCTGTCAATCGTATTATGTTGTCCAAGTTTGTTGACAGGATCGCAAAAAATATGCAGATTGCCACTTGACAACCACCTCCACCTGTGCTAAGATTACACACAATCGAAACAAAGGAACACAAGATGCCTAAGACTGTGGATCGCAACTTCTTCTTCCAGGCAGTTGCTCAGGAACTCGGTGACATTGATACGATCAATCGCCAACAAGTTCTGGATGTTTGTGATAAGTATGATATCAGCTATCCTGCATGGTTCATGAACGATGCAGATCGTCGCGTCTCTCGTGGTGTTTATAGTCTTTTTAATTCGAAGCAAGTAAAGATGAAGAAAGTTGAAGTCGCGAAGCAGGAAGTTGAACCTGTGGATAATGACGTCAAGGCTGCTATGGTGTTATCTGTTGTTCCTCTGAGTGTGGAAAACAGTATGGCGCATTCCCTTGTTCCTGATCGTGTCAATGGTTATGTGCCATTTGGCAACTTCAAGGATGTTCAGTCGATTATCAAGTCTGGTCGATTCTATCCGATGTATGTTACCGGTCTTTCTGGTAACGGTAAGACTATGATGGTCGAGCAGGTATGTGCCGCTGAAAAGCGTGAATGCATTCGTGTCAATATTACCATCGAGACGGATGAAGACGATTTGATCGGTGGTTTCCGCTTGCAAGATGGTAAAACTGTCTGGCAGAATGGTCCAGTTGTCCATGCCATGGAACGTGGTGCAATTCTGCTCCTTGATGAGGTCGACCTTGGTTCGAACAAGCTTATGTGCCTTCAACCTGTGCTTGAAGGTAAACCAATCTTCCTCAAGAAGATTAATAAGCTGATTACTCCAGTCAAGGGCTTTAACATTATTGCTACTGCAAACACTAAAGGTAAAGGTTCAGAGGATGGTCGATTCATTGGCACCAATGTCATGAACGAAGCTTTCCTTGAGCGGTTTTCTGTCACGATGGAACAAGAATATCCTGAAGAGAAGGTAGAGGTCAAAATTCTACACAATCTTCTGGATTCTCTGACATCTCGGAGTGCCGAAGATACCGACTTTGTTGCTAAGTTGGTAAAGTGGGCTGATGTTATTCGTAAGTCTTTTGCAGAAGGTGCGGTAACAGAAATCATCTCGACTCGGAGACTTGTCCATATTTGTGAAGCATATGTTATCTTTGATCGTAAACGTGAAAAGTGCATCAATCTGTGCTTGAATCGATTTGACATTGATACCAAGAATGCTTTTCTCGATCTTTATAAGAAGCTGGATGAGACTGTAAATCCTGTGCCTGCTCCTGAAGTTGCTCCAGCTAAAGATGAAATCCCTTTCTAAAGAATTAGTGGAATAATCCACTATTACTGAATGGTGAGTCACACACCATTCAGTTTCAAATCCCAGTGACAAAATGGAGAAAATATAATGAGTCAAATTGGTCGTATTGAGAAGGTTCTTCTTGCTAATAACGAGTATCCAGGTCTTACTGCTGCTCAGGTAGCAAAGAAGGCTGGTGTTTCTCGCTCTACAGTTTACAAGCGAGTTTCGGATCTTCGAAATCTCCATGGTATGCGCATTTACTCAAACACTCGCAAGGTAAATGGTCATCCTAAGACATATTACCGAGCAGCGTAATATATCTTCACTATATAGAGAGGGGAGAAATCCTCTCTCTTTTTTTATTGAAAATTATTATGTTCAATAAAAAACTTTAAATAATGTGAAGGAGATTAATAATGGAGATTAAAATCAAAGCTGAAGATTTGAGGAAAAAGAAATTGATGGTGTGTACTCCGATGTACGGTGGAAATTGTGTCGGACTTTATATGAAATCCTGTCTCGATCTTCAGACACTATGTATTCGGTATGGTATCGAAACTAGGTTCTCATTTCTATTTAATGAATCACTAATTACCCGTGCAAGAAACTATCTTGTAGATGAATTCTTACGATCAGGATTTACGCATCTACTTTTCATTGATTCGGATATCAATTTTGATCCAAACGATGTTATTGCACTCATTGCACTAGATAAAGATGTAATTGGTGGTCCATATCCTAAAAAATCTATCAACTGGAATGCAGTATGGAAAGCATCGAAACGATTGCTGAATGACCCATCGTTCGATGAATCTAAATTCAATCCGGGCGAACTTGAAGGTGTGGCAGGTGATTATGTCTTTAATGCAGTACCTGGGACAACTCAATTTAAGGTAACCGAACCTCTTGAAGTTATGGAGATTGGTACGGGATATATGATGGTCAAACGTGAAGTGTTCGATAAGTTCAAAGAGGAATATCCACATCTCAATTATAAACCAGACCATCGAGGTCAAGCCAACTTTGATGGTTCACGATACATTCATGCATACTTTGATACAGTAATTGATCCTGATTCTCACAGATATCTAAGTGAAGATTATATGTTTTGTCAGTATTTTCGGGCAATAGGTGGAAAGATATATCTTTGTCCATGGATGCGTACTGAACATGTTGGTACATATGGTTTTAAAGGCGACATGCCAAAGATAGCTGCCATAACCGGGGCATTGTGAAATTAAAATTCACGTAAAAATTGGAGAAATAAAATGCTACTAGGACTGGTGGGTTTTGCAGGTGCAGGTAAAGATACTGTAGCTAATGTGTTAGTTGAAGAATATGGCTTTCAAAAGTTTAGTTTCGCGAGTGCCCTCAAAGATGCGGCAGCATCAATTTTTGGTTGGGATAGAAAGCTTTTGGAAGGTGATTCTGAAGAAAGCAGACTATTTCGCGAAACACCAGATAAGTTTTGGTCAATCAGATTTGGTTATGATCTGTCTCCCAGAACTGCATTGCAATTGTTGGGTACTGAATCTGGTCGAGAAGTATTTCATGAAAATATCTGGATATATTCACTGGAAAGAAAAATCATGAATGTGCCAAATGTCGTTATTTCAGATGTTAGATTTAAAAATGAAATTGACTTCGTTCAATCAAAGAACGGATTCTTAGTTCGTGTTTCAAGAGGTAAAGATCCTGAATGGTATGATACCGCATATGACCATAATGTGAATGAAAAATATGAAATGGGGAAAAAATATCCAGACGTGCATCTTTCCGAGTGGTCATGGATTGGTACTAAATTTGATTATGTTCTCGACAATTCTGGAAGTAAAGCAGAAATTCCACCAATGCTAAGGCACATGACCAGAATTTTCACTGGTCCAATTCTACAAACTGTTTGACATTCCCAGTATGTTGAGGTATAATTACACAATGAAAATTTTTATGACAAACTTCAAAATAATGATGGATCAACCAGGAGTAGTAACACTAACTACTGCTGTAGTATTTGTATTTACTTTCCTGGGATATTTTATCATTCTTGCTTACTCTTACTAAGGAGATTATATGATGAAACTATCTGACTTTGGTTTGACTGTTCTAAAGAACTTCTCTACAATTAATTCTGGTCTGGTTCTCAATCGAGGAAAAAAGCAAAGGACCATTTCACAAGATCAATCCATTCTTGCTGAAGTGGAACTTGAAGATGATATTCCATTTAAATTTGCAGTATATGATCTGAACCAATTTCTTGGTAATATCGTAACTCTGGACAATCCCGATCTTATTTTCCAAGAAAAGTTTGTTCGTATGGATTCTGGTTCCATGAGTCTGAATTATTATTCATCTGCACCAGAACTTATTGATTCTCCTCCTGATAAGGAACTTGTAATGAATTCTCCTACAGTTGAATTTGATTTAAGCAATAATGATTTGACGAAGCTTCTTCGATTGGCTTCAATGAACAATCTTCCCACATTGACTGTTCTTGGTTCAAATGGTGAGATTAGATTGCAAGTTCATGAAAAGAATAATTCCACTTCAAACTTTGCAACCACTGTTCTTTCAAAGTATGAAGGAGCAGATTTTACAGTATCTTTCAAGACAGAAAATCTGAAGCTTATTCCTGGAGATTATCATGTGAAGCTGAAAGAGAATGCTTTTGCGATCTTCGATTCTGTAAATAGTTCACTTCGTTATTTTATTGCAATCGCGAAATAAGGATACACAATGTCTTTGCTTGGTCATAATAAATCAAATGTGAATGTCAATTCTCTGACTCCTGAACAAAAGAAGGACCTCAAAAAGGTAATTCAAGAATTGGATAATTCTCTAACTCGAATCGCAGCAGAAAGGGAGTATCAGAAGGAAGCTATTGAAGAGATTTCAACAAAACTGGGTCTTGATAAGAAACTGGTAAAGTTGATGGCCAAGGTACATCATAAGGCCAATTTCAATGATACTGTGGAAGAAAACAAGACCTTCGAAGAGTTTTATGATATGGTAATCAATAATGAAGAATAACATGTCGGACGATAAAGCCAAAGAACGGATGCAAGAAATGTTTGTACCTATTGACAGGCAGATTATGATGTGCGATAATTATAATGATCTGTTGATGCTGGCATCTGCCATGCTCACAAGTGCTGTTCGCATTTATGATAGTCAATTAACAGAAGAGGGGCGAAAGAAGCTTATGAAAAGGTATGTCTAAAATGAGTGATGAATTCCTTTTTGTTGAGAAATATAGACCAAGAAAAGTTTCGGAATGCATTCTTCCTGAGAGACTGAAAACAGTCTTTCAGGATTATGTTAATAGCAATTCGATTCCAAATCTCATGTTGACTGGTACTGCCGGTGTCGGTAAGACGACAGTAGCCATTGCCATGTGTGAGGAAATTGATCTAAATTATATCTTCATCAATTCGTCAGAAGAGAGAGGTATTGATACATTAAGGACAAAGATCAAGAACTTTGCATCAACTGTTTCGTTGACTGGCAATCGAAAGGTCATCATTCTTGATGAGGCAGATTATATTACACCAGAAGCACAAGCGGCCTTGAGAGGTGCGATTGAGGAGTATTCTTCGAATTGTACTTTTATCTTTACATGTAACTTCAAATCTAGGCTGATTGATGCTCTACATTCCAGGTGTTCTGTAATTGACTTCACATTAAAGTCTGATGAAAAGCCTAAGATGGCGTCAATGTTTTTTCGCAGAATTTGTGAAATTCTTGATGTTGAAGGTATCGAGTATGACAAATCAATTATTGTCAAGATCGTGGAAAAGTTCTTTCCAGATTATCGCAGAACACTAAATGAGTTGCAAAGGTATTCAAGTAGTGGTAGAATTGATTCCAGTGTTCTTGTACAGGTATCTGAAGTCAAGAGTATTGCAGACCTTGTAAAAGCTTTAAAGGAAAAGAACTTCTCTGGAATGCGTAAGTGGGTAGCTCTCAATTCTGATATTGATCCATCACGAATCTATAGAAAGATATATGATGGACTTTATGATTCTATGAAGCCTGAGAGTATTCCGCAAGCAGTTCTTATTATAGCCAAGTACCAGTATCAGGCAGCATTTGTGGCTGACCAAGAAATTAATCTGGTTGCATGTCTCACAGAAATCATGGTGGATTGCGAAATGAATTGACAATCTATCAGAATGATGCTACTATATCACTTAGATGATCAGAACATGGAATTGTCAGTATCATCATGAAGTCCGTGCAATAGTGCCAGAACTTCAAAAATAGGAAAAATGATATGTCTAAATTTAGCTCATTCACGATGAATTCTCAAGATATTGGTTGTATGGATTATTCGGTGCTTGTAATGAGCATCAGAGAATTCATTCATGATTTTCTTCCAGAAACTGATCTACTTCCAATTCATCAAAGAATTGATGTTTCAAATTATGGAACTGAAGATCGAAATAATAAAAATCCAACAAAGCGCCAGGCTATCATTGGATCAGTCTTCAAGGGTATTGATATTTCAGAAATGAAAATCAATGAAAGAACACAAGAAGAGCGTCTAAAGTTTTCCGAGAAATATGAGTCCATCGACGGTGGAAATCGTAAGCGTGCAATTCGTGACTTCTATAATAACAAATTTCGATTGAACTCGAATTATAATTCCGACATTGGTGCGAAATTCTATTATGAATTGAGTGATGATGAAAAAAATAGATTCATGAATTTCAAGATTCGGTTTGTTGTTTATAGAAAACTTACTCCCATGCAAAAAGCACATGTGTGGGAAACTACAAACAACAGCACACCAGTCAATCATCAAGAAATGATGAATGGTGTTGGTGATATACCCGTTGCAAATATGATTCGTCAATTTGCAAGAGCTGATAATAGATTGAGAAGCTGGAATCATCCTCTATTTGAAGTAAAGTATAACAAAGACAATAAAATTATTGGAGAGTGGCTATCTTTTGATCCTACACGATTGACATATGATCGTCTTGTTGCTCGAATTGCTTCTGTGGTTCATCAGAACGAAAAGCCAAGTTCATGTGACGATGCAGAGATTGAAATTCTATATTGTGATCTTAAGATTGATGATAATAATATCAAATCTATGGAAAAGAAGGTCAAATCGTGTCTAGATTTTATCTACACTATTGCTAAAGAAAAGCGAAATACCATTTCACATTTCGCAAAGATCACGGAGGATGAATTTATCATTCTTATGCGTCTATATTTCACTTACAAAGATCGATATGATAGTTTCTCCATCAAAGATACTCGTGAATGGTATGACTATTTCAGACTAGCTTTTTCTGGTCTCAACAAGAAAAATCCATCGGATTATGGATTGGAAATGATCGATACCTATGAGAAAAATTCTAAAGAAAAGAAGATGCGTGCCGCTCTATTTTCTGAAAATCTGCGGAAACATCGCACTCTTCGATGGAATGATTCGGTAAAATGGATGGAAAAGTATTATTTAATTCCTGAAGAATTGATCGAAAGGAAGATTTTGATCGTTCTTGATTCGAGGAGAAAAATTAATCGTTCAGATCGTGAACTTTTGCTTAACAAGCAGAGAGGTCTCTGTTACATTGATGGAAACAAATTGATGCTAGAAGATGCAGAAGCTGGACATATTATTCCTCATTCTGAAGGTGGATCAACAAGTCTCGATAATATCGTAATGATCAGGCGTATTCATAATTCCAAAATGGGTTCTATGAATGTGGAAACATATAAAGAAATGTATCAACGGAGAAGCAATGTCTGATATCTTCAAAGACATAATTCCTTCGTTACTACAGAACAAAAGTTCTGTGGTAACCGAAGCTAATGAAAAAGATTATGTGCCTTATATCGTCAATAAGGCACTATCTTTTCATTATGATTGTATCCTGTATGCAAATGAGATGAACAAGAATCCTAGTGTAGACAAACTTTTACAGTTTCATTTTTTTCTAAATAGTGTAAGAGGGTATAAAAGACCCTTCCAGAAATGGATTAAGAAGGATACTATAGAGAATTTAGAAGCAATAAAGGAGTATTATAAATACTCTAATGAGAAAGCAAAAGAGGTTCTTTCTATATTATCTGATGAACAAATCACTACGATAAAAAAGAAACTAGATAAAGGTGGTGTAAATGATAAACATAAGCGACCTCGTGGAGGTGAAACTTAAAAATCCTGACGATTTTCTAAAAGTAAAAGAAACATTATCAAGAATTGGTGTTGCTTCAAGGAAAGATAAATCTCTATATCAATCCTGTCATATTCTACATAAACAAGGAAGATATTTCATTGTTCATTTTAAGGAGATGTTCTTACTAGATGGTAAGAAATCTGACTTTTCAGAAGACGACAAAGCCAGAAGAAACACAATAGCAAATCTTCTTCATGAATGGGAACTATTAGATTTGGTTGATGAGAATAAGACAGATTCACCTGTATCTAATCTAAATAAGATAAAAGTCCTTTCTCACAAAGAGAAATCAGAATGGAATCTAGTGACTAAATATACTATAGGAAAATCAAAATCCAAAAAGGAGTAAAACAAATGTTTAGCAACTTTCTTTCTGTAATGAAGGAAAAACTATCTGCTGCATACACAACTGTTAAGAATAATCTGCCAGCAATTTCATTCAAAAATATTAAACTACCAAAGTCAACTGCTGATGTTGAATGGGATAATGATGGTCAACCAGTGTTCAAACCAAAGAAGAAAAAAGACTAATGAGGAGTCTATATTATGACATTGAGTTTAGGTTTTTATAAAACACATCCTGATGTGATTATACCAAATTTCTCTACAAAACAATCTGCTTGTTTTGATATTGCATACCAAGGACATGGTAAAAATTCATATGATGGATACAATGAAACTAATAAAAAATTTAGTAGACCAACACCCAAAGGTCAAGTATTCATCAACAGTCAAGAACGAGTCTTAGTGCCCACAGGATTGATTCTAGACATTCCTGTGGGTTACTCTGTTCGACTTCATGCTCGATCTGGACTATCAATCAAGAATGGTATTATCCTAGCAAATAGTGAAGCTGTTATCGATTCTGATTATGTAGATGAACTCTTTGTTCTACTATATAACAGATCAACTGTTGGACTATGGATTTCCACTGGTGATCGAATTGCACAAGGCGAATTGGTAAAACAAGAATCATATACCATGAAAGAAGTGAAGAAGAAACCAGTTCAGAAGAGTGATAGAAAAGGTGGAATGGGTTCTACAGGAGTAAAGAATGCTACAGCGGCTTAATTTTCCTATTGGCGGACCAGCAGATCCAGTATTGAATGTAAATGGTCCAAGGATAATCAACATCTATGGTAAGATCAAAATTAGTGTTGTAAGTGAGAATGATATTACCATAGAAGGACTAGAAGCAGTAAAGATCAAGACCGATGAACTCGATCTTGATGCCAGAAACATTAGTATTCAGGCAGAAGAAAATCTGTATATTGGTGCAGGTAAACATTTAGTTCAACAAGCACCAAGAATTGATTTGAATCC
>Ga0099846_1001110_pt1 | contig 11129 bp, 18 predicted proteins | sample CB_VirMetaG_FD_78180 | JGI IMG/M metagenome (GOLD analysis project Ga0099846, IMG submission 78180) | Freshwater to marine saline gradient viral communities from Chesapeake Bay - CB_1504_1 Viral MetaG | ecosystem: Environmental > Aquatic > Marine > Coastal | place: USA: Chesapeake Bay... | reverse complement strand
TTGGGATCACTTACTGGTAAAATATCTACCCGAGCATCAAAGTCCTGCGACTTGATCATCGCATCTACGCCTACCTCATAGGGGTAAGGCTGGGGATCTTCCGCAAACAACCGCCCAAGCATCTTTAACTCTTGCTTCATACTGGCATGGAGACGTTTATGCACCGCGCTGATGATTCTTGCGCCACGCTCTAACAAAGCAATGGTCGTGCCTACTGGCATTTCCTTATTGCCATCCGCTATACCTACATCTGTATTGCCAATAAACCGCTGGGCAGACTCAACAACAAAACCCATCAGCTGGAAAAGCGTATTACTCGGTTCTTTGTAGGGTAATGGGATAATACTTGCCCTTAAATCACCTCCTGGAACGTCAACATCTCTAAATTCTCCAGGCTGTAAGGGGTTATCATCATCTGCAATCCGTAAACCACGAGCCTTAAAGCCACTTGGCATATTGCTCAAAGTTCCGCTGTCGATTAACTGGCGCAAAGTGCTAGTAGCAGTGCGAGAAAGGTTGCCAAGCAGGTGAATCAAGCCAAAACCGTAGAAACCGAGTCCTGGAGTGAACTTATACTGTACAAAATGCTGTATTTTGTTCTTATTGGGATCATCTTGGCGATAATTTCTGCGTATGGACAGCACATCACTGGTGTCTTTGCACAAAGTAACAATATACGGCAGTTTTATACCCGACTCTTCGCCATCTTCCATCAAATCTGGGTACTCAGGAAGGTCCAAATAGCAATGGCACTCGTAAAAAGTAAGCGAATCGTTCTTACTATTGGGCTGGATGCCCTCTAAACGGTCATATTGCTCTGTTATTTCATCCGTATCCTGCGCACCAGCCCTAACTTGCACATCAGCATAGACGCCAGCAACCTGCATCTTTCTGAATTCATTCTCTGTTAGCTTAAAAACGTGCGTAATCCGCTCGGCTGTCTCCATATCCGTGGCTGAATACGGTACAATTACATCCTCACTTGGAATAAAACGGCTGACAGGCCGTCCGAGGGCGTCATCTCGGTAAATCTTTTTGAAGGCACTGCCAGCTAAACCTAAAAAGTAAAGCATTTGGTCAAATTCTGGCTCATATTCTTCCATCTCATACATGATTTGGTAATTCATGTAGTCTTGGACTCTGCGAGCTTGTGCTTCAACCGCTGGACTAGGTAATCCAACTATGCTTGCTTTGACAGGACCAGTGCTAGGAAGCATCTCTTTGTATGCTCCAGCTTGGAATTGGGTTACTGCCTCGTTCAATATTGGGTGAATTACCCCTGTTGCACCTCTAAACGGCTCGGTGCGCTCATCATACTGGAGGCCAAGTAATTTCAAACCGTTTGTATAGGCATCTGCCCACTCATCACGGCTATGTTTGTCGTCCTCAACAGAAGACATAACGTAAGTGCTGACTCCAGCCAACGTATCATCGCTGACCAGTTCGGCTAAGTTGCCGTAAAAATCATCTGGCTCCATGCCATAATTGTCTTCTTGACCAAACTCAACCGTTGCACCACCATCTTCGTCGGTAATTACCTCAACGTCGACCAGTTCCTCTGGCTTTTCTTCATCTATTCGGGGGAATGTCTCGTTAGGAGCTTGGAGTAAACTCCTGTCTACATTACTTGGGCGTTCATTAATAGCCATTAGTAATAGATCCTTTTTCTAGGGGCTGAAGGTTCTTCTTCATAATCTTCAGGGTGGCGTACAAAACCGCCCTCCCTGAATCTCCGCAAGGCTTGCGTAACTGTATCGACGTAATCGTCATGCTCTCCAGCAGGGAATGCGGCACATTCTTCCACCACCTCTTCAGCCCAACGAGTCTCAGGACACCATACTAAACCACTTTCGAAGATGGGGGCAATGCTATTCACTCGGGTAAATTTGTCATTTCCTCGGCTAGGACTGTAATTGCTCACCGGAATGCCCATGTTCCGTAGCTCTTGGGTCAATGGCATACCACTAGCCTTCGCCTCGATCAAGACACACTCCGGATCCCAATACTTGTACTCATCCAACGCAATACGCCTCAACTCTGGAAAGTCCCATCGTCCACGCTTCGCGTCCATTAGAATAATGTTAGGTGGTCCACCCTCCTCTGGGTAAAACACACCCCATGTGGTTATAGCACTATAGTCCGCATTGGTCTGCTTACTAAAAGCGGTATCGTAAGACTGCAACACATAACTCAGGGTTGGGGGGCTATCTTTTTCCCAAGTCTTCCACCATTCGCGTTTCAATATAGCAGAAACATCACTCGTGGGGTTCTGTTGCCACTGCGCCTCCCACTTACCTACGGTCAAACTACCCTTTACCGCCAACAAATCCTTCTTGTTCCAAAACTCAGGCCATAGGGGTTCATCCGTATCGGGCATCAATGCTGGGAACTCAACTATCTCCCACTCATCAGCCAGCACATCCTTAGCTTGCTGGCGCAACAACTTTCCTGTTAGGTCGTTCTCGGCCCATCGGGTCATCACTATTACGATTGTCCCTCCGGGCTGTAAACGCTGACGCGGCCCAGACGTGTACCACTCATAAGCGTGTTCAAGGGCCGTGGGACTCAAAGCATCCTGCTCTGAATGCGGGTCATCGATTATGAGCAAATCCGCACCACGTCCCGTCACCGCACCACCTACACCAGCCGCAAAATATTCTCCTCCAGCACTCGTCTCCCATCGACCTGCGGCCTGACTATCCGCTCGCAACTCTACATTTTCAAAAATCTGCCTATAATCCTCACTGTTCATCAAGTTACGCACCTTACGGCCAAATCTAAAAGCCAGTTCCGCTGTGTGCGTCGTCTGCATAATCTTCAACTTTGGATTACGTCCCATCAACCACGCTGGGAATAAGTAACTCGCAAACTCACTCTTCGTATGTCGCGGCGGCATATTCACAATCAACCGCTTGCACTCTCCACGAGCAACTCTGTCAAACTTCTCAGACATTATCTTATGGTGGCGTCCGTTTATGAACTCAGGCCAAACCGCATGAACAAAGTCCATATAATGCTCGCGGGCTTCCTCTGCCTTCTCTATCTTCTTCGCTCGCTCCACCAACTTGGCAAACTTACGCAACTGGTCTTCGGGCAGTGACTCCAAACTCATATATTCAACACCGAGCGAACATGGGAAAAGTTACAAGATATATCGAAAATTTTTCGGGGGCAATGAACCTACGCTCAATATACACAATAAGGGGGGTGGTGGGTCGGCTTTACGTCGAGTAAAGTTCACTAACCACGAATAATGTTTCGACTATCGAAGAATCGCGGAAAACATGGTTAGGCCTAGCCCTAACCATAAGAGTGTGTCTCTCAGGGGGGGTGCGGGGGGCGGGGGGTGGCTTGGGGTTTTGTACCAAACGGTTTTTTATGGCGCAAAAAAATGCCCACCGAGTTGGTGGGCATTTTGTACTGGTTGGTTTACTTTGTTGGTTGCGGTTGTACTACCAACTTGACGTATGGCGTACCCCATGTTGCACTGCTGGTGCTGTACCCGCCTTGCAACATTGCCATAAGGCAGACTGGTTTTTTGCTGGAGTGGCCGAGTGGCTTTGCGGCCGCTAGTATGGCTTGCAAGCTGGTATTGCCATCCACGCCTTGCAATATCCAGTCCTGTATAGTTTGGCGCACCCCACCTGCTTTGCCATTGTAACCAAACGGCACTGGCTGTGCCGTACCAGCCTGAACATTGGACAGAGGAACAACTGCAACATTATGCAAGTTACCTGCTGCATGTGTATTTACCCATGACCACATTGCGGCATAAGTGCAATCCGCGCCACCAGTAAAAGCTGGTGCATTATTTACAGTTGCAGTAGCAGTTGCGTTTTTAGCTGTTTTTGTATTACCCATTTTTAAGTACCTATAGTTAGTTAGTGGTATGTGCCATAGCACAGTGTTATTAGGCCACAATAGTGAACATTAAGCAACAATTATTTTTAAAGATTTTTGAGGACTTTTGAGGACATATGCACATATGATATGTGTCCTCCTACACATATCATATTGATCTTGCTCGAATGGGAATGGGAAAGGGAATGGTCAGCGCAGAATGTGCTGGCTGACCATAGCCAATGAGAAAAGAAGAAGAAGGATCATCGGGAATGCCATGACGCCAGCACACCCCCGAGACACATAACAATCAAGAACGGAACGGAGAACAATAGGATAAGGAATATATCAAGCTCTTCGTTACCTGCCAATCCTAGTAGGCCGATAAAGCCTACTAGGAAACAGATAGCACCTAAAGATTGTATAAATCGCATGACTGCCCCCTTACTCGTCCTTGCCAAAGTACCGCTCCCACTCGTCAGGCGTAATGCCTGTCATGAGGAACTCGCGGTGGTCCGCGCTAATATGAGGCATGGCGTCTTGAATGAACGTGCCTGTCATCCAAGCGTGAATCTGCTCTTCGGTTACTGGTATGTCAATAGTGTTGGTATTGCCAGTGAGTTCTGATTTCTTTGTGATGAACATAAGTCAATCCTCTTTCTACAGGTTTATGTAATGTTGCAAGCGTAGTATAGCAATAGATATTTTATGAACCAGTCTTATATACTCGTTCGTGCGTTGAGGAAGATAGATAATAATTAACAGATAATGATTAACAGATACCTCTCAGTCTGTGTGTCATCAATAATCTTCGTTTCTCAGGAATGGGAAAGGGAGAAAGGGAGAAAGGGAGAAAGGGGGACAAGCCCCCTTAGTTATTAGACCTCCCTGATAAAATACATAACTAGAGGTCCGTGACTACTGCACCCATTGTACGCAAGCTGTAGGACCTCAATCTTAGAATTTTTGTAGTGGGACAAGGTATGATAGATGTCAAACTCTGTGCTTTTGAACTCACTGACTTCCTCAAACTTATAACTAAGATTACCAAAAAGAATACGAGCCGTGTCAAACTTTTCTGGGGAATCACCACAAGCCGCTTCCTCAAGGTCTAACCAGTACCAGTTTTGGTCATCAAAAAAGTATGGCTGTAACAAAGACCAGATCGGGGTTGTGATGTAAAACTTAGAATCAGGATCGTAATCACCGCCCTCATAATAATCTGCTAACCATTTGCGCAAACCGAGCTCGTTGATTTCTGGTAAATTTAGCATTATCATCTCCTTTCTACGAGTTTTAAGATTTTTACTGGGTACTGCAAAGCCAGTATGCCGTTAGACTTTTTATGAAACAACAGTTTGTCCGTCTTAGATAATCGTAGGGGAATAGAGTTTTGAGGATGATTGATAATGATTATGTATATATACATAATCATTGAGTCATCAATCTTCATCAATCTTCCTTTCTGGAATGGGAAAGGGAAAGGGGAGCCGAAGCTCCCCAGACACTAACTAACCTTGGACAACTAACTTGACGAACGGTGTCATCCAGTATTTTGAGGAAGGACTGTAACCTCCGTGCATGAGCGCGTGGAGGCAGACTGGCTTCTTGCGAGAGTGACCAAGCGGAGCGGCCTTGTTGAGAACGGCCTTGAGCGAGGTATCACCGTCGACTCCCCTCAGCATCCAGTCTTGGATGGTTTGACGAACACCGCCAGCGCGACCGCCATAACCGAACGGGACTGGAGATGCACTATCCATGTCGCAATTTTCAAGAGGCACGATTTTCACGTTCGCCTCATTACCGCCAGCGTGTTCTTGGACAAATTGCCAGATCTGACCGTAGGTGATCTCTGTGTCAGATACTACGAGTTCAGCTGACTTAACGGTGGCAGTTTGAGTCTGCGCGACTTTCTTAGTCTTGGCTGTTGCCATGATAAATCTCCTTTCTACGAGAAATAATTGATAAAGAACTCGTAAAGCACTATTGCCTTACACTGTTCATTATACAGTCATTATTATTCATTGCCAGTCTTTTTGCGTCTTTCTTAATCGGTCAAGAACCGCCTCATCATCAATCATCGTCCATGCTCCCTGAATCATCAATCATCGTCAATCATCTGATCTCCTCTGGAATGGGAAAGGGAGGAAGATTGATAATGATCCATGGTTCATGATTCATGGACAGAGGATGATAGAAGAGGATTTCCCCGTCATGGCTCACGCATCACGGCTCATCGTCTTTCTTCCTCTGGGAATGGGTAAGAAGAAAGAAGACAAGACCCTCCCAATCGTAAGGGACTCCCGTCTCCCAATCCGGGGTCAATGGCTCACGCGTCTTGGTTCCCTCCCCAAGCTCCATGGCTCTTTCTCCCCGAAATAATTTGAGGGATCGGGAGGAGGGGTGGCTAACCAAGTTCCAGACGGATCCTCCGACCGAAGAATATCGTGTTTGCCACGCTATCTGGTGAGGTCTCAGGTCGACCTTGTTAAGGATCTTTAATTTAGAGACCTTCAACTCAAGCCAAAACGAGACACCACCTTTGATGCCATGCAGGTCTGGGATTCCTGGAGTTGCCCAAGTCTCGAGGCGTGTCCAAAACACCCCGAGACCGAGCGTCCCCTCTTTGAGTTTAGACCAGAGTTGTGACTCAGGCTTCGCCATGTGAGGCTATCCCTTCCAAAATTTCGTAACACTGGTCGCATGGAGTTTTTTCGTCATCATCCAACACAGTCGCATAATTGTTACCGAGCATCGGCATACCGCAAAGCGTCGTGCTAGAATCGTTCATTGATAGGTGCTGTTGACCTAACCGCTTTGTCCACTCATATGTCTTTAAGGACATGGGAAACCTCCTCTTCATTAAGGGATTCTTCAAGGTTGACGCAGTATGTCTTGCATCGTTCCTTGAGTTCTTCGTACGCATTGTCAAAACCAGAGAACACTCGCAGGTTGAACCTCTCAGTTTCACCTGTGTCCCAATCAACTTCTTCGTAGATAGAGTAGCGTTCTAGGTCGGTACTGTAATCCATGATCAGACGCATCCATGGATCGTTTTCGCGTTCAGAGTTTTCTGAACTCAGCGGGATGATTAGCGGTTGAAATCCTAACACGTTCTCATTCGCCTCCGTTGGTCGTTCATTCCAAAAGAAGGTGGAGTTCATAACTCCACCCAGTCCTCGGGATAGTCAGAAAAGAGTTGTGCCGCTATCGCATAAGCAACGGCTCTCTCATCAACCACACCATTAGAGCATTTATCGGTAGGGATTGCCTCGTCCTCTAGAGCGGGGCAACCGAACTGAGCAAACAGCTTGCCTCGTTTCTCATAATCACCAAATTCGTGCAGGCAATCATGATCCCAAGGTTCGCCGCAGAAACGACAATGTATGTCCATAACAAAACTCCTTTCTATGAGTTGTTGAAGATGCACCCTGCTGGGTACATATACAGTATGTTTTAAGAGCTTTAGAGGAGCAAGGCTCTTTTACTCTTCTTTTGTCACTTCGCCTTCGATGACTAGATTGCCAGATGTAATCGCGGCAAGAGCGGGGAAATCTTCTTGGAGTTTTTGGATTTCTTTCATGACCTCTTCTTTACTCATCTGATCAATCCGTCCGTGAAGTATTTCTTTACGATCTATATAGATCCCAGCGGCTTGGCCTCTGGATTTTTCTGCCGCGACTGCGGCCGCAAAGTTTCCTCCTGTCAGGGCGGCATCCCTGATCTCTGCCAGTTTTTTCACATGACCCTCAAAGCTGACCTCATATTTTCTAGCCAGTTCTTGCTTCAGTTCACGGATTCTCTCTACTACATGGGGATAATCCCTGCCATTGAGTAACTGTGAGGCAGAAGCATGGGCAGATTTCTTGGAGTATCCAGCGCGAATGGCGGCTTCAGTCTGGCTCACTTCTTCGCATACAAATATCTTGCAGAACTCCTCCTGCATTGGGGTGATATTCTTCTCTGTCCGTGGGTTTGCCACAACATCCAAAGACTGCTTGTGAGTTGCTTTTGCCAGAGCCATTTCTAAATCCTTACAGGTTGTCCCAGACTTTGCATAATAGGTCGATTTCCAAAAAAGTTAAAATTCTATTTTTAGACTATCCGAGGTCGCGCGTACCGAGAAAGTCATGAATAAACAGATCAAGATATTGGAATTATTGAATCTTTTTTAACCTAACTCCTTGAAAGTACGGATATAGTGTGATATCGTATATTTAAGAAAGTTAAAAATGGTTTTTTATCCTATCCGCATTTTACCCCTATATAGCAAAGTCCTATTTTGCGAATCTATCTTTCGACCTGCGAGTCCAATCGATGAGTATTGATTCTTCTTTTGCGGAGACGCCGGAAGGTACTTTGTGAATTTTGCCACCGTTTTTGAGATACTGCTTTATCTCATCTGCTAACCGTTCGCGGACTTCTTGTTTTTGCTTTAGGGGATCAGAAACCATGATGCGTGTTCCGAGTGTCTATGGAGTTGGGAGTTGGTGGGTGGTGTAGTGGGTATGCCCCCTGTGCGATTGTTGTCTGAGCGCGTCGACAGGGGGTCATATTTACTTGCCGAGTAGCCAGCCAAACAGCTTCTTAAACAAACTGGGAGGAGGGGCGGGAACCTCGGGTTGTTTTTCTGTTTGTCCTGTGGCGGTGACGCTACCTACGGTGATAGTTGCGGAGACGGATATGTTTTCGGGCGAGGAGTCGACTACAGTCACAACTGCGTCAGGCTCTAGGCCGCGTTCCTCATTTTCTTTCTTCAATCGCTGGTAGATTATATAGTCCACCTGATTTTCGGTGAGGTTGTGCTTCTTGCAGATATCCTCCATGGACATCCCATCGGCTTTATCCTTGGCTACCTCGTACACTTGCTTGTCACTGTATTTGACTTCAAACATTGCGCTTTGTCCTCGCTTCTAATTGGGCAACCTCTCGTGCTTTGCCGTTGACATACTGGTCAAAAGATTGAATGGCTTTGGGATTGTTATGACAAATCACATCAATCAAGTCCGTAAAAGTATCATACTTGGCTTCTTCAGTAAAACGAAGCTCTCGTAAAGACAATGCACTCACGGCTTTGATCTCACGCTTGGTAAGATCCATGAGTGCATTGAGCTTGGTTACAGTTTCGTACTTGGTCATTCCTTTTTCATCTTGAAGATGTAGAACTTACCGTCTCGAGTGCGAGTCACAGGTTTGAATGGAAGATCCGGATGCCTACGCAGATATTGGCCGATAAGGTTACAGAATCGCTTACCTTCCACCCGATTGCTGAATACCAGAGCTTCTTTGCCTGTGCTTAGATCAAGGAACTTTTGATATTTTTTACTGCCAGATCCACTCTTGCAGGGACCTAACTCTTCTAAAGTTACTGATACTTTGCGCATTATGCCTCCTTTGGACGTAGCCCAGCAATTCTCGCTGTGATCACACGGCTGTCGTTGCATTTATCGCAAGCCCTGCCTGTCTGACTGAGCGGCCAAGGATCGTTGCCATCTAACCAACCGATAGCTTTGTTTGTCGCATTGGCTCCTTCGGCCAACGGCTTTTTACAGAGTACACAATCTTCCATGGTCAGTACCAGCAGCGATATACAACCTCGCCTCCCTTGCGCACAGCATCAAGTGCTTCGTTGACAAACTGGGTGTCTTCTTCTTGGTATTGTTTGACGGCATCCTCTTGGAACTGATGCCCCCAGAAAAAGCCTCCAGCACAAAAGTTGTCATCAAAGCCAGACTCTATCTGTTGCTTGAGCAACTGTAGGTTTCCCTCGGTTAAGGGCATTTCCTCGCAGTTAAACTCATTGCTATTGCCCTTTTCATGCCAGAGCTTTTGCATGAACTCCTGCAACCGAGAGTGTTTGCGCCATTGAAACTTTTTTTGCTGACCGTTCTTTTGACGGATAAAGCCGTATTGATCAAGACCCATTTTTTGTCTCCTCTTTCTTAGGTGTATTGCGGATTAAGAACATTCCTTTCGTATTAAACGGAGAACCATCGGGCATGGTCACCGTAACTTCCTCGCTGGAGTTTGGCTCAGCTTTGTCTGCGTCGTACAGACAGTCCGAGCACATATTCAACCAACGAATATCGTTTTCGTACTCTTTGTCATCTAGAGTACCGTTGAACGATGCTTCAACTGCCCACACTTGAGTGGGCAGACTGCGGTGCATCTTTATACCTGTCTCGTTACCGAGTTGTTGGCAACGATCGCAGTATTCGCTACTGTTGTCACTATCTATTCTAAATGTAACCTGATTCATACATCACCTCATACAATTATTCGACCGTTAATTTCAAGAGTTGAGTCGCGAAGTATTTCCGTAATCTCATCGGTTAAGATGTTTCTCATGCGCTCGTCGATGTCGTAACCGTAGTCACTAAGGTCGAAGTAGTCGTCAATATCGAAGTTGTCAAACACATGGAGTTTGAAGTCTTCCAGTTTTTCATCAACAACCTCTTCATGTGTGCGCAGAGAGTGCAGTATTTTCTCGTCTACGTAGTCGTCAAACACATGGTCTTTGAAGTCTTGCAGTTTTTCATCAACAACCGCTTCAATTGTGCCTTCAATGCCCTGTTCAATGTGAAACCAAGTACCCATACGACGTTCGTCTGCCAGCTTTAGTTTCTCGTGTAAGACGCTAACCTCCTGAACTAACAGAGTAATCATACGCGACTGCCAGTCAACGATAGGCGCGACTATGCCCTTGTCGGGTACATTAAGCATTTCGTCAGTTAGGATTTCTCGTGTATCACGAAGCGGCATGGCTTCGTCACGAGCAGAGATGTCAGCACAATGTGCTACTTCAAACGGCTGTTGATCGAGAGGATCACTAGCACTAGGGCGATCATTAGAATATATGTCATTACTTTCTTCCATTACTTACTCCTTTCTTGAGTTAGCTGATTAATACTGCAATGTAGCAGTATGTAAACAATAATATAAGATTTAGTTAGAAACCACTCTTAATTGCTCTCGGAGTGTCAATTGTTTATAGAAACAACACCTGTCCAATTCTCCGGACAGGTGCTCGGCCAGTTGGTTGTTGATTACTTGCTGTTGCGGATTATGTGCCAGTATAGCTGGTTACGTGTCGGCTTCTTCAGCATCGAAACATCTACAATTTGCTCCTTGTAGATTATCTCAGGGTGAAGCTCTCGGATACTTACCGTGAACCCATCGACCTTTGTCACAAGCCACAGCGTAGCCTCTTCCATGGAATTAACTACCACAATATCGCCTTTCTTGGTTTTCATTGTCTTATTCCTCTTTCTACAGGTTTATGTAATGCG
>Ga0099846_1001102_pt1 | contig 11159 bp, 23 predicted proteins | sample CB_VirMetaG_FD_78180 | JGI IMG/M metagenome (GOLD analysis project Ga0099846, IMG submission 78180) | Freshwater to marine saline gradient viral communities from Chesapeake Bay - CB_1504_1 Viral MetaG | ecosystem: Environmental > Aquatic > Marine > Coastal | place: USA: Chesapeake Bay... | reverse complement strand
GTTGCATTAAGGTCTTTGATATATTCAGCAACAAATTTTGATTGTTTGCCTCTTAGCGCTTTCATAACTACTGCTTACTATTACCAATTGAAACAAAGCAAGTTATTGTTGCTTTGACTATATCGTCTTTTGCAATCTCATGGATGCGTATTGATTCGATCCCGTCGATTTTTGTATCGCCAAGCTTTACATTAACCTTGTTGGCTAATACTGGACACCCGTTATTTATTGAGGATATGTTTATAATATTCATTTTACTAAGTCATACCCCCGTAAATTTTGAGACTTTTGAATATATATTCAATTTAAAAGCTAATAAACATTCAAAAATAATTATTTTGTACCTGTAACCTGTTCAACCATTAATTTATATGGATGATTATCAGGCAATGGCTCACATAACCAATAAATGCCGCCTGGGCTTTGATGATGCGCTAAGTAGCTATGTATGCACTTCATAGCGTGCGCTGTTGTTTCTGTGCAAAAGTCTTTTAATGGGTCGTGATAGTTTAATTTTATGTATGCGCATATTAGGCCAATAAAATCAAACGGCATCCCAATTCTAGCCCTTGCTATGTTTATATCTCCATCTGTTTGACGTATATCAACCAAGGGGTAACGGGCTATAAAGTCAGCTAAAGGCGTTTTAACTACGCCGTAAGGCTTCTTATATGCAATGCCAAGTAATGAGTGCTTTAGCCACTCTCTGACTGGTGGTCCTAGTGATTCAATGACGTTATTATCTTCTTCGTCTATTGAGCCGCAATGAGTCCAAATGCTGTTTGTGCTTCTTTTAATCGTTCTGCTAATCCAGTGATTGCCAGAGCCGAATATAACTAGCATTAGTGCAGTTCACATATCCGCTGATATTTGTCTGCTATTGAATTATTAAACCTTTGATACTGCGTGACCTGCTCTCTCATTGCTGTTGCAAAATCAATTGATATGATCCTGTTCAACAACTCACGCATAGGGACGCCTTTAATGTAATAGGCTGCTGCATGAACATTTACACCAAATAAAATATCATCGACACTTGCGCTTGCAGTTAAGAAAATAATTTTTATGTTACTGGTTAGCGGGTTTGTTTGGAGTATTTCACATAGCTCCTTACCGTTTATGTGCGGCATGTGCATATCAAGCAATGCAATTCTAGGCTTGTGCTTTATCGCTGCTTCTACTGCATCATTACTGTTGCTTACTGCAATATACTCAATACCTGCCGACTTTAGCGCCTCGGTAATGATAGCCATATCAAATTCATTATCTTCAACAACCAAAACACTTAAATCACTCATGGTCGCGGCCTGCAAATGTGAGTAATATTTTATTTATTTGACTGTGCATGGTTTGAGACATTTGAACGTTAGCTAGTGCAGTGTTTTTTACATCATTTTCCAGTGTTGATATACGTAGCAGTAGCGGCTTTAATTGCTCTTTAAGTAATTCGGCAACCATCTTTTCTTGTTTCGAGCGGATAGAGTCTAAGCGCCATCCCCAAAACACTCTGGCTAAATACCAAAGACACCCGAGTATAAATGCAACAGCGCCAGCTAATACACTGATAAATTCCCAATCATAGCCAAACATTACTTATCCAATGCCGCCTTGATTTTAGCAACGCGCTCGTCGTCTGACGTGTCATCAGTCTTTGCAGCGATATAACCTAAAACATCAACCGTTAGATCGATTAGAAAGTTAACAGTAAATAACTTGGTTAACCCTTGCTTTAGTAGCCACAAGAGGAAGTTTTTAATCAATATTAGTTTCATTAGTAAATCCAAATTGTTGGGCTAGGCTTGGTCCGGTCTATGTCAACGTGTATAAATGATTTAGCTATGCCGATGCGTTTAAAACCGACACTCATTAAGCTATTTAGTATTTTGTAGCGCGTAAGGCCGTCTGGCGCAGCTATATCAACCGCTAACCCAGTTATATGAGCAGATGAAGCCAGCCCACCTTCGCGCTTGTTGTGCGCTGGGCATCTTGAGCCGCTTGTAATAACAAAAGGTATTCCAGCTTCATAACGCGCTGACTGAAGTTTATTGATTAGCGTTTGGCTGATATTCGAAAGGCCACAGCCACATTTGCATGAAAACTCATTGCTAATGAAGTGTGTTGAAAGTTTCAATTACTTGCCTTTAAACGAAAAAAGCCCCGCATAAGCGAGGCAATCAGGAAGAGTGTTTATTTTAAGCACAAAAAAACCGCGATTAAGCGGTTCTTTGTTAACAAGGCAGAAAACTCCAAGTCTTAGAGGATAATAGAGTATAACTTTTGTCGGGTCAATAAGTAGGCAATATTAATTTATGCCGCCCAGTCTTTCTCTAATCTATCCATCACCTCATGAGCAAAACGCTTGGCCGCCGATTCTGCAACATGAAGTCTATCAACTGCATTCATGTAAACAGGGTAATAAAGCTCGTTGAACTGCTCATACGTGATTTTATTGTCACCCGGTCGTTGTTTGTTGACTGTTAAATAAAGTTGCTTAGTGGTCATTATGATGCGCCCTACCCCTTGGCATTTTGAGCAAGTAACAAGTTTACGCTCTTTCTTGTAAATAACCTCCCCGTTGCCATGACATTTATTGCAAATGCAAGTGTCACAAACCTCGTGTATCGCATTCTCAGCAATTATAGGGCTCATCAGTATATTGATTGACTTGTCGTGATGAAGCCACGCAGTGAACGCCTGAACCAGCTTTGATCGGCTATTTTTATCTAATTGTATTTTAGCCTGTAAAATCATATTGCCAACTGGCTCATGATGCTGGACTTGAGCGAGTATGTTTAGAATGTCGGCACTGGTCATTGGGTTTAAACCGGGCTTAGTTGGCTCACCGGTTAACGACTTAGGGCATTCTCTGCTGTATAAGCGCTCAATTGACATCATTACTAATTACCTCATTAAATGAATACTGTGTTTTGCTGCCTGCATTACTTTTAAAAATGCTTCATATTCTCTTTTACTAACTTCTATAACGTGCTTTTTTCTCTCAAGTTCTGCGTCCATTTTTTCCGTTTGAATCACTTCATAAGTAACGAATTTATCCAAGCAAGATTTGCACTTTCTATAACGCTTAAATCCTTCAGGATTATTATTTTCAGAACTATAAACCTCAGTTTTCCCTTTGCATTTAGGGCAGTAAATCATCTTTATTGCCTTCTTTCGGATAGTGCAAAGCCTCACCACCATTGTGAAATATATTTTCTATTCGCTCACCATCGGGCCAATCTTCGGGCTGTGGCCACTCAGGTTCCTGTCTGTGCTGCTCTCGTTGTTCGTTGTAGTGGTTCATAATTACAAACTCTTAGGTGGGCGACCTTCACCAGTATTTTTTGATGCGCAAGGCTGATGACCGCCAAGCCTTAAATTACTTCTTTCGCATCCATCGCAATTACAGGCTTTATTATGGTTATTATTCTGGCTTCTTTTCCACTTGATAAACTCATTAAATAAAACCCAATCTCCAACCATCTCTACACAATATTTGCATGCTCTTATATTGAAATAAGCAACAAACCAAATAATTAAACCTGTTGCTGTAAATCCTGCTGAAATACAGACCATGTACCCAATCGCAAGAATTGAAGCATCATTCATAAATCACCAACTCCGCTACAAATTAAAATAAAAGGGAAAAACAAAGTAATAATTAACCTGCCTAGCTTACTAACTGCGTAATGAGTTTTTTCGTACCTACATTTCCATTTGCTTTTTAACTTAATCTCAGATTTAAGTAAGGCTTTTAACTTCTCAACTTCTTTTTTTAGTTCATCAATTTGGTCTTGCTGTGAGAAATAATCGCTAAGGTCATCATTAGCGCTAGCAAGCTCTTTTTTCTGGATAAGCCCCTCTTTACTACTATGTTCACGCCAGCATTTCATTTGCATTTATTCAACTTCCTTTTTTGGATAGTGCAAAGCTTCGCCGCCATTATGAAATATATTTTCTATGCGCTTACCATCGGGCCAATCTTCGGGCTGTGGGTAAGCCCCTGCAATTGATTTGGCTAAGTGTGTTTTACCGTGGTCAATATGTCCTATGGTGCCGACATTTACGCGAGGTTTATTCATGTAAAATCAATCATTATAGTTTTATTGACATTCCGCATGTATAACTCAGTGTTATTTTCAGCTAAGAGTTTTAGCAATTCACCAAGGAACGCGTCAAACCCTTGCGCTGCGAAATGCTTTTCTTTATCAATCGCAATACCTAACCCATAAAGAATATCGAGAATAAAAGTCTTATCGGTGTACTGCTCATATCCTTTTTGAAGGTCATAGGTATTGATGTAGTCTTTGAGGCTTTTAACTGCTTCAACTTTATTTGTCGTGCTCACTCTGCCTTCTCCCCTGTGTATGGGTTGAACTTGTAAGTAATCGTTACAAGCTCAAAATTAAAACAATGTAGGGTTTCTATGTTGGGTTTCATGGCTGTTCACCGATAAAATCAGACTTGGTAAACGCAAAGCTTAAAGCTTCCGGCGTTACTTCTGTCTGGTACTTACCGTCAATAGTTGAAAGCCTTAGTACAGATGGAAAGCTTGGTGTCAGATAAAGTATTTTAAATATAGTCCCCTGTTCTACGTGCTCGTCTTTATACATTGGGGAGCAAAACGGATGATCTTTATTTGGTTCGCCTACTACTGTTTTATACTTCGCTGTGTAAAATTCCATTACGCTACTAACCTCTCTACTATTGGTTTTAACTCTCTAATGCGTTTATTAAATTGCGCTCTCATTTGCTCTAATTGGTCACAAGTCCACTTAACGCTTTCAGTGGTAGTTTCACAGTGTTCAATTATTTCGTTTGCTGCTACGTCACCGAATCGATTTTTAAGGCCTTGGATGTAACCGTGAGTTGTTTTAGTGCCGTATATGTCAGCGCTTAACTGCTGATTGCATCGTTTGTTATGCTGCAAATAAGTATTGATAGGGTCATAAGCTAATTGTGAGTGACCGCCCCTTGTTTTGAAGTGGCCGCAACTCCAAATGTCATTACCTTTTGGCATTCCGCAACTAATACATGTTGGTTCGAGGTTACGGCTGTAAAACCACTCTAATTCCTCAAGGACTCGCATTCTGTTAAATACCGGTTGAGTTTGTTTGTGCTGCCAACTCAATGATTTTTTGTTTAATTCGAGTAAATCAGCGCCAGTCTGCTTTTTAGCCTCTTTGCGCCCAATGGTTATTAGTTTTGATTTATTGCTTGGCTTAGTTGCGTATTCGATTAAACAGGTTTTATTGCAAAACTTACCGGCTGGAACTTTTACCAACTTATCCATAGCAGAGTATTTTTTACAGTGAGTGCAACGGCCCTTTGAGTTAGCCATTAGCCAGTAACTCCAAGTTAGCTTTATAAACCGCCTCGACTTTACTCATTGCTTCTGCTGAAGTAGAAAAATATGCGTTTATTCTAATTCTGTTAAGGCTTGGTAGGTGGGTTATTGATGAGCTCCAATCCCCGTTACCATCCAGCCAAACGCTTAATCTATGACTATCAGTTAGCGCATGAAAAATACAAAAATCTTCTGTGGCGCTTCCATATTCATCCCATTTAAGCTTTATATCTAAATCAGCCATTTGCCTTACTCCCTCTCTCATACTCAGTGCATCGAACAATAACCACGTTTTCGATCTGGTCTATTTTCGGCATTTCACTAAACTTCATGTGTGAGCAGTCGAGATACTTCTTTTTGCAACTGGTACACATGCCGCCTTTGGGTTGGTGGGTAGTCATGCGGCAATCCTATTTCTATCAGGCCAAGGAACGTAAACGCCAAACTGCTCACCAAACGTGCGGTTTAAAATATCCGATATGGCTGAATAGTCTGTGGTGCTGGCTTTAGTTGTTGAGTTCTTACCGTTGTATGCGAGTTGCACTGGTTTCCAGAGGTGTTCTTTTACTGCTGCCATAGTCCAGGGGATTTCTTGACGTTTTGACTTGGCTAAAACCTGCCTTACGTCTAACCCTGCTTCGTTTAGCGCTGAAGCAACAAGGGTAAGCCACAAGTGCAAAGAGTTATTCTGTAACTGGCTGCGCTGCTTCTCGTTTGTTGTTTGCATCATTAGCCATTTGTTTGACTCCCATTCATCACGCAGTTGTTGAATAGCTAGCTCTAATGATTCGCGGGAGTTGATAATTCTGAATTGGCCTTTCATGCTGCTGGCTCCAATATGTCAAATATACTGGTTTGATTTGAAGCTTCGCGGGTTTTGTTGATGACTGCCATTGGACTCAAAATGTGTGAGATAGCTTCATCCGTCCAACCATTGCCAGCAATTTTGTAAAGTTGAGAATTTGATACCCCACAAGCGATTATTTTATCTATATGATGCTCTGGTGTTGTTTGTAGTCTGAATACTTCTCTTACTGAATACCGTCTAGTAAAATATTCTGAATGCAGAATATCCATATCTGAATGATTGCCGCCAGAGTGAGCCCCACCAGTAAGGCAGGCTGACTTTAATATCCCAGGCTTTAACTTTCCTTTTTTGGATACTCTTTGGAATGGCGAGTCCCATTCTCTTTTATCACCAAATGGGGAGTTTCTGCCGCCAACTCTAATGCATTTAGACTTTTCTCTAACCGCTATACCAATTGGGCAATCAGGAAGATTTTCTAATACTGATTTTAAATAAATACCCTTATCTTCTGGTATTGATACGCCTTTAATGTTTGTCCAATAGTTTCTGACTCTATTCTGTGCGGAAACTAAGGATGAATTAATTAAAATAGGGGTTGCTTCAACCTCGTTGCTTATTATTGATTCTGATTCTTTTGCTTTCCCTTTTAACTCTACATTTTCAAGCATGAACAGAACTTTTTTATTCACTGATTTTATGTGATTTAAAATATCTCTAAATTCATAAAACAACTTGCTGCGCGGGTCATCTAAAGCCAGTTGCTTGCCTGCAATACTTAACCCTTGGCACGGACTACCAGCTAATACCAGATCAATGCTATCCCATTCAATATTCCATTCTCGCCACCTGGTAATATCACCTAATCTAATTTGATTTGGATGAATGGCATTACTGACAACTATTGCATGCTTATCAATTTCAGATGAATAAAATTTTTCAACTTTAATGCCTGCTAATTCGCATGCTGTGTAGGCGCTTGACTTACCATCAAATAATGAAAGCACCCTCACAACTCCACCCCCAAGTCTTCCATTGTCCAAGCATTCATATCTTCAAGCGCTTTTTTAATCTCTGCGCGTTCCTCTGCGTCTGCTTTGCGCTTTTTTAAATCAGCCGTCTTAGCTACTGCATCATCGTGAATTTTCTTTTTGCACTGTCGGGCTTGTTCGTTTGAGTAGATCATGCGGTAACCTCCTTGTTATTTAAAATCGTAATAGCCTGCATAACAGCCTTAAAATTGCTTTGCGTTGGCTCATTGGTGCCGTTAAGCCAGAAACTAATTGAAACCATGCAAACGCCTGATAGGTTTGATACTTGTTCGCGTGAGGCTTGTGAGGCGTTTAGGGATTCCCAAATAGTGGATTGTTTACGGCTTAGGTTTGGGTTTTTAGGGTTGCGCATTTTCATAACGGCCCCTTATTAAATCCAACTACAATCAAAACAGGCAAGAAAACGACAGAGAGAAAAACCATTTCACAGTCGTTTGTTACTTCGGCGCCTATTAACTTCCAATTTGTTGTGAATGGTGATTCCTCACCCCACAAATTAGTTGAAAATGAAAACAGGCAAACCAAGCGCATGAATGAGAATTCTTTTTCAAATCTTAGATGCTTCATGCTGCACCTCGATTTCGGTAGCTTTGCCAGTTAAAAACAATTGTGCCGCCGCCACCGTCTGTGATTCGGTCAACAGAACGTTCAGAGATAAGCTGTTTAATTTCGTCAAGGGCAAGGTTTGAAATAATGATTGTCGGAACCATTTTTTCATAACGGCTATTGATAATATCAAACAGGATTGTTCTTTCGTTTTCAGTACCGTTTTGAACGCCTATTTCATCAATAATTAAAAGGTCAAATTCTGAGACTATTTTCAATATTTGCGTTTCGCTTAGGTCTGAATCATCTTTCCAACTACTGCGGATCCTGCGTATCAAATTCAGCAAATTAATGTATTTAACTTGCGCCCCATGCTTGGCAATCTCCTTTGCTATTGAAATAGCCAGGTGAGTTTTGCCAGTGCCAAGCTTCCCGCAAAATATTAAACCCGCACCTTTGGCCCCAATTGTTTCAAACTTCGCAACGTATCGTTCTGCTGCGTTTAATGCAGCTTGTGATCCTTTACAAGTCGCTTGATAGTTATCAAAAGTGCAATCTTGAAACCGTGGGGGAATGCTTTTTTGCAATGATGTAACACAATCTCTTACGTGGCGCTGTCTTGCGTATTCTTCTTGCTTGCGCTCATATTCTTGTTTATCGATTTCATCTTGCTTAACGCAACCGGGGCATTTCCCAATAGCAAAGTAACCGGGCTTCGATGTAAGGTTAGGTAACATTTTTTGCGTAAAATCACCGTGAATTTTGCAGTTAGCAACTTGAGTTTTAAATTCTTGTTCAGCCATTAGAAATCTCCCGTAAACGTGCTTTGCCCATAATCTTTTTGTGCAAAGTTTTCAGGCTGAACTCGACCTTTCGGCTGGAAATTGTTTTTAGCTGGAGTGTTAGGTTCGTAAATTGATTTCCACTCGCCAAGTATTGCGTTTTCAATAATGGAGTTAACGTCATGACCTTTTGCATGAATGGTTTTTATTTTTGAAACAAGAAGATTTAAAGCGTTTTCACTCAGGTTATATTTTTTATTAATCCTGACTGATAAATAATTATCAAAAAGCTCTCGATTTACATACTCTGGAATTTCAACAAATGGGATAGCGTTTTTTGGTGATTTTTTATTAACACCCTTTTCTTTTGTATTAGTTTCTTTTGTATTAGTTTCTTTTTTCTTTTGTGGGGGTGCAATTGGGTAACTATTGTTATCTGATTGGGTAACTTTGGTTTCTAATTGGGTAACTTCTGTTATCTGATTGGGTAACTTCCTATTGTTACCTGATTGGGTAACTTTTGGTGATTCTTGAGCTATCCCCCATTCACTAACAATAGAATTTAAACCTATTTCCCTGCCATTTTTCACAATGACATTTTTAGTTATTAGGGATTTTATTACCTTACTAACATGGCCTTTTAGCATGCCTGTTTTTTCACATAATTGGCTATTAGCAACCCAATCTGATTTTTTTTGCCACCGGTATGTTTTACCAATAATTGCAAATATGATCTGAAACTCACAACCTGATAGCTTTGCAGGGTTTTTAGTAAATGCGTCTGTTATGTCATGAGCCAGTCTGTCATAGCCACTTTCAATATCTGCTTTCACAACTGGCCTCTCAAAGTTAATTATTTCTGCTGTGTTTCTCATGCGGCCACCTCAAATCCATATGTATTTTGCATTTCAAGGCTTACTTCAATAAATTTATGCCTTTCGCTTGCCGGGAACAATTCATCGAAATCCAATTCAAATAGACCTTGCATGCGATTTGTTTTGGCAAAACCGCCGTAATATTTTAATGCCGCCATATCGTAAGCGTATGCTGCATCTAATGGGTTTTTAAACGTTCCTAGGTGCACCTGCTTACCATTTACTAATAGGCTTGCAGTAAACCCTGTTCCGCTAACATGAACTCTCCCAGTAACCCCCTTTAAACCTACCTTGTTATTTTTTTGCACCTTGCTATTCCGCATGTTTTCATACTGTGAACAAACTCTTAGGTTTTCAGCTCGGTTGTCTAAAGTATTTCCATTTTTGTGATCAACGTGGCTTCCTTCTGGTAGGCCCATTACTAATCTGTGAAGCTGCGTGAATGTTTTTTTTAGTCTTTGGTGTACATAAGGATATTCTTCAGTTCCACCCGTATACCAACTGTTACCATTTGCAACTAGATCCAATGAATCTTTATCAAGCATTGTTACTTTGTTTTTGAACCTGCTTGTTGAAACATCCATATATAAAACATGTGAATCCATCCATGCTTTATTTTTGAGCTTGTTATGCTTTATAATTTTTGTCATACTGCCTCTCTTGTTAGTAATTAGCCCCTAGCCCTAGTCCGGCCGTGATGGGGCTTTTTATTTGGTTAAATGCTGTATTTAAGTTTGTAGCCTTCCAACTTCCAAAGCTCTTGGATTGCATTCTTGTTTGCATTTTCCATAGCGATTTTTTTGCCAAGTTCTTCATCAAAGTTTTCAACTGAAACGCAAGCTGAAAAACCTGTTGCCAAGTAAAAGTCACCATTCAAAAAAGCATGAGCAAAGGTAGTTGTTGAACCGTTTGGTCTTACATCGAATGTGTAAACAATGCTGCCAGCTAACTTATTAATTTGCTCAAATGTTACTCTTGGAGCAGTTAACCCCTTTTCTTGAATCTCTTTTTCTAAATCTCGATCACTCACAAATCACCGCCTTATTTTTTGATTAATACCCAATTCGATATAAAACGCTTTTATCCTTCATGTGGTATATGGCGCTTACGGCGCTACTCGGTTTAATTGTTGGCCGGTGTTCTCAAGTTAACCGTGCAGTCTCTCTGCTTGCACCTAGAAACCCCAATTAAGGGGCTTTAGGGCGTTTAGCCAAGTTGGTATTAAAAACCAATCTTATTAGCCGCCTAAGCGGTCCGGTGTTGTTTTTGCGTTTCTCTCTTATTCGCTTCGTTAACAAACGTGGCCCAAAACCTCGCGTTAACCTTTTTTATAACTTTATGCCCTAAGAGCGATTTAAATTGTCCTCGCTCTTTTCTTAATGCCGGTGAAGCGATGCCGACATATAAAGCGGCTTCAATCAAAAAACAGATAAAGCCAAATAAACCAAAAACTATTGAAATCATTAATTATCCCTATTTGCTTCTAAACTGATGTGATCAAAAACATCACATTCCATTCATTGCCATCACTACAGCAACAGTCAGTAAAAACGCGGTGACTATCTGCCACTCTTTTGCATACTTGCCTTTGTAATACCCTCTGCGCTTATTCATATAACCCCCTAAATTGAAGCGCTAAGCATGTAAGCAGCGCTTAAAAGTAAAATTAATAGAATGGCACTGGCTGCACCGTTTAACGCCTTGGTGAAGTTGTTCATGCTGCCCCCAATGGTTCATATTCATCATTAGCCGCAT
>Ga0099846_1001098_pt1 | contig 11179 bp, 14 predicted proteins | sample CB_VirMetaG_FD_78180 | JGI IMG/M metagenome (GOLD analysis project Ga0099846, IMG submission 78180) | Freshwater to marine saline gradient viral communities from Chesapeake Bay - CB_1504_1 Viral MetaG | ecosystem: Environmental > Aquatic > Marine > Coastal | place: USA: Chesapeake Bay... | reverse complement strand
CAACTTAGGCGCAAGCTTTGAAGCTCTATATGATAATGCCGTGATCCCGCTAGCCTCACGCTTATGCGCTGGCCTAGATGTTACCTTGTTGCCAAGATATGGCTTAGATCCGGCAAAGTATTCTTTGGGTATTGATATTGATGCGATCCCAGCGCTAAGAAAGCGCAGACTTGAAGAGCTTAAGCTTCGCGTTAGCTTGAACAAAGAAACCACAAACGAATATAGAGAGCTATTAGGCCGTGAAGATTACGCCAATGGTGACACTATCCAGCAAGCCGCAACTCTTGTAGCCTTAAGCGGTTCAGTTAACGAGAATGATTTACCTACGAATCCTGATGATGTTAAGGTTGCAGAGTAATGGCAATGAACATAACGGAAAGAGCTAAGGCTGATTTGGCCAAAAAAATAAAATTAGAAAATATTTTTAAGGTTGAGCTTTTAAGTTTATATAAGGGAATATCGAAAGAGTACAAGGAAACTATTAAAAGGACCGGAGCAATTCCAGACGCCTCAATATTTCAACCTAAATTTAAAAGCGCAATTGAAAAGCAATATAAGCGTGTATTTTTAGCCTTTGCATCAACCACTAGAAGCCAGAAATCTATACAATTAAAAGCTGACGAAACAGACGATCAGATCACAGAAGAAGTTATCGCAATAATGCTTTTGCTTGGTGGTTCTCAGGCAAAAAAAGAAGCCAACGAAATAACAGGCACTAACCAAAAATACTTTTTAGACTCTTACAACTTGGCCCTTAATGAGCTTGTTCAGTCTGGTGATGGTTACACAAGCGAATTACTAGCAATAACTGCGGCTGCTATACTTGATAAAAAAAACGGTGGTAGAGCTGGCACAACAGCGGTTAGTGAAACTCAGTGGGCTGCTGAATCAACAAAATTTACTGAATCAGAAATAACGGCTGGCATAGCCTCAAGTCTTTTAGTTATTGCTGAGGGTGGGACGCCATTAAGACCTATTAGCGGTAAAAAAAAAGAGTGGGCAACCATTCAAGATGGTAAGCAACGGCCCGCACATGATAAAGCAAATAAACAAAAGCAAGCGGTAGAAGATCCGTTTATTGTCGGTGGTGAATTGCTTATGTATCCGGCTGATCGTAGTATGGGCGCAAGCAAATCAAATGTTATTGGCTGTCGATGCATGGCCATTTATTAAGGATACAAGAAGATGCCAAAGCCAGAAAATAAAAAAATTGAAACTTTACGCGCTGGCGGTAGAGCGATCCAGTGCAAGGAAATGACTAAAAATGTCAACGGAACTGAAATCAAAGTTGGGATAGTTGAGGGTTATATTGCAACTTGGGACCTTGATCGCGGTAATGGCTGGTACAAAGACAGATTTATTAAAGGCGCATTTTCAGAGTCAATCAAGCGTCATGCCAAGACAGATCGACAAATCAGACTTAAAGATCATCATGGGCGCACAGTTGGCGGCTTTCCAATCTCAACAGTAAAAGAAGACGAAACTGGCCTGTTTGGAATCGGTGAAATTAATCTTGAGGTTCAACAAGGTCTTGAAGCTTACAAGCTAGTGCAGCAAGGTGTATTAACTGATTTCTCTATAGGCTTTGGCGCCCAAGATTACTCATTTGACATGGAAGACGATGAAGAGATCCGAAACATTAAGCGCGCCGAAGTGTGGGAGGGCTCAATTGTTGACGAGCCCATGAACCCTTTTGCTAATATCACAGCAGTTAAATCGTTAAAAGAAATTGGCGAAATTGATTCAATTCGTGATTATGAAAAGCTGCTTGTAGATAATGGCTTTTCAAAGAAGGCCGCAAAGGTTATCATAAGCGGTATTAAGAGTTTAAAACCAGTTGGCGATTGCGAAGATCTCAACGAAGAAGAAGTAAAAGCTCAGAAGCGCGAAGCTAAAGACGCTGAAACTTTGCAAGAGCTTGAGGCTGTAAGAAACTCAATGCTAGCCTTTAGTATTAAAAATAACTTTACCTAACTGGTGGAAAAAATGGCAGAAATTGCAGAAGTATTGAACGACATCAAAACCATGTCTGAGGATATGGGAACCCAGATCAAGGGCATTCAAGACGCTCAAACAAAAAACGATGAAAAGTTAGTTTCTATTGAAGTTAACGCCGTTGAAGCAGCTAAAAAATCAGTTGCTGATTCGTTGGCTGAATTGCAAGAGCTGAAAGGCAAGGTTAGCAACTTTGATAAAACCCTTGAAGGCTTGCAGGCCATGATTGCCCGCAAAAGCGGCAATGCTGGTAACGACTCTATTTATGATCGTGATATGGAAAACGAGTGTAAAGAGTCAATGATTAATTATATGCGCAAAGGTAACGGCGCGACATTTAATGAAATCTCTAATGAAGCAAAAGAATATATGTGCAAATCTATTGCATATGGAAATTTGATTGCTCAGTCTGATGCTATCAAGGCTGACGAATTAAAATCTCTTGTTGCTGGTATCACAGTTGATGGCGGTTTCTTTATCCGTCCAGAACTTATGAACCAAATGATCACGCGAGTTTTTGAAACTTCGCCGATTCGCTCTATTGCTAACGTTGTTACATCTTCTTCAGACTCTTTGGAGTGGATCGTTGATGATGATGAATTTACTTCTGGCGGTTGGGTTGGTGAAACAGATCCGCGCGACGAAACAGGCACAGGCAAAATTGGTAAGTTAACCATTCCAATTAGCGAGCTATATGCTCAGCCTTTAGTAACGCAAAAAATGCTAGACGATACTGGCTTTGACGTTGAAGCTTGGGCATCGCGAAAAATCTCAGATAAGTTTGCTCGTACAGAAAACACGGCGTTTGTTATTGGTGACGGTAGCGAAAAGCCTCGCGGTTTCTTGGATTACGACGCTTGGGCCTCTGCTGGTGTTTATGAGCGCGGCAAGCTTGAGCGTTTAAATTCTGGTGCCGCTGGCGCGTTAACAGGTGATGGTTTAATTAAGCTTCAAAATGCATTGCTTGAGGCCTATCAAAATGGTGCTTTGTTTGCCATGCAGCGAAATACCTTCACCGGAATCATGACTTTAAAAGACTCACAAGGTCAGTATCTTTTAAACCCTAACGTCCTTAAGTCTGGTGATTCTAAGATCTTATTAGGTAAAGATGTCATCTTTATGGATGATATGCAGGCCTTGGCATCAGATTCTTTATCTGTTGCTTATGGTAACTTTATGCAATCTTATACCATTGCTGATCGTCTAGGTATCCGCCTGATCCGCGACAACGTAACGCGCAAGCCTTACATTAAACTTTACACCACTAAGCGTGTAGGTGGCGGCGTTACAAACTTCCAAGGCCTAAAAATCTTGAAAACTGCCGTTTAATTATCTTTGCTAGGGCTTCGGCCCTAGCTAGGCTATTTTTGTTTGGAGTAATTACCATGATTAAAGATTTAAAAAACCTGTTGATGCAGGCGTTAGCGATGTTTGTTGCAGTGGCTTCTAACGTTGTCACTAATGGCGCGGCAATTTATACCGCCCGATCTATCAGTGGCATGTTTACGTTATCAGCTCCGGTTTATACCGATGGAACTTATGTTTTTAAGATCCAAGAGTCTGAAGACGGCAGCACTAACTGGACCGATTTAGCTGATGATAAATACATTGGTGTTCGGGGTGTTGATGATACCATTACGGCAGTTAGTGCCGCTGGCGGTGAACTGAAATCACTTGGTTGCTTTTCTAATAAGGCTTACATCAGGCTAGTTTGCACATCAACAGACGTTACAACTGGCGCGACAATTGTCTCTCATGCGGTGTTAACGCCTCAGTTGCAGCCGTCTAACTATGCAACTGCATAATTGACTAAATAACAATAGTTAATTAAACTGGAAACCGTTAAGGGCTGGCAATTAAGCCAGCCCTTTTTTTGGAGATAAACCATGTCACAAGTAGACTTAATTAAAATCTTATGCCTTGCAAGCACTAAGATCGCAGACCGTAAGCCATCATTGCCGATCATTCAGCTAATATCAGGCCAGACAATAACGGTCCCGACTCATATGGCTGATCGAGCCGTTGAGCTTGGTTTTGCTGAAATTGTTGGCGCTTCAAGTGAAGATGAAAAGGCAGGCTTTAAGAAAAACCAGTTGATGACGCTTGGTTTCTCTGAAGCGTATATTGATAAGCTTGGAGACATCGGCATTACAAGCAAGGAAGATTTGGCAATGCACAGTCATTTATCTATTCTGTATGCATTTGGTGATGACGAAGAAAAACACGGTCGCGACGCTGCTGATTACGCACAAGTTACAATGCAATCGCGAGGCCTATCTCTTCGCCCTAACTCAGTTGACGATCTAACATTGATCGGTGAGCATGGGTTATCTAAAAAAACAGCCGATAAATTTAAGGCCGTTAATTTAGTTAACTTATCTGATTTAGTATTAAACACTGAAGAAGAGCTTAAGCAAATTAAAGGCATTGGCGAGGGCTCTGTTCAGCAATTGGTTTACTCACTATCCTCGATCGGCATGGCTTTAAAGCCTGCTATTGTCATTGATGATGAAATTGATCTCGATATTCAATAAGGCTTAAATTATGGCGTTCCTTGAAATGATTTCCGCTAGTGATGGCCCTATAACATTGTCCATCGCTAAAGCTCACGGAAGAATAAGAGCTGATAAAGAAGATGATCTTATACAACTTTATCTTGATGGTGTAGTTGAGTTTGCTGAAGACTTTATTGGGCTGGATATTCGCGACAAGGAATATAAACAAACTGGCTCACAGCTTGGCGCTTGCGTCACGCTTGAGGCTAGTCAGGTAAAATCTGTTACTAGCATAAAGTATAAAAAGAATGGCGCACTGGTCGTCATTCCTGAAGCTGAATATCAGCTATATAAAAAGCTAAACCTAAGCACTGTAAATGCAGTTTCAAACGGCAGCTTTCCGGTAATGTTTCCAGCTGGTGATGGTGGTCCAGATGGGTATGAGATAGTATTTTCTACCGGGTGGGTTAACATGCCAGCGCAATTAAAAAATGCAATTTTAAATCATTTTATGTTTTTCTATGAAAACAGGGGTGACGCTATCGCCGCTGGAGCTTCCGCCGGATCTGGTTTGATATCCATGCCACCAGAAACAGAGCGCATTTATAAGCAGTTTAGAATACTAAGGGTTTAACTATGTCAGAAAGGCGTATATTAAGGCGTAAACTAAGAAAGATTTCAAGCGGGAATCTTAGGGATGAAATTATTATTTCTCTAAAATCAATTGCCGCACCAATTGCGTCCAGCGTAGCGCCAACAATTGGATTTAGTGATCTTCCTTATGACTGGGCAAAGGTAGAAACCAAGGGCAGAAAAGAACTTTTTTCTGGAACGCAACTGCTAGGCATTAAGACGCATGAGTTTACTATTAGATACCCAGATCAAGACATCACGACTGATCACGTTGTAGTTTTTCTTGGTAAACTTTATGACGTTCTTAGCGTTGAAGATTTTGAAGAGCGCGGGGAGTATCTAGTTTTAAACTGTGGTGAAAAAGGATCTGGGGATTATGCGGCTAACCTTCAATGATAAATATTAAATCAAACTCTGCAAATATTGCATCATTCAGGCGGATAGCGGTTCAAAAAAAAGCGCTTGATGGTGGGATTCATTCTGCATTACTTCAAATTGGGCGTGCTAACGTAAAGGAGGCTCGCTCAGAGCTGATTAAAAAGAAAACTGGTAGAGTTTATCGATATTACATAAACGGGCGCAGAATCAATCATACAGCTTCAGCGCCTTATGAATCACCAGCCTATTTAACTGGAGCGCTTTCTAAGGGTTATTCATACCAAGTTACAGGATCTAAGTTCTTGGAGTGGGGTAATGATGTAAGCTATTCAGTTTACTTAGAGCTTGGCGCACCAAAAGCTAACTTAATAAGACGTCCTAATATTATTAAGGTTGTAAAAAAACACAGGGGCTTGGTGATGAAGTATTTAACAAATGCAATAGCAACATAGGTTAAAAAATGAAAATAGCAGACGCGGTAAAGCAAATAGCTAGGGTTTTGCCAAGCCTAACCAGTAAATTCAGCAGTAAATTATCAGCAACAGCCGTCGCGCTTAATGGCGTCGTCACCGTTACAACATCGATACCAACAAACCTAAAATCATCAGCGGTTATTGAAATAATTTCCCAGCCAACTAGAACACCGATAACCGGCATATCAAAAAGCAATACTAGCTTCACTATAACGACTGAAGAAGATCACGACCTTACTTTAAATTATCAAGAAGAAGTTTCTCTTGGCGGTTTCACCTCTGCTAGCTGGAATGATTCATTTCAACTAATCGGTGTTGAAAACAGGCTTAATTTCACCGTGAGATCTGGAAATTCATTGCCATTGTTGAATGGTGGTGAATACTTAAACGAAGTAAAGATTGGCGGTCTTAGTGGCAGGTTTCAAATAACTGTAATTGATGAAAACAATTTCACTATTGAAAATCAAGGTTTACCGGATGGCAATTATTCATTTGAATTTAATGCTGGCGTTCGGGTTGCTGGCGTTGCTAATTACGAAACTGCTGCGGCAATCTATACGCAAGACAAGTTTGCAGATGCCGATCAATGCTGGTGCTTTTGCTATATGGGCGGAGCTGCTGCAAGTAAAGATAGAAGCATTGACTCAGATGCAACAGCAAACAGAACAGCAGCAGACGATCAAAGAACAAGAGTGATAGAAACGCTAACTGTTGTTTTTGTTATTCCGACAATGAGAGAGATATCAGGTGTTGAGGCTGTTGACTTGGCCAGAAATGAATTATTCTTTGCATTATTAAAATCAATAAACGGCGTTAAGTTTGGTAATGGTGCAAGCGATGATTTCGCTTTTCAGCTAAACTTTAACAGCCACGATCAGCAAGAGTATAATAGGGCTTATTACGCGCATCAATATACATTTGAAAACGTTTATGATATCACCCTTGGCGATAATGCGGTGATCACTGATACGCGAGCATTTAGAGACATTGACGAAACTTTGCAATACAATCAACCATTGTCAATACTATTTTCTCTTGATGATAAACAACTTTAATAAAAGAGGGCTTTACAATGCAAAACCCAAGCATCACACAAAGCATTATCACGCCAACGCAAATCGCTGAAAACTCAGCGCGAAAAGTTTTGTGTTTGGGTGTGCTATTGGCTGGCTCAATGGCTACCGCTGGCGAGTTACAAGAAAATGTTCAGCTTAATGCTGAAAATGATCTATTCGGCTCTAAGTCATCATTAGCTTTGATGATCCGAGAATTTAGATTAATCAATAAGCTTACCATTATTGATGCAATTGGATTTGAAGATCCGGCTGGAGATATTGGCATTGGTGAGGCTTCATTTACTTTAACCGGAACAGCTACGGCTGCTGGATCTATAACTGCCTATGCCGGATCAGGGCGTAATAAGGTTGTGATCCCTGTTGCTGTTGGCGATACGGCTGAAGTTGTTGGCGTTGCAATGTCTGCCGCGATTAATTTGATTGCAGCCAATCAACCTTTTAATGCAACAAGTTCAGCGGGTGTTGTTACTTTAACGCAGATTGAAAACACCCTTAGCATGAAAAATGCACCAATGATCATTAGCGGTATGCCGTCTGGTTTAAGCGCCGTTGCTACTGGTTTTAGTGGTGTGGCTGGCACAGTTGATCGTTCAGCAGCGCTAGAGTCTGTTGGTGAGCGCCGATATACTACAGTGTTAACGACATTTAACGATCTTGATGATGAAAAAGAATGGTTAGACTCTCGTTTCAATACTACAAATCAGGTCCTTGATGGTGTATTAGTTCACGCTGAAGGTTTTGCCAGCGCTGCATTAGTTGAAGCTGCGGCTTTAGCAATTAATAGCCAGTCAGTAAATCTAATTGCTGATCGCTACCTTGGATCTATTGGTCCAGCTACCTATGTCGGTTCGGCTAATGCGCAACCGTCATTTGTTATTGCTGCACAAATGGCCGCTGTTCGCTCGCTTCGATTAACTTCTGATGCACCAATTAGTGATATTTTATCGGTTCGCGGATCTGCTCGCGATGCTTTCGGCGGTATGCATATTTCAACGCTACCATATTTTAACACCCTCATACCTACCGGACTTATTATTAATGGATCAAACGGCTGGCTATCAACTGAAGAAGTGACCATTAATAGCTATGGTGCATCAACTATGGGGCCAAATATCGCTAAAAATGCCGTGATACTTGGTGAGCAGGTTACAACGCGGATCAATGATTCAGCCGGAAACCCTGATTCAACTTTTCACTATTTGAACGCTGTTGATTCAAGCTCTTCAATTAGAGAGTATTTCGTTAATAATCAGCGTCAACGATACGCTCAAACCCGCTTAACTGATGGCGATCAACGTGCAGGCTATGCTATTGAAAACGAGGCCTCTATTAGAGCGTTTATGAAGCAGCTTTACAGACTGCTATCTCAACAAGTTATTACCCAGTCTGGCATTATTGCAGAGCAGAATTTTGATGATGGCTTGTCTGTGGTTGTTGATACTAGTCGCGGTAAAGTGACTATTGATTCCGCGCCGCTTCAGGTTGGACAATTGCGTGTGGTTATCGGGACTATTACCGTAAACTTTGGTTAATAAATAAAATGCCAAGGACGGCAAGCCAAGGGGTTTTAAATGTCTTTAAATAATAAGATAAGCATAACAGGTAAAAGTTTTACAACTTTGTCAAAAAGGATAATACCTAGGAAAAAACTTGCTTTAGTTAGTGATCTTTACGTTTTTTTTATATCAGATAAATTTAATCAATCCATCGCGGCAACTGGTGGCGAACTTCTTGAAGTTGTTATTTTTAAAACACTAATTGACATTTTTGATAAATCTCTTTCAATTACTGGAGGTGAACTTCAAGAGCCAGTTGTTTTTCAGGATATAAGCGATACATTGGAGCAATCATTATCTGTCACTGGTGGCGAACTAAGAAGCTCTAGTATATTTAAAACTATTACAGACACTTTTGATCAATCAATATCTGTCGCTGGCGGCGAACTTCTACAGGTTGTTTTATTTCAAAATATAAACGACAATTTAAATCAATCTTTGAGTATTACAGGCGGGGAATTGGTAACGATATGATAAATATTAAGAATAGAGGCGAACACAGAGTTCAGGTTTTTCGTGATGGGGAATGCATAAAAGACACTGGTATTTTTAAAAACTTACTTCTCGATGGTTTTTTTTCTAGGCTAACAAACAAAAGCGCTGAAGGTTTCAATCAAAATCTTGGTGCACAGGTATGTGGAGTTGGATCGGGAACTACGCCAGCGGCTACAACTGACACAACTCTTCAATCACCTTTAGGCTATAAAATTGGTTCGACACTTACAGTCGCTTTTGTTGAAACCACAGCAACAGCGCACGTATTTTCAGCCACAAGGGTTTTTTCTTTTAGTTCTGGTGCTATTGTCGGTAACGTATCAGAACTTGGAACAATTATTGATAGAAATAACCCTATAACATCAAATCCTTTAGATACTAGGGCGATCTTGCCATCAACTGTAACTGTTACCGCAGCCGATCAGCTTGTAGTAACGCATATTAGATATGTTGAAATCCCATTTGATGACGTAACAGGCTCTTTAACATTAGATGGTATTAATTATAATTACATAATAAGGCCAGCCAATGTAACTAATGCAACTGTAATTGGTCTTATCCTAAACCCTCGATTATGGGGCGTTGGAACTATGGAAGCGCTTTATTTTGGAAAAAATGGCGGCTCTGCTGGCTCGCTTCCTGTTACTTCTGGCGCTTCATGGTCAGGGCCTGAAGGCAGTACATTCGATTCAACGCCAACATTAGCAACTTATACTTCAGCAACGTTGCTTGAAGGTGATTTTGATATAACGCATCAACCCAGCGCGGCAAATGTTAGCGGAGGAATTAAGCTTCTTAACATGATGGGGCTAAACGCATCAATTGTTTTGTTTGCAGTTCAATTTACTCCAAATATACCAAAAACAAGTTCACAAAGATTAAGGCTTGATTTTAAATTTACATATTCAAGGGGTTAATTATGGCAATCCCAAACTCGCCAAATTGGGCGCAAGAAAATGTTAATCCATTTGATTATATTAACTACGGAATTGTAGAGCCGCAACCGATTCAGGGTATTGATATTCAGTCATGTAAAATCGGGCCTTTAGTGCTTGGCGATTCTCAAGGAAATATAGCCGAACGTTTTTGGCTTGCAACTTATGAATCACCATTTGTTTTTTTGCGCGGATCAAATGGCGGCTATTGGGGAGCAAAAGAAATTTTATTCCAAGAAACTGAATTAATAAAGCAAATTGATTTAACTTACGATCAGCTAGGCCGTGTGATCATAATTTATTTAACCAGCAACAACGATGTAAAGTTATACTGGTTTGATCCAATTATGGAAATGCAAGTAATTACCACTATATCAACCGGATCAAGCGTTGCGGCTGGATTTGATTTAAAGCAGAATACCAGTGATCAGAACAGTGACGCTATGATTGCCTACGTTCGCAATGACTTCCTTTACTGGCGATTGCAGCGCGACAGATGGTCCATAGAATACAACCCGAACATAACACACAAAGATTTAAAAGTTCTTTCTATGGGAATGACCGATCAAAACAGATTTCAAATTGTTTATGATTTTTCAGACGGCGCGCCAAGTTAGCGTTATAAAAGTTAATTGTTAAAATGAGTCACGAAAGATTATACTAATTAAAATCTATCTAACGTAAACCAAAAGGTGATCTAAATGGCTACTATTTTAGGCTTAGCTACCCCGTCAATCACAGTTAATAACAATACCGTTGCCATAGTGCCAAGCTCTTTCAAGTATAAGGCTGGCGCTGGTGAGCGAACCGTATCAACTCAGTCTTCAGGCGGAAGTAACGTTGATATTGTTGTCACTGAAGATGTCACAACTAAAAAATCATATTGCTCATTCGACTTACGAACTACAGTTGAAAACATTAAATTGTTTGAATTGATGCAATCTGGAGTAGGCACAAATTCAGTGTTAGCGGCTGATAATCGCGTTGGTTTCTCTAAAGCATTTGATCAGATGACAGTTATTACTGATCCTGAAATTGCAGCGGCACAAGATGGATCGTTTACTGTTGAAATGGAAGGGGCGGCGATCTTCTAATGGCTATTTTATTTGATTTGCGAAACTCGATAACGTATTCAAATAAGTT
>Ga0099846_1001097_pt1 | contig 11181 bp, 17 predicted proteins | sample CB_VirMetaG_FD_78180 | JGI IMG/M metagenome (GOLD analysis project Ga0099846, IMG submission 78180) | Freshwater to marine saline gradient viral communities from Chesapeake Bay - CB_1504_1 Viral MetaG | ecosystem: Environmental > Aquatic > Marine > Coastal | place: USA: Chesapeake Bay... | reverse complement strand
CCAATAGAGTTGTATTCTCATCTAGATTTAATATGGCTCTAGATTTGCCACTACCAGGATTTCCGATAGCTAAGATAATTCTTCCCATTTTACTTGTTTAAGTACATTGTGTAATCTTCTGTTGTCATTTCTCTAGGTAATTCTTCAAAGTAACCAGCTTCAGGCTTAGTATATAATCCGATGGATATATTATCTGCACCAAGTCTATTTTTAATGGCTTTAAGAAGTCTGTACTTTCCACGTAAATTACCAGGAAAACCTTCAACATTAATATTGTAAGTTAAGCTTGTTTCTAGTTGCATTTTATAAGGGTTTAATAAACCTAATACTACATCTGCATCTATATACAAGTTACCTGAATCACGAAAGTCATTTTGTTCTGGTGAAAGATCTACACCTCTAAATTTAACTCGTTCAATATTACTAAGAGATTGATTAAATTGTTGTACTATAAAAAATGTCATATTAAACATATTTCTACAACCAACAATATATTCAGACATCTTATCCATATTTTGTTTTAGAGTAAATCCTCTTTCAAATTTTAACAAACTAGCATGATCTAAAACTACAATATTGTATTCTTCTTTGTTATTAGCAGTCCAACTAATAATTCTTTCTCTAGTTTCATTATTTTCATCAATATAAGGCTCTTTAACAAAAGTACCTTTGGTTGACATTATTGTCCACCATTCATGGTACGATCCTGTAGGATTTGTAGGAACCCAGTGCCATTTTATTTGTGAAAATATTTCTTCTAATTCAGGTAATTCAGAATCTACAATTTCTTGCTCTTCTAAATTCATTCTTAGTTTTCCCATTCCTTTTATTAATTGAGGAGAAATAACTTTTTTATATTTATTATATATAATAATAGATAACCAATTAGCTTTTTTAGAAATTTCATCAATTTCCCAAGAATAATAAGTTACATTTAAAGGTATTCCTTTTGCTCTAGCATCTCGAATACCATTTAATATTATAAAATCACAAAGAGTTGTTTTAGAACTTCCTGACAGTCCACCTATTAAAGTATAACAACTTCTTTGCGTATTATAAATATAATCGTTAATTCTATTAAATCCATTAGCTAATCCTTCATATTCACCAGCAAGACCTTGGGCTATTCTTTTTTTAAATTGCGTCATAGTTTTTTGTATCTTTAGTTAATACTTCAATATTGCTAACTTCATTAATATACTGTTCCCAAGTTCTTTGAGAAAGAAATGTAGCTAATAACTGCATAAATTCCTGTTTATTTTCTTTCAGATGCTCTCTGTAATACTTTTGGACACATAATAATATTTTCTTATGTAATTCTATATCTATACCATTGTTAACCAGACAAGATTTATATAGTTTCTTACATCTTACTAAATCATTATGTAATCTTCTTGTACCTCCAGTAATTCTTTTAACACTGTTAGGATAAGTAGACAGTAATTCTCTAAAACATACATCAAAAGGTGCATTATCTTGCACATTAAATATGTTTTTTGTGATTTCTGTCACACTTATACTATCAAAAGTGCAATTTAATGCATCTTTAAGCACAATAAAACCAGAATTTCTTAAATTGTAAAATACTTGTGAGTTAATTGTTCCACAATTGTAAACATATTTCACAAGTATTTCTTCTTCTTTGTTGACTAAACAATATAAAATAAACCATTCTTCTATCTTTAGTTTATTAGTATATAATTTGTTTAAGTCTACACTAATTTGTTCAATCATAAGTATGTTATTTTATTTTGGTTAAATCCTTCTAATGCAGATTTAACCCATTGTTCATCAATCGTGTCCTTGTAACATAATATATGTATTGTACTACAATCATCAGGATTTAATCTAAGAAACCTAAATATCTTTTGACTAGCTTTTCTCTCATTGCCGTAAGAGTGTAAGATAATTCCAAACTTTAGATTAGGTATATTAATTCCTTCTGATAATTGTTCTACTGCACATAATTTATTATTCATACCATTACTAACTTTAAACTTTTCTAAATTAGATTCAGAAAACTTATTATTAGAATGATAAGTTACAGGACATATTCTTGCTGCTTGTTCTTGGGTACTAGCAAAACATAAGCATTTACTGTGTAATCCTATACTATTTAACAGATACCTCGCTTTAACTTCTTTAGTTAAGAATCCTTGCATTGCCTTCATGCGTTGTATAGCTGCAATCTGTTTCATCTTACCGTGTGAGCTATCTACACGTCCTGTCCAATAATTATAAATAGCTAGTTCGCTAGTCATCCAAGTAGCTTGAGGTTTCACAACCTTAATATTCTTTTCCTTATCTAATTGTACATAATGTACAACTACTCTATAATCATTCAATATAGAATGATCTACTGCTTGATCTGTATTATAAGAATACACTATAGGACAATACTTATCTACCATAAAACCACTTTCTGATTTTTCATCCCTAGGAGGGGTTCCTGTAAGTCCTAATATTGGTCCTTTATAATTACTCATCCAAGCATTCTTAGTTAATTTAAGATTATGCACTTCGTCTAAATAAATACCATCATAATCATGGCTTTGTTTATTTAAAGATAAATAAGTAGAGAATGTAATATTTTCAAGTAGATATTCAAGATTAAACTTTTTAGCGTCATCTTTCCAAGATTGAAAAATAGATTTCTTTGGAGCTACTACTAAAAATTTACAATGACCAAATTGCTTTGTAGCCATATGTCTTAATCCTATAAGGGTTTTACCTGTACCTCCTGAAAGTGCAACTGTTGCTCTACTTTTATCTTCTAATAACTTTAAAACTTTTGTCTGAATATCTTCTCTAGTTACCATATTAATCTATAAGCAAAAATACTGGTGCATGAAATTTACGAATTTTCAAGCCTGCTGATTTTAACAACTTAGTTGTTTGAGCAGTATTTAATCCATAATGGGCTGCAATAGCTTCTTTCTTACTACCTGATTCAACCATTGCAGCTAATGCCGCTTTAGAGATTGTTTTAGCAGTTGTAGTAGTCTGTGCTACTGGAGTAACTTCTGTTACTGAGTTTAATTGTACTTCCATTTGTTTTTGTTTTATTTGTTATTTATTAATTTTTGATTTAAAAAATCTATCAAATATGATAAATCTTCTGCTTGTTGTTCAATAATTGGTTCTTGAATATTTAATACATATTTTTTAAATTGATCAATAGTTATTAAAACCTCCCCATCCACCCCCGCGATCCACCAATTAATATAATTATTTGGACATGGTTTATCTGAATATTTAATAATATTAATTCTCCAATTATCTACTAATTCTCTATCACATTCTTCAAATTTAAGATACCAGTTATCTTTAGGGAATACATATTCTTCATCCATTTAATTTATCTATTTTTACTCCTTGAAATAATGATTCTAGCCAAGTATTCATATCAGAAGAAGTTTCTTTAATTAAATGAATACATTGTCTAATATCTACATTATGTGGATATTTAACATAACCCATTGCATAAGAGCCTTTAGCAACTCTTAAATCTAAGCCATACTTAGTAGCTTTATTTAAAAGTTGCTTATCTCCTGTATAATTAAGCCAACAATGAGCCCCACCTGATTTTGTATTATACATAAATGATTGTTGTAATTCAGATAAAATATTATCAGGTATAAATAAATATCCATCCTTATCATTCTTAACATCAATATCTAATATAATATAATTATCTGATGGTGCTACAGCTAAAGCATAACCTTCTGGTACATTACCTTCAAAAAATGTATTATCTGGAACCATAGACCATTTTACAATTGGAGCATTTGATTTTAAGAGAAATGATTTCATTAGAATTTATATTGAGCTTTAGCTTGTTTAGTTGTCCAAAACTTTTTGTAATTATTAGCTTTGCAATAATCCCAAAGTCTATCTATCTCAGTTCCAATAAATCCATCAACTTTAATCTCATCATTTAAAACATCTTCTAAATTTTCTTGATCCCAACCTAAATATTGAGCATGACCAATAAGTGTTACTACACTACTATTTCTTGAGCCTGGCTCAAAAGAAATATCATTATCTGTTATAAACTTTCTCATATTAAATATTGCTATAAGGGTTTTCTAAAATCCATGCTTGTAATTCATCAACAGAATTAAATCCTAAACCGGATAAATCCTTGTTTCCTATTTTACTCCATGTGTCTTTGTTATTAAGTAAATGTGCTCTAGCCTCAGCTTTCATATTTCTTAATTCATTCAGTAAGTTATCTATCTCACTCATTATGCTAATGTTTTTAAGGTTAATAATTCTTTTTTGATAAAGTTATGTACTTTAACATGGTCATTTAAATGATTATTAATTGTGCTTGTTTTTAAACTTTCTGTAATATTATTATAAAAATCCCAAACAGTATCATTTGTAAAATCTTTTGAATAATATAACTCATTCTTGATAATATCTAATTGAGTAGATGTTATCATTTTTTCTTCAATATACATTCTACCTAACAATTCAGAACAAGTCTTTTTTGTTATATCTATTTCTTTCATTAAATTTCTATCAGCAATGATAGAGTTAAATGAAATATCAAATTCATTGATAGAATCTATAATTTTATTTTTAACAATTGAGCTAGCTGCACCAGTATGTTTTCTAATTAAAGAAATATCTCCTGATATTACTCCATTCTCACAAATCCATACTTGAGCACCTATTGCTAATCCTGCAGACATAGTCTTGTTATAACTATTTCTAAAAGCCATCATAATACCTAACTCACTATCAGTGTGTTCTATACCATAATAACCTATTAATTTAGTTCCTTCATGATTAGCTTTGTAATTAGAAGTTTTAATCTTAAAACCTTTAATATCCAGTTGTTCTTTAATACCTTCTATTATTTCCTTATGTGAAATAGGACTATAAGTTAAAGTTTTATTAGGAACTGGTACTTCTAATAGTTCAGTTTCACTAAAATTGTTCATTATTAAATGTTTCATTATACTAATGTTTTTAATGTTAATAATTGTTCAGGTGTAAGAGTTAAATCTCTCTTCCAAATTTTAAGTATCTTTAATACTACTTCAAATTGTTCAATAGTATCATCAAAGTACTTAGTTCCTTTATCAGACTTATAAAAATTATCAGTTAAAATAATTTCTTCTATAATTTCAATATACTTATCAGTTACAGATGTTAAGTCATAACCTCTTTGTGTATATTTAACTACTCTTTCAAACTGTCTTAAAAGACGTTTAGTACCCCAAAAGTTACACTTGTAAAATGTACCATTCCATTTATTCCAAGTACCTACTTTACCTGTAGATTCTCTTAATGAAATAGTTTTACCTGTTTTAATATCATAAGCTGTTGTTATAATATCTAAATCAAAATTACTAACTACATCAAAACAAGTTTTGTTAAACTTTTTAAATATAACATTTACATCTACACATAAATTATATTTAAATTTGATTGTAATTAATCCTAGTGAATCTAACGAAGATTTGTCTTCATTTGTAAACTCTTCAAATTTATGTTTTTCTAATGGATCTAAGATATTAAACATTGGATTATAATACATAAAATAAAGTAGTTTTGTAAAACTAGCTTTATCATAAGTAAATAAGTCAATGTCTTGTCCTTCAAAGTAATCTAAAAGACAACTACCTGTGATGCACCCATTAATCTCTTGTTTTTTTAATATGTCAATAGCACTGTCAATTTGTTCTTTCATTTAATTTGTTTTAAAATAAATAATATGTATCTCCAAAGTGTTTTATTTCTAAATCTCAGATGCTCGTTACAATATAGCATTTACTCTATAAAGATTATCTCTTATGAGAAGGTCGTCACATCACTGGGTATGATCCAGCATACATATTATTATATTTATATTATTTTAATTTTTCTGCTGTAATCTTAACTGCTGCTAAAATAGTTTTAATATTATAGATAGCATTTAATTTAACAACTCCTTCAGAGAAATAATCACCAACTGATTCTACATCATCAATTTTATTATACTCATTCATGATTTCATTAATTCTTGCAGTTTCTACTTTAGAATCTTCATAATTAACAAAATCTAATGCATACTTAACTAATTCATCTTGAACTTTACTAGTTGGTTTACTAGGTGCTGATACATAAGATTTAGCAGTATCATTAATAGCTGCCATTACACTAGCTTTAATTGCTTGTAAATTATCAACTTTACCACATTTAAAGTTTTTGTCTTTAATAGCTTCTGCTAATTTAACAATGTATTCTGCTGATTGTTGTTGTTTAACAAAATCTACATGAGTTACTGGTTTCTTAGAGTCTTTACTAATTAAGTAACCTGCTGCATTTAATTCTAATTGTTTTGCTGTTAAAAATTCCATTTTTTGTTTTTGGGTTTTAGGGTTTATATTTATTTGTTTATTGTGTTAATCCAGTTTCTTACTTTAATAGTAGTTTTAGGAGTAAATGATTTTGCATAACCAGTTACATTATCACTATTTTTGTCAGTATGTAATGAATATAATGTTTGAACTTTGAAGTTACATTTATCTCCTCTACTTGCATACCATCCAGGATTATCATTATCACCAAAAGAAATAACAGTGTTATACTCATTATGACTTTTTATAATTTGATTAAACATTTCTCCTTCATTACCTCCACCATAATCTCCTACTGCACCTACAATATCAGTATTAGGTACGTCATTATAATCTATCAAATAACTTTCTCTACCTGTTAAGATTACATCAGCATAGAATTTCTTAGACATTAACTTACCTAAGTTAACAATAGTTAATACTACTGATTTAGGCATAGATGATGAAATATCTAGTATTAATAGATTTTTCATATTATGTTTAATATTACCATAACCAATGTTCATTCCTAATTGTTTATTAAATGCTGTAGGATCAAAAGTAACTTCATCAATGATGTTAGTTTCAATACTAGCTTTAATATCTTCTAACCATACTGGTAAGATTTTTAACTGAGATAATCTATCAAAGTCAACAAAATATTGATCTTCAATAAAATCATCTACTTTTAATTCATATCTTCCACTACCACTTTCATAATATTCTCCACCTGAACATAATGTGTAATGTTTAATACTATTAGAATTATATCCAATCTTTCTTAAACAATCTAACCATTTAATTGGTATACCTGTTTTTAAACAAGATTTATACAATACTTGAAATTCTAAGAATACAGTTATAAAACTTAATTCTTCTTTGCTACCTATAATATAAGGTAATCCTTTGGGTAGATTCTTAAAATCTTCCTCATTCTCAACTAGAAATATTGTTGGTATTTCTACTTTCTTACTTGTGATTTTTGTTATCATTTTGTACTATTAGTTTTAGTAAATTTATATATTCAACTTCATCTCCTTTATTCACATTAATTGATTTAATATCTGTTGGAGATACTATTTTCTGACTAAGAAAAGGAATTAACAAATGTCCATAAGGACTTTCTAATTCACAACCAATTTGGTTTATTGCTTTTTCAACACTTCTTGGAGTAACATAATCCCAAGTATCTTGATCAAACTTTTCTTTACTAATTAATGTACACAAATGTTTAGAAATACTATTAGGCATACCATATTTATCTTTCATCAAAGTTTGATACTCTTCAGAATTAAATTTTAAATCATACCTAATAAATCTTTCCTTAATTTGAGGAGTTAAATTAATTAATCCTTGTGGATTACTTGCAGACACTATCATTACATCAGCTAACTTTTTACCTGAAGGCAACATTCTATCTTCTAATAAGTTTAATACAGCATCTAAAGTTTGCTTTAGAGTACCATTAAATACCTCATCAAAAAATAATACATCACCATCTTTTAAAGAATTTAATTCATGACTATCATAAACTAATAACTTACCACTTTTAACATCAGGCATAACCATACCCACTACCTCATTTGGCATTCTTTGACTTAGTGTTATCTTAACCATGTTAACACCTTTTTCTTCTACAAACTTTTTAATGATTGTAGTCTTACCTATCCCTGGATTTGACATGAATAAAGGTACAGTTTTTCTCCTTAATATCCTATTATCATAAGTCTTATTTAAGACATCAAGCATTTCTTTTTCCATATTTATTATTTAAATTATTCCTCTTTTTTTTAAAAATTTTATTAAGTAAGTCATACTTTCCTTACGTTCTTTAATGTTATTACCAGGTATTTCATGATCAAAACAAGGTCTGTATTCTAATTGAAAGTATTCTTCGTTTACTCCAAAATCTTCATTATTAACAAAATATCTTGGTCTAATTTCTTCGTTACTTATTCTAGTAATTTGTGTAATTCTAGGAGTATTATGACTTTTAGTATATTGTTCATCAATATCATAAACCCAATCATTTAATTTGTAAGGATAATATATTAGTTTAAAAGTTCCTTTTTTAAAATATTCAAGAACAACATCAATAGTATCAATACCTACATCAGATTTATTATCATTAAAATAAACTTCAACATTATTCTTATCAATTTTAGATATACAACCTTTTTTACCTGATTTACATTGATAAATTATTCCTTCTCTTATTTCCATATTAAAATAAACTTAATTGTGAATTATTATTTATCTGATTAATTATTTTATTAATTTCAGCAATATAGAATTTGTAATTAACATCTGTAGGAAATACATCAGGATTATGATTATTGTAAATCATTACACCTGAGTCTTTTAACAAATGATTTTTCTTGTTATCTCTACATTTATAAATATAACCACCTTTAGTTGAAGCATAAAATCTATTTAATCTTTGTTGTTTAGATTTAACAAACTCTGGACTAGTCCATTCAATATGATAAGATTTATCTACTTTTTGTGAACAACAAAAATCTAAGATATTAGTATGTGATTCAACAAATTGTTTAACAGATACATTATCAATATAATAAGCTTTTAATGCTTTAGGTATAATAAGATAATCTACACTATTACCTAATTCAGGTTTTTCAACAAATAAACCTTTTTGTTTAATCTTAGATCCTTCAGCTAAATAATTATTTACATTCATATAAATAATCTTTTGATAAGTATCATGTTCAAACTCTAAGTTAAATTCTTTACCAACTTGATCAACAATTGCTTTATATTCTAATACTTTATCTTTAGGAACAATAACTTCTATACCATCTGTATTTGCACTAATTACTTGATAATCAGCTAGTATCAATCTTTCTATTGTCATAGTAAGAATTAATTGACCCATTAATCTAAGTTTCATTGCACCTTCTGGATAATATAACCAAGAATATTGATTGTCAATCATACCTGATGTTGAATTAAGAATTAACTTTAACAAAGCATCTTTAGATTTATCTTTATTCTTTTTAGCTTCAATCCTATCAGATTTAACTTTAGTATATAAATTTAACACTTCAGGTTGTCTTAGTAATCCATAATTAATAATAAGATTTGGATATAAACTAGCTACATCTGAAGTTACTATACAATTATCATCATCTTCAAAATAAGATTCATTCTTGTTAACTGAATGTAAACCACCCTTACCATAAGTTAATTTTAAAGTAGTATTGTTTTTAATTATAATAATTTCTTTGCTAAATTCATTTAAAGAATTTGACATTTCATTATATAAATCTCTAAAACAATCCATTTGAAAGTTAATTTCAGGTAACTCTAACTTGTTAATATGTTGAAACTTAAGAGATTTAACATATTTTGGATCTTGATTAGTTAACTTACAATATTCTTGTAACAATAATTCAGATGCCATTTTGGGAGCATCCCAACTAAAGCACTTTAAATTATATGTTTCACTGATATATTGTCTTAACTTTACATCACCTAACATATTATCATATAACAATTGAGTAATACCTAAATCATGTACACTATTATAGTGCCTTAATTCATCAATTTGAGCATGATTTAAGCTCATTGCAGGATCAAATGGTAATTCTTGTACTACAGGGTAATTAAGTTGAATAGCAAGACCTTTTAAGCTTAACTTTTTACTAAGTCTAAGCATTTTAGACCAATATAAATATAAATCTATATCAATCCATTTATTATGATATTTGTATTTCTTTAGCTCAGAATCATTCCACCAAAAATCATTGTTGATTATATAGTCTGACCATTCTTTAAGCTTTTGTAGATAATTATCCACATTATCTAACTTATTGTGGATAATATACATCATTATACAGTTGTCATAATGTATTCCATTAAATGAAATTAAATATTGTTTAAACTCATTAAAGAATTTAACAACATCATCATATTCATTTACTCTATCTGAAATTTCCCAAACTATTTTTTCTTTAGTATCTACATCTTGTATTGCACAAAGAAAACAGTTTGAATAAACTTCAACATCATAAATTACTTTTTGCCATTTACTTTCCATCAGTTAAATAATATTGTTTAGCTGTTTGATACATATGCATCATTAAAATAAACATGCCTTGATCTTGAGGAGGATTAATTGATCTATTAGATATATCTTGTTTAGTTTTATCAAAGATATATTTAACAATAACTTGTATTTGTTCTAACTCTCCAGGATTTCCTTTACCTATTATTTCTAATACTTTATCTTTATTTATCATTCTACACCTCCTTCAGGTAATTCTTCAGCTTGTTTAGATTTTAGATCTTCTATAAATTTTTCTTTCATTACTGAAAGACAAACTTCTTTGTAATTACCACCTAATATAGGTAGCATTTCTTCTAATTCTTCAATAGTTTTTAAAGAATATTCTTTGTACTTAGCATGTAATTTAGCATGCTGTTTAATTGCTTCTGACAATGGTTGTCTTTTCTTTTGCATATTATTTAATTTTAGTTTCTAAATATTTTACATATAATTCACAATTAAATGAATCCCACCATTTTGTTTGTAATAAAATTACTATGTCCATAAATATTTGTTTTTTAATATTAGTTTATAATAATCTACTAATTGTTTTGTATCTTTACTATAAATTGTCCAAGTTTGAGAGCACTCTAATTTACATTGTTCAATTCTTTCTTTCTTAGATTTTGATTTATCAGTACTTTTTTCATAATATAACCAAGATTCCCAATAAATACTAGCGTATGGAGCATTTACAATTACAGCTATTTGATAACCAAAGAATACAAATGATATTAGTGGTGACCATTCAAATCTATAATCAGTATTACTCCATTTAGTTTT
>Ga0099846_1001085_pt1 | contig 11210 bp, 18 predicted proteins | sample CB_VirMetaG_FD_78180 | JGI IMG/M metagenome (GOLD analysis project Ga0099846, IMG submission 78180) | Freshwater to marine saline gradient viral communities from Chesapeake Bay - CB_1504_1 Viral MetaG | ecosystem: Environmental > Aquatic > Marine > Coastal | place: USA: Chesapeake Bay... | reverse complement strand
GCGTAATCGCTCCACTGCTTGAATTCGCCCGTCGAGGGAGTTCCAGAAACACCGGCGAGGTCAGTACCCCAAACACCGGTCTTGATGAAATCGGTAACGAACTGAACTTCTTGACGAAGCAGGAGGCGAGAGGTCACGAATTCCGTGGCTTCACGATCCGGGACCAGCGGCGTATCCGAGTTTGCTCGGATCTGATCGCCGACATCCTTGTGGAACGCCCACACATCAGCGCTGTAGGACGAGGTCGTCAGGTTGTAGCCAGAACCGGCGGACTCGGTTGAGTCGGCTCGACGCTGGGCTTCGTCACGGAACCAATCATTTTTGGTGTAGACGAAGAACTTGTCGCTCTTCTTGTCAACCGGGACAACCGGGAACACCTTGTTCGCAATGAAGTTGTCTTGCGACTGCATGTATGCGATCGAGATGTTCGTGAGCGGTCCGTCAATATGGACCTGTGAAAGTGTTGGCTGAGGCATCTTATGTTCCTAATCAGTTGGCGCGAGTGGGAGTCGCACAGTTGACAATGGCGGACATGACATCACCGGATGCTGCTGTAACCAGCGGGACTCCGAGGACGTACTTGGTCGTGTCGGTCACAGCGAGGGGAGTCGCAAGACCAGCAGCAGTAGTACCGATGGCGAAGTGAGTACCATTCGTAATGGTCGCACCGGCCTTCAGCCTCGTGCCACCGACAACACAGACGGCAGCTTCTTGTCCGGCGAGCGGAGCATTCTGAAGAACGCCGATCGGAACGTCAGTCGCTGCCGAAACGGCAACAACCGCTCCAGCGGAATCCTGCTTCACGAACGTATACTGGAGGGCCGAGAGGTCGGCACCAGCAACGCGCGTGATCTTTGCTGCGTAACCACTAATTTCGTATGCCATGTTCAGGCACCTTTCTCGGTGAGATGACGGAGGTACAGGTCAGGGTTCTGCTCGGCAACCTTGACGAATGACTGCTCAAACGTGGAGGAGGTACCGGCTTCAACGGCAGCCTTCGCAAGCGAAGCGAGAGCCTCATATGCGTCGCCACCATCGGGTCGTCCTGCCTTGCCGATCTCAGCGAAGATACCCGCTGATTCGGCTTGCGCGTTAGCGCTTTCAAGAACGGTTTCAATTGCCTTCGCAAGTTCACCGTCGGTGTCGCTCAGACGGCGGAGCATCGGCCCAACCTCTTCAGCGTTCAACGAAAGGGAAGACCAGCCGGATGCCTTAGCAATGGCGAGTTCGTCGGCGCGTGTGGCACGCTCCTTGCGAAGCTCGTCTTCGGCGGCTGCCGCCTTAGCGATGGCGGCAATTGCTGTCGCCTTCTGATCGTCGAGCATCTTGCGAACGGATTCCGGAACCGACTTCATCAGTTCTTCTTCCTCGTCCACAACGATGATCTCTTCTGTTTCCTGAGTGGCTGCGAGCGCTGCTTCAAGTTCAGCGATGCGGTCGTTAGCCTTCGTGAGTTCATCAACCGTATCGGTCGTGTCCTCGGTGATTTCCTCGGGCATTATTGCCTCCGTCTCGTCGGGTTGGCCGATTGCGGCTTTGATCCGGTCGATCAACGTCTCGTTCTCGGTGCGGTCCTCTGACTTCATGATCATCCAGCCTTCACGAAGATGCGCCGGGTGATCAACACCCGAGGTTTCTTCGATAGCCATACTCACAAGTTTCGGCATTCACGGTCCTTGATCTGAGCGTTGATTATTCAACCTGCGGAAATCGTAACAGTAGAAAGCCTTGCGTCAAGCCATGAACGCAGATTGTTTACAGCTCCAATCGCCACGGTCGCCACGAACCGCCGACCGTCGCCTGCGTGCGGTAACAGACGTTTCCGTTGTCGTCCCATGCCATCAGATCAAGACGTCCGTCAGCGTTCCGGGTCGCAGTAAGTTCTGTGACCGGGAAAGGCTGTCCGTCATGGAGAGGAGTCCACGGTCCGAATCCACCATTCGGCGCGCCTTGCCAACGATGAGCGACACAACCGAAGCCGATACCGAAGAGAACAACCTTCTCGTCTTTAGCAAGAACGAAATCAAACATCTTCTTTCCTTTTCCTGTTTTGGAAGCGCCATTCAATCGGCGCATGAATTCCTCGACCGGCCAGTTCGGGCCGGGGTCCGTGTGATCCGTACCGATTCCCGCTGCGCTACAGAGACCGTGAGTCGATATGCCGGACTCGCCCCGGTTCAGGGCAGCTACGTCGAGCCAAGTTCGGGGGATGCCCCAGCGGTCGCATAGGGACGCTACGAGATCGACCAGTAGGTCAAGCTGCTGTAGGGCGAGCGGTCCATACCAATCCGATTTGTAGGCGTAACCGGTCTGCTCGATGCCGATGGACGGTTGACCCTGATAAGTGTTTGCTGATCCGACGTGCCAAGCGACGTTCGGCGGCTGCACTCCGCACCACACTTCGCTCGGATCTACCATGTAGTGAGCGCTCGCTTTTGGTGATGTGGGACCGGCGAACCAATGGGCAACTTGAGAGGCACGGCCATCTTGAATCGGGCATTCCATACTATGAATGACCAACAGTTTCGGCGTACCCGAACCGGGAGACCAGTAGCGAGCCTGCACAAACGGGATTGAAGCAAGATCCATTCGCTGAGAGTACCACCTACTCAATCAACGGTCTTGCTTCAACCCCGAAGGGCGACCACGCCGATGATTCAGGCAGCGGTCTTCGCTGGAACTTGTTCAGTCCCTGTCCGGTTCTTGGAAACTATCGGCGATGTCTTCTTCAATTGACTCGTACATCGCCTCCCAATCCTCTTCGGTGAGGGTGTTGAAGTCGATGCCTACGGAAAGAAACCGACGTTCGGCTTCTTGTTCGAGTCCATCGGAGTAATCCCCTTGAACATCCGTGGTTTTCCAGCGATCATATGCGCTCATGCTCATGTCAGCCAACCTTTCCGATGATGTTGAGTTCGGATGTAAGGGTGGCAGGCTGGTCCCCGCATTCAATGACCCGGACCCGGGGAGGCAGGTAGGAGTCCGGATGGTTCTCAGTTGCGAATCGGGTGATATCAATTCCATACTCGTAATTGCAACCTGAGATCAGAGCCTCAGCGACTTTCCAGATCTCGAGTTTAGCGATGACATGACCATCGATGCTGATGAACAGTTGCTGCTCGTCTTCGGTCCAGTGAGCGATGGTGGTGGTCGTGATCTCCATCTCAGTTTTTGATCCCTGAGATGCCGCTGACCGGGGTCGGATCGAACCAACAGTCCCGCTCAACAGTCCTGTGAGCGTGCTGGTACGCACCGAGTTCGGGGAGCCAGATGTTTCCCCATTCCCCTCCATATCCGAGATCGGCGTAACCGAATGCCATCCCGCTGTCTGGGTCGTACTCGATGACGTACCAGTCTGCGGAGCCGGTGAAGAAATGGAGGTGAACGATCTTGTCTGCCTCCGGGATGTTTTCGGTTGCGTACATCGCAGGAATCTTGCGGAGCGCCACGAGAGGAGGGCTGAACCGGTGTCCACGGATGCGGTCAACTGCGGTGATCTCTTCCGTAAGGAGGGGATTGGTTTTGGTTTGCATGATCATGGTCCTTTGGTGATTGTCCGGTTCAGGCTTCGCTGGAACCGAAGATGAGTGAGCGGAGATCCTTGTTCAACTGAGCGCCTCGCTCCTCCGAAGAGTCGGAGACGTAGCTCTCGAGGATGTGAATCGTTTCCACGATTGTGGAGATGAGCATCTCGTTCCGGCCCGAATACTTCGGGAGATCCCGGGCATCGTTGGCGAGCCATTCCAGTTCGGAAAGGTGCTGTGAAGCATCGATCTGCTCGGTCAGCTTTGCGGCACGCTGAGTCAGGGCGGATGCGATCCTAGCGATGTCATTGAGGTTGTCGGTGTAGCGCTCCGCATTGCGGAACAGGAAATGCGCTGCTGTGTCCGCTTTGGAGATGTTGTAGTTGGCGAGGATTTCGTCGAATGCGACTTTGGAGATGAACTTGCGGTTGGTGCTCATGGTGGTGGTTCCCTTTTCTGTGGTGGTAGTTGACTTCATAGATGTAGCTTACCCGACCCGGTCTGGTTTGTCAACCCCGGTTAGGTATTTATCCCAAACAATCCCGCCATCAGGGCGGATATGACCGGAATCTCCAGACCGAGAGGCTTTGATCTCCAAATCAAGAGCATCCCAATAATCTCTCTCCAGAGCGATCAGCCACGGCTCGGCACCAATCACCGGGGAATACCGCTTCCCGTTCAGCACAGGACCACAGGGGAGGCTCTCAGGAGTCACCGGGGAAACCCTGACAGGAGACACGACCCGGATCGGTCGTCAGGCGATCATCCGCAGAGATGGAGTCGGCAGGCTGGAAGCAGCAGCGCATCTCCATCGTCCCGACCGCCGGAGTCAGGTGAGTGGAGAACACCACCAGATCGGCGGCAGGGATTTTCATGCGACGGTTCCCCATCACAACACAAGCGACCCCGGATTCTCGGGTCACGTTCTGTAACCGGCCAGTCCGCCCATCGGCCATGCGAACTTCACGCCTCGCCTTCGCCATTCCGAACGTGATGTTCCTGCTCATCGGAGCGCACCCCGGTCCGTGAGCGGAAGCTCGCTGTCATTCATGCTTTTCCCCTTCGTCCATGTTCATGCGAACTGCGATTATTGCGAACGTAATCAGGACTGTGATTTCGATTGCCGCCCAACCCAGAGGAGCAATCATCGCCGACCCCCGAATACCTTGTTCCAGAGAACGTCTATGTCCACAACTTCGATTCCTTCGCTGAGTCGCTTCAGGGTCGCTTCACGTTCGGCTTTGAGTCGAGCGTTGTCGGCGATGTCCCAGCAACTGAGACATTCGTAGTCGGTCCCGACACGTTCGGGGCGGACGTTGAATCCGCAGACCGAACACTTGGCACAAGGCTCTCCCTCGGCGGTTGTGTGAGCGATCCAGTTCTGGCTCATGCTTCCACCGACTTGCGGATGGTGTTGCGGAGAGCATTGAGGGAGTTGTACTTCGTCCGGTGCGTTTCGGCGACTGTCTTGCTCGTGTTTCCTGATTGCTGCTCACAGCGCTCGATGACCGTGAAGATCTCGATTGCATGATCGTCGAGTGCGGAAAGGATGATTGCGATTTCTTGATTTGTGAGGGTAAGTGTGGTGGTCATTGCGGTTCCTTTGGTTGTGGTGGTTGAGTTCATGTGAGTAGCTTACACCGAACCGATCAACCTGTCAACCCCGGTTAGGGGTTTTCTTGAAACAATCTACCTATTAGGGGAAATGCAACCTCGAAACCATCACATCGCCAGAGAAGACTTCAACTGCCAATCCCAACGCTGATGCTGATCAATGCGCTCAGAAACGAAGTTAGCGATGCCTTGCTGGTTCGCAGAGTTCGCAGCGTGGAAAGTCATGTTCAGCGTCATCAGGATCGAGTCATTCGCAGACAGCAGGTCCGCAACCAAATCGGCCGGAAGCATCGACGGGACAGGATTATCCGTGATGGAACGCATCGCCATCAACTCGGGAAGACGGAAAGGAGCAATCCCACCGAGCTTGAGAATGTTTTCAGCGGTCGGATCGACGGACTCGTATACGTCCTGATAGATCTGACCGAACAGTTCGTGGTACTGCGAGAAGCCTGAACCCTTCACGTTCCAATGGAATCCCTGCGCCCGGAGATACATGGTCACAGCATCCGACAGGAGTCGGCGTAGTGCGGTCACGACCATGTTATTCGCCATCATCGGATCGAAGGATTCTCCGTCCTCGACCATCATGTGTGCTTCACGGCGGAACGCTGTAGGCGTAGAACCTGTGTTTGGAACATGAACGCTCATAGCATTCCTTCCGAAGGAAGATCGACAGTCACACGCTGACCGTTACCGCCCATACTGTAGCCCCGGATTTTCCCGGCTTTCACCATTTCCCACGCGTACGGCTCCCAGATCACTCCCATGAAAACGGTTCCGGGAGGAAACTCATGGTCATTGACTGTTTCCGTTTCTACATCCAGCATCGGAACGCTCACCGCATACGGCCACGAAAGAGCCTCGACCCATTCACCGGCCACGACATCCGTATTGTGCTGAAGTCGGATTGTCCTATCTGAACTGCGAACGTAATCCCACAAGGCAAGCTGAAGCTCCTCCGGGTCCGTCCACTCACCGTGGGCATCATACGAATCTGGAACGTACCACGGACCAAGCGTGAACCGGCGCTCATCGGCCTTCGAGAAGACTCCGGGAATTGAGTAAATCACAGGCTCAGGGTTTTTCTTATTGCGACCGGAACCCATCGGCGTTTCAACATGAACCGAACTCATGTCCGGTTGGGCCTTGTCCATCGAGTCAATGATGCCAGCGGTCCAAGAGATTGCCGGATCTCCTCCCCATGCCGCCCACGCAACTCGACCCGGGGACGGGTAACCTTTTTCACCGGGCGACCATCCTTCGCCTTCCTTGTCGGAAACGTGGCGGGCAAGGTACGAGGACATACGCTTGATCGTTTCAAGAGATACAGCTTTCCCGGCAGCAAGCTGGGAAGCCCGGGCGCGCCCTACATCCGTGAAACCGGCACCGGCTTCACCCTCGGCCATCCATGCGAGAGCGCGCTTCGCTTCATCAATCACGCCTTTCGGCGGGGCGAACGATGCCTTAGAGAAACGCTCTACCTGAGCAAGACGGTCTTCGGCAGAGGCCCGATCCGGGTAGCAACCGAATTCGGTTTCGCCATCAGCGGATGTGACGCAGAATTCGCCGTCACGTTCCACGATTTCTTTCATCACCGGAGCGGCTTTACGGAGGATCTCCGGGATGACCCATAGTTTGCAAAGTCCGCTCGGGTTGATTGATCCTTCTACCCAATAGCATCCGTGAATCTCCGGGCAGTAAGCGACGCAATTCACGCAAGCGATACCCTCATCAACGAAAGGATTTTCGTCCATGTAGTGAGCGTCGTGCTGCGGCCAACATCCGAGAGCCTCTTCAATCAGATCGTAGGCCTGAGCCATCGTTGCCGACCGGAGTGTCAGTTCGCCGACAGCCATCTCAGGATCAGGCATTTCCATCTCGTAATGCGAATCTTTCATCGTCACGCCGACACACATCTCACCGTCGGCAGGCTGACCTCCGCCGCAGACACGGCAGCGAATAATACCTTTACGGGTAGACCAGATCGCACGCTGAAAATCGTGAGGCTGACGGGCCGATGCGCGCTTACGGTTTCGGGCGATCGAAGCATTCTCGGATTCAAAGGACACGCTCTTGCCGAATACGCTACGGAGCCGGTCCAGCAGGCCCATCAGTCCGTTCGGTTCTTCCTCATAATCGTCTTCTTCGTAGCTTTCCTGAGGCTCCATGCCCGGTTCCATCTCAGATTCAGGCTCTTCGCTTTCCTCCGGAATGATCACGATGCGGTAACCGCCATCGACAAGAACGGACGCAATGTCCACGACCGTAGCGCCCATCTGCATCATCGTCTGAAGTTGAGCTACCAGTTCATCCGGTATCTCGGTCATGGCAGTCAGCGTGTCTATCGGGACAGCGCGAACGATCTCAATGATTTCCGGTTCAGTCATGGGAGCCTCCGACTCGAGAGCATAACAGGGCATGGCAGATGGATCAGAATTAGGTGAATTCTGCATCTGGAATCAGAACCGCTGTGCAACGGCATGACGGATGTCCGGGCGGCATATCCTCACCGTTCGAGAAACTTTCCATAACAGGAACTATTTCTTCATTGACATCTTGGCATTCATCGCAGGCATCTCCCTCTGCGATCCACTCCTTACCCGCTGTCGCAAGGTCCACCAGTCCAGCGTCACCGGCCTGAAGCCAAGAGATGCTACGTCCCTCGTTCGCAGCGGTCATGACCTCCGTCCTTGCGATGTTGTCGCATCGGGCCTTTATCAACCGGTCACGGTAGCTTTCCGCTAGAACGGTTGCCTTTCGCTCGGCATCAGCAGCGCTCATTCCGCTATTCAGGAATCCTGTGTAGTTCCTTTGGTACTGATTATCAACAGCGCTTGCCCAACGATCGAACAATCCGACCTTGAGTTCTAGTTCTTTCGCAATCTGCCGTGGATCAATCTGGTTCACGAAAGAGTTGGTGATCATTCCCCGGATCTCAGCTTGTAGCCCTGTGCTGACCTGCACAATCCGCTCCCCGGAGCGTGCCGCTGCCCACGCTGTAGCACGAGGATCAGTTACGTCGAACGCGTAATGCCCGATGATCGAACCGACCGCCCGGGCCTCAGCCAGACCGGTCTGATTGAGTTGCGTCAGCATCGCTAACCGGTTACCCGACATTCGTGCGGCGAACTGGCCCCAATCGTAAGCGAGGATTGCTGCCCCGACGTTGCGCCCTGCGAGCGCCTGAGTGAGTGCCTGAGTGTTGACGTTCGCCGTCAGTTCGCCAATCGCTGCGCCGAAGTTCTGCGAAATGATCTTCTCAGTCTGAGTGAGCCGACCTGTACCTAACTTGCGTTTCCCGGGATTAGCGGCTTTCGAGAAATGAATGTGTACGGTCACGGCAGAACCTCATCCGGACCTCCGAGACCGGGGATCAAAGATGACATCGGAGACGAATGGTCGGACGGAGGCAATCCGGCCAACTCCCGCAACCAATCCTCAAGACCTTCATCCGGAACGAGAGCGCCTGCCTGAGCCAACTTCGTGATGAAATCTCCGAGGACCGTGAGATCGACCGCACCGATATCGCCGTAAGTGAGTTTCGGGCAGCGTGCCGTATCCATGCCATTGAGTTTCAGTAGGCGTGGAATGGCGTGATCGTTGAAAACATCGGCAATTGATCGCGCCCACGCGTCGATCGCCGTTGTGAACAGGTCAATCTTCGAGGAACCGAGACTGAATGAACCGACCGCCTCATGTCCGAGAAGAATGAAATCTGAGAGAGTCGTCATGGCTATGCGCTGGTCGTACCGGGCGATGATCTTGTCCGTATCAAACTGTCGCGCCCCACCGGAGGACAGAAGTTCCAGACGGAACATCTCGTTCCCGGCTTCGTCGTAAGCCAACGGGAATACGACACCCTCCTGCTCGTTGCGCTTGATGCCCTGAACTATCTCCGTGATTGCGTTGAGTGACGCTCTCTGGGCGTCCGTTGCGGTCGAAGAAAGGAGAGCCGGGGGAACGTAAGCGATTGGCAGACCGGCAAGGTCACGTTCAATGCCGACAGCCTCAAACTCCTCAATCCGACGTTTGTAGTACCACGGGCGGAATGAGTTGCGGAGAATCGAGCGCCCTTCGGGATTTGCTTTGGCGGTCGTCGTGCGGAAGAGCAGCGCCTTCTCCATCGGGATGATGGCGTGTCGCCCGGTCGATGGGTCCCATTGAACCATTGATTCGAGTCCACCATCGGGACCGAAGTTCCACTGCCAGCGTGTCTCCTGCGCTCGGTAAGCGATTTTACGCCAACCGATTTTCCCGTCGCTGTAACGGGACTTTTTCGTCGGATCGGTTTGGTTTGGTCCGCCACGCTTCTTATAAACGATTTCGTGGAAGGAGAAACCGTAAGGGAGCATCGTAAGGATGCCTTGAAGAAGCGACGACCACGACTCGTTCAGGTCGCCACGGCAACCATCCACGAAATCGGCGACAGCAACATCACTCTCGGTCGGGTCTTCCCCGGCTCCGGAGTAAGGATCGACGCGCCAGTCAACCTTCAGAATCAGTTTCTCGATTGCGAAAAGAAGCGCACCGACGATCGGATCGTTGTCCGACATCTCACGCCATGCATTGACAGCGTTCGTGCCCCGAAGAGCGGAGAGCTGGTCATCGATAATGAAACCGCCGACACGGCGTAGCCCGGTAGTCCCAAGTTCTTGGTAGTCATCTGCCATGGTTTGATCCTAATCTGTTATTCGTGACCTTTGGGATTGACCATAGGCACGACGAAGATAGCGGCTACGCAGCGGCTTCCATAGCGGCGAGAATGGCTGCCGCTTTGGTTCGTTCCACGGTTTCGCTTCGAATCATCCGGTGGACCTGATCGGAGCACCGAGGTTGACTGACAAGTGTCAGTTCGTCGAGGTCTTCTTCGACGGTCGGGATCTCGATGACCTTTGGTCGGGTCTCGGTGATCGTCATGGTGTCTCTTCTTCTAGTGTCGGTTCAGGGAGTGAAACGAAAGCGTCAATGCTTCCGTCGTAGCGGTCGTCAATCGCCGCGTACTTGGACCGGATACGACCGTTGTACGACGTCTGTAGCCATCGTCCGCCGAGTAGCTGGTGACAGAAGAGCGCCCCGATGGCTTCGTTCTCGTTGCCGAACTGGTCGAAGCAGTCGTCGTCGGCCACGACGATCACGCGTAGGACGATGTTGTTTTCGTTGATTTCTGCGAAATAAGCCATTATCCGTCGACCTGAACTTTCGTGTAACGGACAATTACAATTCCCGATCCGCCAGCGCCCGAGGTCTTGCCCCCAGCATCCGTCATGTCGCGAACACCGCCACCACCGCCGCCTGTGTTGACACTTCCTGAAGTTGCGGGTGTCGTCGTGCTCACGGTGCCTGCTCCGCCGCCACCGCTGCCGCCTACGCCAATCGATCCATCGGCTGAACCGCCGCCGCCCCCTGCATAGAAATAAGTTCCTGCCACGTTCTGGCCCGTTGATGTAACGGAACCCCACGACGAGTACGTCGAGGATCCAGCGCCACCCGCGCCACCGATGCTTGAGGCTCCAGCGGACCCTTCAACGGACGCACCACCACCACCACCCGACGCCGCGTTGACAGAGTTGCCACCTTTGGTCCCTTGACCGCTCGTCCCGTTCGCCCCGACGTTATTGGGCGAAGTGTTGTACCCGGCAGCACCACCGCCCGAACCACCGACTTTCGCTGCAACATTCACATACGCACCGCCGCCACCGCCGCCTGTCGCCGCGTTCGCACCGATTGCGCTGTTTGTCCCGTTATTGCCAGCGACGCCAACGCCAGAAGAGTCGGTAACCGATGCCCCGCCGCCACCGATAACGATCACCTGATCGGTCGCCAAGATTTCTGATGTCAACGCCACCAGCCCGCCAGCACCACCACCACCGCCGACGCGAGCGCCACCAGAACCGCCACCAGCGACAACGAGAACGTCAGCCGTGACCGACCCCGACACCCCAAGCGTTCCCGATGCGGTGAAACTGCGATAGTAGAAGGTAGCGTCGCTTGTCAGTGTGCCGCCTGTGACGGAAGGCGCGCCCGGCGCGCCCGTTCGTGATGGGATTTCGATACTTACTTTTGAGTTCG
>Ga0099846_1001080_pt1 | contig 11217 bp, 12 predicted proteins | sample CB_VirMetaG_FD_78180 | JGI IMG/M metagenome (GOLD analysis project Ga0099846, IMG submission 78180) | Freshwater to marine saline gradient viral communities from Chesapeake Bay - CB_1504_1 Viral MetaG | ecosystem: Environmental > Aquatic > Marine > Coastal | place: USA: Chesapeake Bay... | reverse complement strand
TATGTACGCAACGTACCTAACCCAAGCATCCCCATCAAGACAGGCAACATAGTTGACAAATCTATAAGGGGAATAACGATTGGAGAACTGGATAAAGCAAGCGCAAAGTTTGCCATCGGAATAACAAGGAAGTTACCCGCCATTCCAAGGCAACAAGTCCAACCCACAGCGGGTCGCCAACCTGCGACAAATAAGTCCTTGCTTGCTGCTTCAGTTTTGTTCACCTCTATCTGTGCTTGTGCTATTGTATGTGCTTGTGTGGCAATCTCGTGCGCTATACGTTGCTTAGTGTCAGCGTCAGGTATTACCTTATCTAGTATCTTTGTTACTGGCTGTATGAGCGCACTGATGATTGACATTACTCTTTTCCTCTTAACCCTTTAACTGTGTCGGACTCCCAAATACGAAGTCCCATCCACACGATTGTAAACAATGAAGCCACTGGCGGTAACCAAGCAGCTAAGGATAACACTCCTGTCGACACTGCTGCTATGTCCATCATTTCTTTAGTTTCCTCTACCATGATAAAATCCCTTTTAGTTAGTTAGCGGTATCCACCCAGTGTTGCCGGTAGAGTATACTTTAATGTAAAGATTACCTTCAGCGTTAGAAGCAGTACGTAAGTACAACGAACCAACGTTTGCTGTAACATTCCCGTTAGGTGTAGTTGAGCCTGTTGTAATAGTAACAGCACCACCAAGTGTAAGACTAGAAGGGTTAGTTCCTATCTCCACTACATTAGAAGCGTCGTCCTCTGTGTATAACCTTTTGTCCGCTACGTTGACAGCTAACTCACCTGTGTCTAAATCTCCACTAGAAGGAGAGGTAGTAGCTGTCGTACTATACTTTGTAATTAATTTAGTAGGCACAATGCCCTCCTATTAAGCCGTCTGTAAAGATAAGTTAGGTGAAAGTTCAGCAACAACACCGAGATGTGGTACAACTACACCTGTACCGCCTCCGTCACTTGGTTTGTTTATCTGGAAAGCAATGCCTTCCCCTGCGTCTAATCTCGTCTCAGTAAAAGGCACTTCAATAATGTTACCTATGCTCCAATCCCCTGTACCGCCTGATGCAGTTGTTTTTGTCTCTACTCTGGCAAGCTGACCACCAAAGGTTCCATCAGCGTTTACTTTAATAAACTGTATCTGAGCATAGTTAGTGTCGTTTGCCACCAGTGCGCTATTGGTTACAAAGTATAGCTTCTGAAAGTACGTTGTGCCTCTAGATACGTAAAGAGAAGTACGAGGGAAAGCAGCTCCTGCGTTTGCATCCTGAGGCTTGTAGATGTTGGCAACAATTACGTTCTCGTCATTAAGATGTTTAATGTCACCTACATAACTAGGGTAGTAAATCTTCTGAGCAACAGCACCTGTCAATACCGTGGAGTCTTGAGAAGTAGCAGTAAACACATAGCCTACAGTATACGTTACGCCTAGAGTTTCAAGGTACGTATTCCAAGCTGCATTACCCGCAGTGCCTAAGTCAAATATCTTGTACTCTTGGCCTTCCACAAAACCACCAGTACCTGCAACAGCTCCAGTGAGGAGCGAAGAATCATTAGCTGTTCCTACAAAGGTGTCACCATACGCCCAAGTCTTATTTATACCAGTGTATGTAACCCAAGCTGCGTTACCGGCAGTACCTAAGTCTCTAACGACATAAGTGTTTCCTACAGTCCACAGACCTGCTTCTAGAGTAGCAAACTTCTTCTGCCCTGATGGAACAGTAGGAGCCTGTACACCTGACACGCTTAACTGATGTCCTTCATACATACCGTTAGTTGCGTCAACTTCGATTAGGTTAGCAGTACTCTTTACAGGAGAATCTACTCGTATTCCACCTCTAAGGTAGTTACGAACAGAAGATGTCTCTGCACCGTTAAAGTAAAAATACTTACACTTGTCAGGAGCGTTGCCTGTGAAACCATCAATGTGTAAGGAGGAGCCAGTGTTCACGACAAAGCACTTGTAAGGGACTTCTAAGCCAACCAAATCAACTTGGTCAACACTAACAGAAGCAATCTCAGAACTGCCTTCTACAGCACCCTGCGTTCCTATAATGCACAGGTCAGTTTCTCCTCTCCAAGGTTCACCGTTAGGGTCATTACTTGTAGGTAGCTGAGTGTTAGCGTGAAGGAACAAGTGGCCTATGCGAAGCTTACGCGCTCTGTTGGATACGTTAGGGACAATCTTTAATGCCTTACCACGAGGGTAGATAATACGTAATAGAGGGAACCAGATGTTGTTGTCACCTTGGTTAGAACCATTACTGCCTATCTCCATAGCGGCATCGTCATACTGTACACCGCTAATCAAGTTACGGTTGCCACAGTTCTTTATCTGAATGTTTTCAAACGTACTCTCACGGACAGTATCAGAAGTATAGCCTACTGCTGCCACTGCACCTGTCATGGTAGCACCGTTATCTACAGCAGTGAATGTTGAACCAATTCTGTAAGTAACGCCTGTAGTGCTGAGGTAAGCATTCCATCGTGCCTGAATAGCTGCTTCCTTCTCATCTTCGTCATCACCTGTTGCAGTACCTAGGAAAGCAATCTTGTACTCAGTTCCTGACACCCAAGAGCCTGCGTTTACTTTAGTGACGTTAGCGTTACCCAAAGACATACCTATGCCTAAGAAGTCTCGACACTCAACGTCAATAATCATGTCGTCGTTCAAGCCAGTAAAGGAAAGTCCGTTCGCTCTAACAGTCCGGTTCCTACCTAACAAGGTAAACCCTACAAGCTCTACTGCTTTCTCATTGCCTGTAAAGAAAGGCTTCTCAAAGTAAGTACCACCGTCAGTTCTACCGCAATCAGTAATAGTTAAAAGGCTACTACCTACAGGGAATGAAGCACCGATGTTAAGGAACGACATTAGCTTGCCTGTACCGTGAATAGAGAAAAGAGTCTTATCCATTACCAACGGAGTGTTTGTTGTAGCAATACCATCAGTAAACAATACCTGAAACTTCTGTTCCTTAGCTGCCGCTAGTAAGGCAACAAGGTTAGCTCCGTTATCAGTACCGTCAGTCTGAACAAGGCCGCTGTTTGCAAAAGCAGCGTCACGCTTAATACCAAACTGTAAGTCTGTTACAACGCCATCGTGCTTGAGTACTGCTATGTTTCCATTAGCCAGTGTAAATGCAGCACCTTTCTCATCAGGAGTTGAAGGGTAGTTACCGGATGCTACTATCTTATAGTCAGCAGCTCCGACCCCTGCACCATAGTAACCTTCTGTACTTACGTACTCACCCACTTGTAAACTAAGGTCTGCAACCATAGAAGAAACGGAAGCAATAGGAGGCGTGGAGTTTAGCTTAATAATCTCGTTAGAGTTATTCTTAGTAAATAAAGTCTTGTCAGTTACGTTTACAGCTAATTCCCCTATCGCTAAATTACCTGTGGTAGGGAGTGTATTAGCAGCGGTACTGTGTTTTGTAATTAGATTAGTAGGCATTGTTATTCCTCAGTGATAACCTTAGTAATCCCTAAGGACGATAGACTTTCTTTAGGCTTTACTGTACTGTCTGTAAAGACATCGTATACTAAACCACTATCAGCCAAAGCGTCATAGTAGTCCTGAGGAAAGTTACCAGAGCTTACCCAATATTTTCTAAAAACCCCTTTAAACTCAGATGTAAACATATCTAAAGACGTAAGAGCTTGAGCAGCAGCTTGGTTTTTGTTGGCTATAACTATAGTTGCGAATACACTCATTAGATAGCTACTCCTGTTTTATCTGCAATGTACTTTTCGGCAGATGCAATTTCACTTGCATTAGATAGAGCGCCTCGTACAATAAGTCCGTAAACTCTACCTTCTAACTGCAAGAGTGTTCCGTTATTTCTTGCGCCAAGATTAAGAGGGTAATCTCCGAACGAACCAGTACCTTGGTCTCCGGTAGGCGAAGCCTTTTCGACTCCATCTACTCTAATGGTGGTAACGTCATTGGCTATATCAGAAAGTCCTGTTAGAACGCTTGTAACCGGAGGAGTGTAACCTGTTGCACTAGCATTTACCCCGATAGTTCCTTTAGATGAATATCTCCAAACATTACCATTAATAGAGGCAAGCCTAAATGTTCCGTCGTTACTGCCAAAAGTGTCCGACAGCTCTGCAACAACAGCAACTTCATCAGCTTCTTTTCTAGCACCTGAGAACACAGACATGGTGGTAGTGCCAGTAAAATCAATATTCGCTGAACGCAAGCCGTCATCTACGCCATCAAACTCTAGGTAGTAAAGGCCGTCTACTAGCTTCAAAGCAGGACATTTAGACAAAGTAGTTTGGACTATGTCGTTACCGTTACCTGATTTATCTACTAGCTTGCCTACACGGTTAGCGTCGGTAATAGCGCCAGAAGTCCAAGGTACAGTAGCTGTGCTACCATCAACTTGGAATACTGTAGTTAAGTCGGAAGGGTCATACCAAACACCCTCTTCACCGGAAGCGAAAAGGGCAAGAGGGGTAAAACCACCGCGTACGTTTGTAACGCCTAGTCTGTTTACACCTAATCCATACATGGCTTACACCATTGAGGTTATGTAGGCGGAACCAGTACCGGAAGCTAGGATAACAGAAACAGTATCCCCTGTGAACACATGGACGTACTCAATAGCGTTTGCAGGAAGATATGAAGAAGAAGAAGTAGCTGTGCCTGTGACGCTATAGAAGCAGTCAGAGTCGCTTACGATACGAGCTACACGAATACCGGCAGCAATAGCAGTAGCGGAGGCAGCAGTGCCTGAAGTGGATACTTTAGAAACAGTAGTAGGGCGGAGAACTTGAATTGGTTTTGCGTTTGCATCAATTGTCAAAGTAGACATAATAATTTTCCTATGTAAAGATAGAAAGGCGCTATGGCCCGAAAGTAAAAGGAGGCACCCTTATGGATGCCCCCAGTTTGTTACTTAGCCTGCTACATTAAGAATGAAGCCTGCGTCTGGACGGAAAGTCTTAACACCGTACAGAGTGTCAGCAGTGTACAGGTTCGCAAGGAACTCCTGCTTGTACTGAGTCTGTGAACGAATGCCCTGCTGTTCCGCAAGGATGTAAGTGTCCTTGTGAATCAACTGAGCAGCACGAACGCCTGCCTCTGGAGTAGCTACGTTAGTAGATACCATAACGTCGATACCGTACAGGTTACCGATGAGGCCATTTTGAACAGTCTGTCCGCCAGTGAAGTCACTGGAAACATAACGCTCAAGTCCCATGATAGAGTTACGTACTGAAGGTGGGATTACGAAACAACGGTCGTCCATAGGAACGTCTGCGTCATCCATCTTCTGAATCAAAGCACGGAAAGCTTCGTCGGTAAACGCTGTGTCAACACCGCCTACTACGTATGCTTCCAAACCACCGCCTGCTGCTACTTGGAAAGAAGCACTGTTGACCCAAGAAGCGCCAGTGCCATTACCAAGTGACTTACCCAAGTCCATGATGTCAGTGTCAATCTGACGAGCTAGGGCGTAACCTGCGTCACTGGTGTAGAACTGACGAAGAGAAGACAAAGCCTGAGTCTCAGTAATATCTTCAATCATACGAGAGTACTCGTAGTGCTTGTCGATGGCTACTGCTACGTTACCTTCTACGTTGTTCTGGATGGTAACAGCAATGTTTTCTGCTTTCTCTGCGGCAACGCCACGGATAGGAGCAGGGATGTTTACTGTGTCGCCTTTCTTGCCAGTCATAGAGAGTTTCTTGACTTTAGGGGCGATAACTAGGCTCTTCTCATATGCAGCGCGAATCTCGTCACTCCATAGTTTAGGGATGAACGAAGCTGCTGAGGTGTTGTCTACGATTGCGTTTGCTTGTGGATATGCGCCTGCTGGCATAATAGTATTCCTTATAAAAAAAGTTTAGGTTTTTACCTAACCCTATTCTCGGCATACGCTTGTGTGATTTCATCAGACAAAGCCATATACCTGTCAGGGTCGGTTTTCATTAGCTTAATAATGTCTGAGCGTCGATAAACTTTCTTCGCTCGCTGTTCGCCAGTTCCTCTAGCGGTGCCTGTTGAGGCGGATTTAACAGCGGCTTTCCGTGTGTCCTTCTCAGTAGAAGCAGCTTGAGCCACTACACCTTGACGTTCTTTCCAGTTGGTAAAGAGTTCGTCTGCGGCATCGTAGTCGTACTGTCTGTCTGCCTGAGCAAAGAGCTGTGTGCGAATCTTAGAGGATTTAATCCAATCAACAAACTTACCGTCCTGTACAATTTCATTCATGTCGGGATGACGTGACTGTAACTTACTTTGGGCGTTAGAGCGTTGGTTGTTTAGATTAGCTGCCTCTGCCTTCTTAATTGAAGGGTGATTAGCGATAGCTCTTTCGACTGCCTTGTCGGGGTCGGAAAAGAAATCAATATCTTCGTCGTCAGTCTCTTGTGTTGGTGGTGTGGTCGAATCGAGTTGTGTCTGTATATAACTATCGACTACGGAACGTAACTCCCCTACTTCTCCGCTTTGCTTTCCTAGGAGCTTCTCAGCCTCTTGGTGCATCCTTACAATCTCTGCGGTTGACTTTCCTTTGTACTTCTCGGGGACATCATCTTCAGCCGGTGTTGGCTCTTGCGAAGCTTCCGGTTGAAGGTCATTGATGTTGTCAAGTTCTTTGTCGTCGTCTAGACGCTCATCATCTATAATGTTTGCTGCCATTATTAAACTCCGTACCTTTAGTATTATGGAGGTTTATATTATGCGAGGGTTCATACACCTTATGAATTTGCCTTGCGTTCTTGTTTCAGCTTCTGCTCTCGTTTCTTACACCAAGCATCGGTATTGACACCGTTGTGCTTATCAGTCCAAGTCCCGAAAGAGTTTAGCTGCTTTACTGCCGATAGTCCACATTCGTTGCAGACTACCTCTCTAGTGTCGCTACTGACGAATCGTTCCTCAGTATGTCCTGCTTCACATTTAAAGTCAAACAAAGGCACTACTCTGTACCTAAGTCGTCGTATGCGTTACGGACTTGCTCTTCTAGGTTTAGCAACGTAGCAATGACATAGAGTTGTCCCTTCCTAAAGAAGAGGTCTTGTTCATTCTTCGATGCTTCAACTGAATCAATACCTTTAGCATTTGTTTCTAAGTCCTCAGTCAGTGTCTTCCAACCTGCTGTACGGAACATAGAAAGCATTTCTTCGTAGTATTGCTCTAATTCTTTGTTTGTTTCTTCAATCATTTAACTGTTTCTCCTTCTAAAGGACAGTTTGTTATAAGTAGGAGTATATCTATAAGTATACCCAAGTAGTAAATAAGTAAACATTAAAGTATACTATAGTATTATTATACCATACTTTTAATCAAAAGTCAAGCTTTATTTTACTTATTTGTAGCTACCTACTGTCATCTTGTTCTTTTTGTTCTTAGCTGCACGTCCGCCACGCTTAGGTTTAGCAGGTGCTTTTGATTTAGTTTTACAACTTCCTTTCTTCATCATAACTACTTCCTCTTAGACTTAGCGCCAGAACATTTCCAACGCTTACGTGATAAGTTGTTAGGTGTATTAGGGTCGTTCTGTTTGTCCTTCGATAAGCCTTTCTTAATGCCTAGACTTCTGGCACAGTAGCTGTCGCCTTTGGAAGTCCCCGCTCTTACACGGGAACCTCCGTCCTTAGCTTTGCCTGCCTGTCCGTAGGAGACTTTCTTACCGGAGGAAGTGACCTTAACCTTTGCTTTTCCCTTTCGTGGTTTTGCTGTCGGCATCCTTTACTTCCTTCTCTAGTTTTTCAACCCTCTCAGCTAAAGCCGCAAAGGAAGCGTTAAGTTCTTTAAGTACGTTGTTAAATTGAAATTGTGAAATCATTGTGGCAATTGTCCCATATTAGGTTGCATCATTGGTGGTTGAGCTTGTGGCTGTGCCGTAGGCTCTGGTTGTGTGTTACTTTCCTTAACAGCTACTTCACGTTCCTTCAATAGCTGCTCAGAGATTTTAAGGCGCTTCTGGAACTCTTTGTCGTCTGCGTCTCCTGCCTGTAGGTTAGCTGTAACAGCCTTAATACGGTCAATCTCAAGCTCCTGTGGTACAGCCTGTGCTTCAGCCATAGCTTTAGCAGCTCGTGCTTCGGACTCTTTAGCCTGTCCGTTGAGAGCGTTAGTCTGTGACGCTTGGAACTCAGCTTGCTGTGCCTGTGCCGCTTGCTGTGCCTTCTGTGCTTCTGGATTAGGCTGATTAGCTTGGTCGAGCTTGGCAATCAGTTCTTCACGGTTAGCTAGGCTCATGTTGTCCACAATGGACTTAATCAGCTCAGGGTACATCGGTGTTTCCGGTGACATAGTCTGTAGGAGCTGTACAAGCTGTGTAACTTCGTACTCACGGGCAATAACGCCTAGAGAGCTAGATACTTCAAACTTGTAGTCAGCTACTGGGAACTTCTCAGGCTCAAACTGCATATAGCGGTGAGCTGCCTTAGTAACAAACGGTATGACAAAGGACTCTTGGAAGTTAATCAAAGTGCGCTTGTGACGCTTAATGATAGCTCCTAAACCCATGGAGATGCCTGCTGCTGTACTTTCTCCGTTTACTGAGCCTGCGATACCCGCTGAGTCTATAGCGCCTGTAGCAGTCTGTACCATACGTTGTAGCTCTGCTGCCTGAGTAAAGGTAATCTGACTGACCTGTCCAAAGTTAAATGGCTGTAGTATCTCAGCAGGGTTACCGTTAGTTAGGATAACCTTACCTGCACGTACCTCTGGCTTAGAGCCTCTAGGCATACGAGAAGCGTCCATTGCTAGCATAGGGTGTACTGTTAGTGCTAAGGCATCAATACGAGCGCGTAGTTCTGCGTCTAACGCCTTCTGAGAGTTATACCCTTTCTCACATACTCCTCGACCCCAGAAACGGCTAGGAACGACATCCCAAGGGAATGCTACGATAGGACGGTCGCCCATCATGTAAGGGTTCTTCTCAGCTTTAAGTAAAGTACCACCATCAGCGATAACCACGATAGCTTCAACGTAGTAGCTGTCGTCACCTTCCTCTTCCTCAGTCAAGGTTACTGCTTCTTCCTCTGCATCAGGGTCAGCCTGTGCTTCAGTAAGCAAATGACGAGGAACTAAACCGTAGTACTTAGTGAGACGTACTTTATCGTCGTCATAGACAGTAGTAATGTCGTGGTCAGGCTCAATGTCAAAGTCTGGAGCTGCTGAACCTACGTCAGCCTCACGGTAGACACCCTCTTCCTGCAACTGTGTTACGATGTGCTTGGAAACAAACTCATCAATAGCCACACCTAGCGCACTTTCAACGGAAGTCGCTACAGGGTCAATAAGGAAGTTCTGAGGCATGACAGGATTTAGCTTAACGCAGGTTCTGTCCTCAATTGTGACACCAACTGCCGTTAATTCACCACCCATGACAGGCTGTGTAGCAGGTTTCATCTCTTTTTCGGTAGTTAGCTCAATTTCACCAATACCAGTGCCAAAAACAGCAGCATTAATAAGACATTCAGCTACGTTTTTACGTATCATATTGCGTTTAAAGTCGGCTTCTAGGCCACCACGTAACATTTGGATGTCAGCAGTGTCTGTATCAGCAGCATCATCACGAATATCGAACCATTTTCCACGGCCAAAGGTCGCTTCTTCTAGTTCTGCTACGGATGACTCTACAGCTTGTTGTAACGCAGGAGAAATAATCTTAGAACGCTCAGATTGACGTGTCTTGTCCTCTGCTGCCCAATGTCCACGCCATAGGCGGTAGTACTCATCAAACTTCTCGGAGTAGTTGGCTTCAAAGTGGTCACGCCAGTCTTGACATTTACTTTCTACCCAACTTTCTAGGGATTCAAATACGTAATCATCATCTTGGTTGTCAAACATAGTTAATACCCTGCATAAAAGTCAGTGAGTTCATATTCTTCTTCCTCGTAGTCGATAGCGTAGGCTACCTGAGCCAATTGGTCAATGTAAGCCAACGAATCAATTAAATCATCGTGGACAAGTTTGTTAGGGAACTGGAATAGCTCATCTAGGAAAGGAGCATTCCATTCACCCTTGTTAAGTTTAATCTTACCGTGTTCAAAGCGACCTTGTAAGGCCCATACAATACGGTCAATCTTACGTTTGTTACCGTGGGTAAGCTCCTCGATACGGAAGAACCTTTGATTCTTTTTCATTATGTCATTCAAGTAAGGGTAGACAGCATTCTTCAATGCACCTTTCTCAATCCCTACTGCGACTGGTTGGTAGTCTCTGACGGCCTCGAAGATTTTCCTTGCTGTCTTTTCGACTCCCCACCTACCGTGGATGATGTCTGCAACCCACCACCCTTCCGTACCTGCTTTAACCACCGATATTGCCGTTTGGTCAAGTCTGTTTGTTTTAGTTGTAGCTTTTTCAACTTCTGCGAATCCTGCTAAATCGACTGCTATATAGAACTGACCTTCATCAGGTTCTTCCTCACAGAACTTAACGTGTTCCTCCTTAAAGAGTTCACCACCTGCTGCCTCAAAGGATGCCATGAACTCCTGTCGGAAGGAGAAGGCTGACATAGACTTCTTAGCTGCCTCAATCTCCTCAGGGTCGATTAGAGGGTTATCAAAGCTAGTGAAGTGGTACCCTGCCCAATCATCATCCTTAGCTATGCTAGCGTACTGATGGAGGTCGTAGAAGTGGTTACGTCCCATTGGTGTACCGATGAACATGGCTGAACCCTTTTGGTCAGCGAGAGCAGGGCGTAGGATTTGCTCCCACACCTCCGGTTTCATATCTGCGTACTCATCCATCACTAGGAACTTTAGGGAGACACCACGCATGGTTTCAGGCCTGTCAGCACCTTTCAGGGTTAATAACGCCCCATTAACAAACTTAATCTGTAGGTTGTTGACATGGCTTGACGTTATCACGTTATGTCCTAGCTCCAGTAGCATCTGCCACATGATGTCTCTGGCCTGACTTTGTGTAGGGGCAACATAGAACACCTGACCTTTCTTGACGGACAAGCAGTTAATGATTAGCTTCCACGCTGCTAGTCTTGACTTACCTGTACGTCGCCCTGCTGCTATGACTTGGAAACGTCTATCGTCTGACCACACTTCCTGCTGCCACCCGAGCAATTCTATTTTTAAGTCAGTCATAGTTATACAAAGTTGTTCACGGCTGCAATAGCCGGATACATCTCAAAGGTGACTATAACGGACATATTACTACCTAGTTCTGAAATAGCTTTAATTTGGTCATTCTCTGTAAGGACAAAATCTAACTGGTTGTAGGACTTTGT
>Ga0099846_1001076_pt1 | contig 11244 bp, 8 predicted proteins | sample CB_VirMetaG_FD_78180 | JGI IMG/M metagenome (GOLD analysis project Ga0099846, IMG submission 78180) | Freshwater to marine saline gradient viral communities from Chesapeake Bay - CB_1504_1 Viral MetaG | ecosystem: Environmental > Aquatic > Marine > Coastal | place: USA: Chesapeake Bay | collected... | reverse complement strand
GCTGGGCCTGTTATTGGATGGATCTGTGCGGTGGCATCGGGCGTTGTCCAAGATCGACCTCGATACGAAGAACTACGTCCTTAATGCGTTGAAACGAAAAGATAACGTGCGTAATCCGCGAATAAAGGTTAGTACTATACATTCTATGAAAGGCGGCGAGGCGGATAACATTCTAGTGGTTCCGGACCTATCTTATGCCGCGTACAAGGAGTATATGGGCAACCCGGCGACCGAGCATCGGGTGTACTACGTCGCGGTGACCAGAGCCAAGAAGGCGCTCCATATCATGCTGCCGGAAACAAACAGGTACTACGAGATATGAAACCCAGCGAGTTTCTTGAGACGGCAGCGGCTCTGGTAAGCGGAGACAGAGCGGAGCAGTACGGAGACTACACAGATATGCACCAAAGGGCGGCGGACCTGTGGACCGCGTACCTAGAGACAGACATATCAGCGGAACAGGTCGCCTTCTGCATGACTTTGCTGAAGGTGGCTCGAAACGAAAAGGGCAAGATAAAATCGGATAACGGTGTAGATGCTTCCGCATACACCGCTTTGTGGGCGGCGATAATGGAAAATAAAGATGCGTGAAGACTTATTTGATGAGAAGGTCTGGTTTCCGCCGGAACACCTACCGGACCTGTCCGGCGAGAAAATTATTGCCATAGACACTGAAACAAAGGATCCGCATTTAAGAGACTTGGGGCCAGGGTGGGTTAGAAACGATGGAAACCTTATAGGGATTTCTGTCGCCGCCTCTGAGTGGAGCGCCTACTTGCCGATTGCCCACGAAGGTGGGGGAAACATGGCAAAGGATCTCGTACTCAGGTGGCTCTAAGACCAATTAGACCACGGCATGTCCGTGGTGTTTCACAATGCACAGTATGACTTGGGATGGCTGTTATCGGAAGGTATTACGGTTAAGGGTCGTATTCTGGACACAATGATTGCGGCGCCCCTGCTTGATGAGAACAGGTTCAGTTATTCTCTTAACGCTCTGGGATCCACGTACCTTGGAGAGCGCAAAGCGGAGGAGGATCTTCGAAGGGCGGCAGACCAGCATGGCGTAGATGCCAAGGCGGAAATGTGGAAGCTACCAGCCGAAAGGGTGGCGGCGTATGCGGAAATGGACGCAACGCTGACTCTCAAGCTCTGGCATGTTCTACATCAGAAGCTGATTGAGGATGACTGCGAGGAGATTCTGAAGACAGAGCTGGCGCTTCTGCCTATGATCTTTGAGATGAAACGACGTGGTGTTCGGGTGGACGTGGACAAGGCCGAGCAAACCAAGGAGTTTCTACAAAAGAAAGAGGACAAGCTGTTAAAGGAGGTCAAGGATGAAACGGATGTTCATCTCGAACCTTGGAACGCCAAAAGCCTGGCAATGGTTTTTGACAACCTTGGCCTTACGTATGAGCGAACAGCGAAGTCAGACGCGCCCAGCTTTACAAAGCATTTCCTCAAAACCCACGAACACCCCATCGCCAAGAAAATCTTGGAGATTCGTGAATACAACAAGGCGAACACCACCTTTGTTGATACGATTCTCAATCATCAGCACAATGGCCGTATCCACTGTCAGTTTAACCAGTTGCGCTCTGACGAAGGTGGAACTGTGTCAGGACGATTCTCATCGAGCAATCCGAATTTGCAGCAAGTTCCGTCCCGCCACCCAGAAATAAAGTCCTTGGTCCGTGGTCTGTTTATACCGGAGGAGGGATGCCGGTGGGGCAGCTTTGATTACAGCGCCCAAGAGCCACGGTGGATGATGCACTACGCGTCGTTAGCACCGGCCACGAGGGACAACGAGAAGGTCAAGGAGATCGCGGAACAGTACCAAAACGATGATCTGGACTTCCATCAGATTGTCGCGGACATGGCCGGCGTCAGCCGTACTCACGCCAAGACGATTAACCTGGGCATTATGTACGGCATGGGCATTGGCAAGCTGGCGGCGACCTTGGGCGATATACCGTTTGAAGAAGCCAAGCTTCTCCGCAACGAGTATGACGAGAAGGTGCCGTTCATCCGGGCTCTTGCTTCGTCAGTCATGGATGCCGCGTCCAAGCGTTGCGAAGTGCGGACGCTGTTGGGCCGCAAGTGCCGGTTCCCCATGCGGGAACTGAAAGGCTACTCCAAGGAGTACAAGAAGCCGATCCACGTGGACCGCCTCGAAGAGAGGTGGCGCGATGTTCTGGATACGCCGGTCGAAGAGCGCGACAACAATTGGGCAAGCCTGAACCCGGAACGGTATCAAGTAGCGTTCGTGTACAAGGCGCTGAATAGGCTGATACAGGCGTCGGCGGCGGACCAGACCAAGTTGGCGATGAAGGACTGCATGGACCATGGACATTGGCCCATGATTACCGTTCATGACGAACTGTGCTTTTCGATAGAGAGCGACGATCAGGTGGCCGAGATCAAGTCACTGATGGAGAACTGTGCGCCGGGTCTGACCATACCGTCCAAGGTGGACGTAGGCTTGGGCGATAACTGGGGCGAAGCGAAGTGACTAAAGAGGCATTTTGAATCCGAGTCTAACTCTGGATTCTTCAGGGTTTCTAGATCCAGATAAAGATACAATACCTCTTTCAACCGGAACATTAAGCGAGCCGCCATATGAGGTTCTATCAGGACGCCCCTCATTTAACTGCCTAGATGCTTCGAGGTTGAGAAGTGCGTCCTGTATCGGAAGGCCTTTAATTGAACCCTTAAACATTCTGTCGAACTTGTTTGGTTCTTTATATTCAACGTCCACGGTAGGGCCATCAAACAGTACAGCCTGCCCACCTATGCCTCGCCTGCGGTCAGACATAGATTGCTCTTGGCCGTATATGTTCCTGAAAGATTGCCGCGTTTGACCAAAGCTTGCTCTTGCTTGCGTTGGTCGAAGAACGTTTTCCATAAACTCAGGGACGGCACCGGGCGGAAAGAATGCTGTGATGCCCACATTGTAGGACTTTGATTCTTGTTGTTGATTTTGTAAGCGAAAGAAGTCGATGGCTTCTTGAGGAATGCCCATTGCTTGTGGGGTAACTTCAACGGATGATTGGCCATAGTTTCCGAAAAGTCTAAGCAAATCCCCCTGTCCGCCAAGTATGCCTGCGGATATGGGTATGCCTTTCTGCGGTGTCTGCACGGAAAACTGACGGACATCAACGCCGGGTACAGACTGATTGCGTTTATATCCGCCAAGATCTTGATACGGTTCAGCCATCTAACGCGCTCCAAGTTCGGCCATCAAAGACACGCGCAGACTTTCGATTCTCTTTAGCAATCGTGTAGCTGCAATGCACCCAGCCGGAGTCAGGAACACCTTCCTTGTAGAACTCCAGTATGAGCTGGTCGAACTCGCAGTTGTCCTTGACCCATAGTGCGACTTCCTTATTCGGGATGCCCGGCACTTCAAAGTCTACCGCTTCGCCCTTTACATGCTGCGATTTGTCGGACGATCCAATCTTTCGGTTCAGTTCCAAGCTACGGAAGCCGCTGTTCGGGACGAACGGAATGCCGTAGTGGTTGCGAACAGGCTCAAGAATCCGGTCACAGACCATAATCAGGTTCTCAACTTCCATGTCCCCTGGTTCATTGTCGATGCCGTGCCGTGTGGCGGTATCGGATCTCGTGAGTTCACTCAGGGTAAAGTGGTCGGAAAGCTTCATTAGGGTCGTCCTGTCATGAGCTTGTTAATTTCTTGCTGTCGTAGAGGATTCATTTCTTGCGCCGCTTGTGCCGCAGCCGGAATCTGCTGCTGAATATCCTGAACAACGGGACGCACTGCCTCTATGCCTTGAGACACTGTCTCGCCTATTTCTCGACGCGTGTCCGAATCAAGCGACCCTGAAGCGTATGTGGAGCTTATCAGACGAAGCTCTTTGCCAATAACGTCATTAACCTGACGCCGGAACACGCTCAGATTACCAAGCTGCTTCTTTGCTTCTGCCGTAGCTTGCTGTCGGGTCAGTGTCACGCCATCTGCTTTAGCCTTGGCCATAAGATCATCAGCCAAAGCTCTTATACCTTTCTTCAGTTCTCCAGCCCTGATGTTTGGACGTGTCAGCAAATTAAGAAAGGTTTTGTTTCGCAATATCCTAGAACTGAGGAATATACCAGCAACGGAAGGAATCGTTGCCGCAGGGTTGGCGATCAAAGCAACACCCAAACCGGCGACATACGTGGGGGCGGCTAGACCACCTTTGCCCTTGAGTGCCTGATCACCAACTGGAATCTTGGTCAGCTTCACCAAGTCTCGAACAACATCCTGCCCAAGAACCTTCGACAAAGAGCCTCTTTGATTAAGGTTGGTGATGGACGCTGCCATGGCATCTCTCCAAGCACCGGAGGCCACAGCTTCCTCTGTAATCCCTTTTGGAAACGCTTCTCGGATAATCCGAGACATCATGGCGTCCTTCAGTCCAAAGGGCTCGTCTAAGTTATACGAAGGGACTTTGTTGATAAGCTCGTCTACAAGCTTTGGATCTTTTACTGCCGCTTGAACCAGCGCATCGGCATCGTCTATCCGCCCTGTTTTCACAGCGTTAAACAATGCGCTAGAACTTTGCGCCTGCGCTTCGGCCACATCCGCCTGCAAACTTTGCACAATGTTACGCATGTTTGGGTTTGTAATAGACGATGGAGCAACAGACCCAAACCGGAATCCACCCCTCACCGGATCAGGTGCCACCAGTGCAAAATCTTTTAAAACACCGTTAAGTCTTCTAGCTTCTGCTTGGCCAAACAAAGCATCTTGAACTTCCTTACCCAAGCTATCAAACGATCTACGAAATGCTGCGGGGTCGAAAACGCCCAAGTCATTTGCTTGTTGAACCGTGCTTTTTATCCAGGTGCTTGCCAACGCTTGTCGAGCGACATCCCTGTGTGCCGTCCCAGCCGCTGCGGCTGTGGCATCGTCGGCATGAAGCTGAAACGTGTCTGCAAGCTCTCCAAGAACACGCTGACGATACGGATCGTTCTGTGGCAGTGATTCGATAAATTTCGGAGGACGAAAACCAAGCCCAATCTTGGACAAGGCTTTTTGTGCGGCGGAGCCTCCGCCAGCCAACTCAGGAAAATTTGCCCCAAGAAGACGATTAACTTCTGTTATGTTCCCTTGACGTGCAGCATTGGCCATCGCATTCCACTGAGTTTCTGGAATGCTCTGCATTGCGCCGCGCACTGTTGCGTTCGGTGTAACACCTTTTAGATAGTTAAGAAGAAGTTGCGGTTTACCCGGCTGCACTACAGCCTCAACAACAGAACTGAGGTCGGCAAAGTAGCCTTCCTTGATGTTCTGGTTGAGCATGTTCATAGCGCCGGTTTTGAATATCTCCGCGCCATCTTTGTAGTGTTTCTGAGCGTCTTTAAACTTCACCAAGCCATTGGCAAGTTGTTTTGCAAACGCGGCTGCATCCGTGTCCGTAAGAAATTGTCTTCCGGATATATCAAATCCTAATTGAGCCCCTTCCGGAGAAGTTGGAGCGGCCTTACCTATTTGCTGATAAGTTAACTGGCCATTCTCGGCAAGAACTTTAAGTTCGTTAATTTTCAACTCAGCAGTGTTAAACATGTCATCGAGCTTGTCGGACAGACCCTTCAACTGATTGTCTGTAACGTCTCCAACCAGACTTCCGCTACGAGAGTTTTGAACCGCTGATCGAAGAGCCTGAAGCTCGCCTAGAGTATAATCATCTGTCTTGTTAAGGATGTACTGATACACAGGGTTATTAGCCAGACCCTGCTCTGCCGCCAGTGGGGCTTTCAGTTGAGCATTAACGGTTTGTATCAAATCATCTGCGTTAAACAGACGGACATCGTCCATTAAATTAGAAGCGTTGTCGTACAGTTCCTTGTTATTGTTCTGCCAAAGACGAACCATGCGCGTCATCTCATTCTGGAACGCGGCAGCAGTCTCGTCCCCAGTTGTGTAAACCTGTTTCAACAGATTCATCTCTTGCTCAATAACGTCACGAAGCTGCTGATTAGCCAGCTTAACAGCCTCGTCAGGATCCTTCATCGCGCCACTTATCAAGCGCGAAACGTCTTTTACGTTTTGATCAAGCGCGGCTCCGAAAGCCTCATCACTAAGCTCACCGCTTTTGTATTTCTGAATAAGGTCTTGCACGTACTTGCGATTAGCGCGTGCGGCTTTCTTGTTCGGGAAGATAGATTCCTGAATAGCCTGTATACGACCAAGAACGGATTTGCCGGTTGCTTCTTGGATCGTGGGCCGTGCGCCACCTTTTATGGCCTCTCTAGTCTGCGTTCTTTGCATCTGAACCGCTGCCGCTTTCGCTGCGGATGCAGAAAGGCCTTGATCCATAAGATCAGAAATAACTTGCGCGTCCGGATTACCAGGACCTCGAATGAGTTTACCAACAGTTCGTATTGCACCACCAACGATAAGATTACCGCCAGCGTTATACGCGGCTGCTGTCGCCACATCGCCGTAGATTTCATCAGGAGTTTGCCGCTGCGTTCCCTGCACGTACTCCTGAAGTTCATCAAACCCTTTACCAGCGCCAGCGCCCAGACCTATTAAAATAGAGGCTGGCAGCAAACCAACGCCAGTTGTTGCCAGCGCCGCTGCCGTTCCACCAATAAGCTCGCCTCGATATCGACCTCCAAACTCAACAATGTCGGGCATGTCGAAAAGGCCTAAGAAGCCTCCGCCCGGCTTGTTGAACCACATGAGCCCACCTTCATCAGGCAAGTTCTGCCGGGCTTTTACCTCTGGCGAAATGTTATCTAGGTTCAGAAGATATCGGCCACGGTTGTCCTTGACAAAAGAGTCTGGGCCATAGACCCGAGTCAGGAACTCTTCTTGTTCTTGAGCGGTGTCCCTTTTACCAAACTCATAGCGAACACCAGAGTCGGTAACCTGTCCCTCAACCGTGGGGGCGATGTCGGATACCTCGTCAGTGGATTCCTGTGCTTGATAGTAAGCTTTTAATTCACTGTAAGGTGTTGTAGCGGGGTCTGGAGGTCCAGATGGAGCCGGAGCGTCATCAGAAAAAAACGTCTGTTGTATTAACAGTTCTTCCTCTTCTGTGGGAGCATCGCCCTCAATTTCAACCTTCTTGATGCCATCGGGCGTTTCTACGCTAATAATAGCCATTGCCGCTACCTCGCTGGAACACGTCGATAAACACCATCTTTAAACTCGTAGGTAAAAACGGGTTTTGCTGTTCGGCCTTCTAAGACAGCTCTCGTTTTTTGAGCGTAAGGATCAATCTCTTTGGTAATAGGATCAAAATAAGATGAGGTAAACGGCCCAGGAGAAACAAATATCCCAGAGCCCCTAGCGTCCTGAAAGGCTTGTTCCGCTGAGTTTATGCGAGACAAGACACGATCATAGTCCGCTAAACCTTCTTTTTGCCTGTCTCGGAACTTACCAATGGCTCCTTCAAGCTGCTGCCCTAACGTTTCGTCGTTCACCGTTGCAAAACTAAATACCCCGTTTTCCAAGAAACCAGAATTTACATAAGCATCTGCCAAGAATTGAACGTCTCGGTTTGAAATTGAGTTCGCAGTTTGAGTAGAACCAAGACTGATCGGTATCAAGGCTTGGAAAGCACGACGAATTTCTTCTCTAGCTTCTGACAGGTTTTTGTATTTTTGTCCCAGTAGATCTTGTTTACCAGCAGCAGCAAAAGCCTGACGGATTAATTCTTTGCCGGCGGCTCCAAAGCCTGTAACGCCCCCTGCTGCAACCCTAGCTTTAACTTGAGAAAGAAGCTGGATTCCGCTCTCGCCGCTAACAAAAGACTCTCGAGCCTTGCCCAAACTATCTCTAAGATCCTTGGCTTCCGTAGCAGTGATACGCATTGACTTTGCGTTTTCACTAAGCAACGTCCGTAACCTTACCGTCGCATCATTTGCCGCTTTGACCTTTGCGGACATAATTTTTTCGCCGACAAGATTATCAGGAAGTTTGCCATCGTTTGCTATAATTTCATCCATTCCAACAGAAACGGCTTTAGGATTCTTCGGATCGGTCATGTCGTACATGATAATCCGGTTCCTTTCATCAGCACGATCTTGTGCGACATCCTTGGCTATCGCGCCTAAAGCGTAGTTAGCGGCGGACAAGTCAACTTGCCGGTCGTAGGCGCGTTTCTCTTTTTCGTCCTTAGCGAACTCTGCGCCCAGCCCTTTAAGACCATTTGCGATGTTTTCAATCGCGTTGGGGCTTTGCCCAGCCATCACGCGTAGACCAGCTTCAATAAACCGATATCCCTTTTCTTCTTCCGACACACCATCGTATTCGGGCATGGCTTTCATAAAATCTTTTTTATAATCCTCAATAGTCTTCTCAGCTTCCGGCTTCGTCATGGGTTTATCGAAAGCTTTGGCCACCTGTGCGGGGGCGGAAGTGTCAGGCGTTGTCTCGCCCGTTGCCGAAGGCGCTGTGTCTACGGTAGCGGCGGTTTGTCCTTGGGCGATGTCCGGAACGGGAGGCTTCTCTTTGGGACGTGGTACTGTGGCTTCTTCCTCTTCGCTTATAGGAACTAAGCCCTCAAAGTCGCTTTCCGGACTTGTGGGAACCAAGCCCGGAAAGTCGCTTTCTACAGATCTGCCGACGTTTACAGGAGGTCCCACGTCCGCTGACTGAAAGACCTCGTCTTTGAAAGCTTGCGAGAAGCCGGAGTCCGCAGAAAGATCTTGAGCAAACTTCATTTGAGCCTCTGGACCTTGGCTCATAGCAACACGGTACTCATCAATCTTCTTGTTCAGCTCCTCTCGATAGAACTCACCTTCATCACCAGGCATCACGATATCGCCGGGCTGCTGCGGTGCGGGAAATCCTTCGTCTGAAACTGCGTCCACTTGTCCACGATTGACATCTGCCATGGCGGCTGCGTAACCGGCCTCTTGCTGCTTGGCGTATTGATCGGCAACCGCTTCCATAAACTCTTGCTGAGATCCTGTTTTCCCGATCAGGTTAGCCCCAATCTCCAATATGTCCCGTTCGATATTGGGATTCTGTTGTTTCAATTCAGGGGAAATACGAGACAGTATTTCTGTAAGGCCATATCGCTCGTTCAAGCTTCGACCGGAAGCCTCCTCTTCCTCGCTGAAGAGATATGATAAGATGTTTTTTTGACCACGGAATCGTGCGCCTAAGAAAGAGTCAACAACGTTGCCGATTGTTTCTCCCACTTCTGCGGCGCCTTCCAAAGCTGTCCCTGCTCGACCCGGAATCATGCCCACCATCCTACGTGTAAACGACGGTTCATCCGAGTAAAGCTCTCCCGGGCCTTTTCCAATGCCGATTTGATCCAATAGACCGGCGGCTCTTTCGGGAGGAAACAGTGTCTGAAGGTTTTCAGAACGAGTTCTCTGAGCGCGTGTGACGGCAGTGGCCGGATCATACTGAACACCACCCCGTTGAAACTTGGCCACACCACCCTGGGCCATGGACAGTGTATCACCGCCATAGGGGTTGTTAGCATCGCTAGCGATAGCATCGACCAAGGGCTGGGACGAGGCCATAATGCCTTGCGCCTCTCGCGGGAGGCCCATCTGCTGCGGCATCAGGTCCATATACGTCGGCTGCGGCATAGGGGTCGCCAGACCCCCGCCCATGAACATCTTCCTATTTGCGATAGCCGATAGTATCGGACGACGACGCTCAATCATCAGCTGCTCCCAAACAGATCGCCAAACGGGTTACCCAAAGCTTTGTTTGCGCCGAAGCCAACTATACCAGCGCCAATGGCCTGTGACAGCGGACTTGGCGACGGCGCGACTTGCGTTCCAATCGTAGAGGATGCCGAGCCAATCTGCGGTTTGAAGATGTCGCTCATAAAGCTGACTCGCTGGAAGGGCTCATAGGACTGCTGTAGCTGTGACTGTCGAGCGGCGTCAAGCTCTCTTTGAGCCTGCGTCTGCTGCGTGGCTCCGAGTTGTGACAACAACTGCGACTGCTGGCCAATCAGGCTCTGCCCGGCTCCAGCGATATTTGCTTGGGTAGTACCAATGCCAGCGATGCCTGCGCCCAATCGAGCGGCTTCCTGAGTGGTGGTGCTACCAAGACCACCAAGAAGCTGCGCTACGCCCTGCTGGCGGCGCTGCTGGTTCTCAAAAGCTGTCTGCGCCGCATTTTGCGCTTGATTGAAGTTGCGGCTCAGATCCTCAAAGATTCGACGGCTTTGAATGTCCGCAAGGTTTCTGTCCAGTTCCGCTTCCGCAATACCTTGACGGCTACCACCAAAAGCGCCAGCACCCACGGCCTGCGCGGCCAGTTGATTGCGCTGCATATCCGCCTGACGCCGCATCTCTGCCAAGGCGTCTTGGGTAACAGCCTGCTGATACGGGTCCATAAACGCCGCTGCGCTTGTCGGATCGTAAGCCTGCGCGGTGCCAAGAGCCTGCTGCTGCGCCTGCGTAAACAGTTCGGGTGACATCGCCGCCCGTTGCTGTAGCGTGGCAAGCCCTGTTCCAAGCGTGTCTGCGCCTGTTTGCAGAAAAGGCATAAACTGGCCAATGCCTTGACCAGTTGTAATTGCTTGCTGCGTTAGCGGATCAAGAGCCGCTACCTGAATGTCCGGAATCTCTACAGGCGTCTCGCCTCGAGCAAATCCGGCTTCCAGTATTCTTTTCTGGAAATCCTCTAGAAACGGGGCTTGGCGAACGATTTGTTCTGTTATGGTAGCCATCAGACCATTCCCCGCTCAAATCGATTCATCATATCGTACATTCGAGCGGCGCCCAGATCGCGATCACCGTTACCAGCATTACGCACAGCCTTGGCAGTCATGACAAACTCGCCATCAGACAGCATCGCGGGAATACTGTCAGAGGTTCCCGTACCAGGACCAACGATTTCACCTCCGCCAGCGGCTATGACGGGAAGACCCATACCGGGTCCTATCGGACCGCTATAGGTGGGGATACTGGCCACACCTCCAGTAACCGGAGCCACATTTCCTGTAATCCCACTTAATGGATTAGCGCCAAAGCTGCTGGCCAACTGCGATGCGCTGTAAGCTGGCTTGCCGTACCACTGTTCAAATTTAGCCAAAGCCTCCGGCGAGTTCTTATCTTGAATCGCCTGCCACTCGTCGTAAGCGACTCTGCGCGGGTTGTTCGCATCTAGCTGAGCCATTAGTTCTGCTTCCGATTCAACTTCCGGAGTCATGAAGTATGCAGCACCGGCCAAGGCGGCAGGGACAGCAAGCTGTCCAGCTGCTTTACCTAATGTTTCGGCACCGGGGCCTGTATACCCAAGGAAACTTGCCTCTG
>Ga0099846_1001070_pt1 | contig 11267 bp, 16 predicted proteins | sample CB_VirMetaG_FD_78180 | JGI IMG/M metagenome (GOLD analysis project Ga0099846, IMG submission 78180) | Freshwater to marine saline gradient viral communities from Chesapeake Bay - CB_1504_1 Viral MetaG | ecosystem: Environmental > Aquatic > Marine > Coastal | place: USA: Chesapeake Bay... | reverse complement strand
CTCCTTCAACAAACTATGAGGAATGTGAATCAAGAAATCACGAGCGTTGAAACTAGTCAGGTCCTGACCAAGTTCGATACACGAATGTACCAACTGAAGAAACAAACGGAATTGTACATCGTCAACAAAAGTTTCTTGTACTAACTCACCAAACTTAGGGTGGATGATGTGGATGTATTTTTGAACTGCCATGATTTTCTTATTTTGTTATACAAAGATAAGTAATATTTCTTTAACTGACAAATCAGGGCAAAAAAAAACCTCAGAGGTTACTCTGAGGTTAAGGAAGGTGTATGGTATATAACGCTGAGACTATACGTTTATACGACCCGTCTTTCGTGAGATTACCCTTCTATATGGTTGCTCACATTGTCCACCACGATTGCCCGTAGTATCGAGTCAGTGTCGGTAATTATAGTGTACCACTCTTTTCGTTGCCAGCTACTCAACCGTTACTCTACTCTGTAAAGTCTTGCGAACTCTCTAAGGGATGGCCGTCCCACCAGGTATTTCGTGATTGACATCAGTAGACTTGCGGTCTAACCAATGACTTCATTGACCAATGTCTGAAGTATTAGACACCTTTCACTGTCAACGCCCGAAGTCTTTTGCTCGTCTTTTAATGTTTAATTAAAATTAGCAATTGTGGAAGAATGAAAGATGTGCTTCGGGAGAAGGTCCGTTCCTTTTGGGAACAAAATGCTTCACACCTCTCTGTGAACCTGCCAGCTCACGGTCTGTCAGGACTTCGTTGTCTTGTTGCGACTTGGAAACCCTTGAGACTGGTACCCAGCCCTACAACTCATAGCAGTGAGTGTCGAACCGTCACCTGTGACTTTTCCTATTGGTGTCTCCACCTCAACTCTGATATTCCACGGACTCAGAGTGGTTAAAACCCCCCAGCAGTTGCCCTCGGGGTCGTAACCGTAGTCACTTTGTTTAGTTGTCAGAACCTGAGTTCTGCGAACATCCAAGAGATGCTAATCTCCATTCAGTCCCTTTAGTCCCTTCACAGGGGTTATCTATCGACGCTAAACCGCCGATTTTCAATAAACCAACTAAAATTGGGGGTTTTGTTGGTCCTTTCAAAGAACGACTCGGGACTTTCACCCGAATTGGACTACAAAGATAATCACTTTTTTCGTCCTGTCAACACCCTAATCAAACTTTTTTTAATTTTTTCTTTTCGGGTGTAGATTATAAATATTCCTTTCTTATCAAAAGGACTACAAAGATAGAAAAAAAATTTAACCTGTCAAGTATTTTTCTTAATCTTCTATTTCTTCAAGTCCATCAAGTAGGGTTGAATCCCAATCTTCAATGTCTTCAACCATATCATTGAGTATGGTGTCCAAAGCGTGTGACTCATCAAACTGAGTATCACCTGACCCATTCCACATCTCATCCCAGTATATGTGGTCATTCCCACGTTCTTTCTTTCCACTCATTGTTTTCAAATATTTCAACCTTAATGGTTTTACCGTTTATAATATAAAATCTTCTTTCATTTGGCCATGTAATTGCCGGTCCATCTTCTCTGTGTTGAACACCATCAATCCACCATTCTTCATAACCATCAGGAAAGATAATTGCAGGATTTCCTTCCCTGTGTTTTTTACCGTTTTTATAATAACTTAAACTACCGTCCTTCCAAATGATTGCTGGTTCATCATCATCTCTATGTTTGTTCCAATTCCAGTCCATCCATACGGTTTTCTCATTATCAACCTCAACAATATATCTTCTAAAACTCATTAGTTTAATATCAATGTCTTCACTAGTTTAGTGAATTGTGGTACCATAGGTTCAGGCAATTCAACCTTTCCAAAGTATCCACATTCAGTGTGTTCATAACCATCTTTGGCGTTATCCAAATCAGGATGAAGTTTGTTGTTTGAATCTAATAAATAGATATATAAGTTTTCTACCACACCTACAAATGTAAGACTTTTGTTCTCAATGGAAATATTAGTCTCTTCAAAAAATTCTCTATAAGCAGCATCTAAAGGTGTTTCACCATCATCAATATTTCCCGCAGGAATGGACCAATATCCTGGTAACACAGCTAACTCACCCCTTTTACATAATAGTATTTTGTTTCCACTTCGTACTATAACACCTACTGATTTTTTCATATTCTAACTTATAACTATATTTATCTATATGTTAAATGTAAAAATTAACGACAATTCTTTCAAGTGTAAGGTGGTTCATACTGATGAAAAAACTCAAGAAGGTATGATGGGTAAAGATTTTGAGGGGTTTGATGGAATGTTGTTCGTCTTTAATGAAACAGGTCCTCGTTCCTTTTGGATGAAAAATTGTATTGTGCCTTTGGATATCATATTCATTAATAGACATAAAATAACATCAATTAGTCACAATTGTCCCCCTTGTTACGAGGAAAAATGTCCAAGTTATTTTGGAAATGGTAATATTGTTTTAGAACTTCAAGGTGGTACTTGTAAATTATTAGGTATCAAAAAAGGTGACCAAGTTGATTATTATAGGTAAAAATTCTACATTTGTACCTATGAAAGAAAAATTTGTAGAAACAATGAAAAATTTAAAAGCTAAACTTAAGAACGCTTTCAACCATATTTTTTGGGTTGTTGTCGTTAGTTTAAGTATTGGAGCCGGGTTCGCGGTTGGTTATTACTATGATATTATTAACCCCAAAGAACCAAGAAAAGTTTCAACACTAATCCATAGAAGTGAGATTACACTTGCAATGGATGAACATGAGAGATTATTAGTAATTGATAAACAGACAGGTGAATATACTGTTTACGCAGATTCTATAGGTAAATCAATCTTTAATCTTTACGCTAGAAAAATCTGGAGTTCAACCCAACCAATACAACAATGATAAAGAAACCCTGTCTTAAAACGACAGTGGTTACCTCATTCATTGTAACATGTGTTTTAATTTTGGTAACCGCTTTCGGTTCTTCAAGTGAAACTGAAGAGAGTTCAATTATTGCCGAATATTCAAGACAAGAAGTTGTACCTGTTTCAATTGAAATGTATAACATCATTGAACAAAAGTCTAAAGAATATAATGTTCCAAGACACATTGCTTATAATGTGGCTTATATGGAAACACGTTATCGTGGACCATTTGATTGGAAATATAATCCTTATCTAACATCATCTGCAGGTGCTGAGGGTCCAATGCAAATCATTACAAGATATGCACACAGGTTTGTTGGTAGGACTGTAACACCAAAAGAGTTAAGGACTGACTTGGAAATGAATGTTGAAGTCAGTATGAAAATGTTGAAGAAATTATACGGAATGTATGGTAGATGGGATTTGGTGTTAGGTTATTACAATACTGGTTATCCGCAAGTTAATGAATACGCAAGATACGGTTCATCAACTTATAACTATAAAGATAAGTGGTTTAAACTTAAGACTCAGTCTTACTAGACTTTATCTTTTCTTGTAATAACTTAACAAAATCTCTTTGTAACATCTTCACAAATTTGATGTACGGAGCATCTTCCCTCTCAGGGTCATATCTATATTTTCCTTGAGGGGGTCTTTTCGCTCTACCCAAATAGTTTAGACCTGAAATGTTTGTGATACATTTGTGTCCACCTGAGTTAGCCTGTATGATATCCCAAGCACTTATTGTTACCTTATCTAAAATCTCAAACTCTTCCTCAGTTAATTGATTAAATGGTTTGTCCATTAACACACCAATACCTTCAAGAATATCTCTACCGTTCTCCATACCTTTGAAGTTCTTACCGTATAAAGCAACGAAGTCTCTAAAAGTAAATCCAACAGACTCAGGTCCTATTGAACTCTCTGATACATATTTAATTGTTGATAGAGGAATCCATCTGTCCTTTAACTGTGATTCGTATTTTGCAAGTACCTCCTGAGCTATCTCACCCAAGTTAACACCCTTCAACTCTCTATCCTTTTTGAATGGATTACAAGACGCTTGTAACAATCCTAATGGCCATGCAATAACCAAGAAGTCAGCATCAGGATTATTCTTAAATGGAACGTATCTATCGTATGAACCTGCAGGTGACATAACACCCCCACCATACTGAACTATAATTCCATCCTGATAATGTACGTTTGGATTTGTTTTTTGTCTTTCAGTATAATCTTGAGCATATTTCTGTAACTGTGGTTCCTTTGGGAAGTTACCCAAGTCCATCATGTTTTTAATATTACCCAATATAGATAATAATGATGGTGCTGAATTCATAACCAAGTTCTCTAAGAACTGTGGTTTATTCTTAAATGCCAACAATAATTTGTTGATTACAAGACCAAGAGCAAACTTATTCTGTTGTAATGTTTTATCCTTATCAATACGGAAAAGATAATTTATAACATCATCAGGTGTTATTCCGTATTTGGCATAATCAGCAGAGTCCACTGTTGAGATTAACCTAATATCCATATCGGTAAACAATTCCTTTGGTGAAATGATTTGTGATATAGTCTCAACGTTTGAACGTGCACCTCTGAATGATTTTGATTTTGTATCTTCATCACCCACTTGTCTATCGTGGTGGTCTGTGTGAATCTTAAACATTGGTTTACCATGTGCAAAATCCACAAGTACTGGCATTACATCACCTTCAGCATCAACCTTTTTAACTGCAAATTCTCTGTCACCGTATTGGATTATTTCAGAGTCAACAACTTCAATACCGTTTGCTTCCAAATACTCTTTCATTGCAATTGCAGTAGTTACACCATCCAAATCTTGGTGGAAATAGATTTTGGCTTTTGGATATCTCTTAGCAAGTTTCTTAATATCCCTTATACCTGATTCTTTAATTATCTTCTTCATTATAATTCAATATAAAAATCATGTTCGCCAATTCTTGTAACGAACTTAAATTTCTTTTTATCTTCCCACCATTTATTTTTAACGGTAGCAAGTGGCTTATTAACGTAATGTGTTGCGGCACCTATATTGTTTGATGGATTACTTTTAACCAAACTAATATATGACGCTAATTCGTCTGCGGTTGCTCCTAATCTACCTTCAGCACATTTTGGATTTGAACCAAAACCTTTATCATTCCAGTATGAAAACTGTATGGGTCTTAATGCCTCACCAGCCATCTGTCTCAAACTACCATCACCTCTTTTCTTAGCTCTATTCTTAAGAACATTGTAAACCGCAATTTGACCTTCTCTACCTTGAGTTGATGCCTCACCTAATAAAGTTGCTGCAATAATCTCTTCATTGGAATAGTGTTGGTTATATCTATTTGGGTCCAACAATAGTTTAGCAGTTTTAGGTCCAACAGATGTTCCATCAACATCTCTACTACAAGATTGTGCCTTATAGAATGCCTTAATCGCTTTTGCAGTTGTATCACCATAATAACCCAACAAACCGTCCCAATCCAAATAACCTAATTTTTTTAATATGGTTTGAATCTTAACAACGGCAGATGATGGGTCTGAATTACAGTATCCCTTCTTAACCACTTCACCATTTTTAACATCCTCAAATGTTATTAACTTATCCTCCTTTTTACCTTCAGGACATGGTGTATCTTCACCACCAAAATAATCCATGACCTTTTTGACCATGTTCTTAATATCCTGTTCTGTTAATTGTACAACTCTAGTCATTATATAAGACCTCTAAATAATTGTTTAAATAAATCATCAACAACACCACCATCTGATTTAGATTCAGGTTTTGGTTCTGCGGTTGCTGATTCACCTGATTCATCATCACTCATTGAACCTACATCACCAAACTCTTGTTCCCAAGCCTGTTGACCCTCTTTACTTTGCATAAATTCACCAAACTTATTTACACCTTCTTGTCCATACTTTGTGGCGAATTCATCAGGACCGATAAAATTTGCAACACCAATCAAATCTAAAAAGTATAACCATAATTTGGTTCTACCTAACATTCTTCTAAGTGGTGAACTCTTCCAAACTTTGGGTATATTCTTACCGAAAATTACCGCAGTTTCTTTTTTGGCATAATTTCTAAAACCTCTTGGTAGATTACTAAATGGTTTCAACATCTGTTCAACCACCTTAATAAAGTCAACTTTTTCTACAGGTTTCAAACCGGCACTTGTTGCTCTATATAATGGTTTACCACGTCTCATTGCTTGTTTCATTGGAACTTTTTGTGTCTTAGCTGACTTTCCAATGAACTCAATATATTCTTTCATTTGTTTAGCAGCACCCTTAGCTACAGGTATTTTAGATGCCGCAACATTGTTTAAAATTTCAACCGCCTTTGGTCCCCACTTACTATAAGTTTTCTGTAACATTGACATTGCTTTGGTACCCTTAGCACCTGTCACAGCAGCTTTACCACCAAGTAAGAATGGTTTAGCAATTACGTCTCCAACATAAGGAACGGCTGATACTAATGATAAAGTACCAAATAATTTCTCACCCTGTGAGAAGTATGAAATACCATTAATAACATCAACAATACCTGTTGGGTCAAAGATACCGATAACATCACCCAATGTGTTATACCACGCTTCAGATATTATATTATTTTCATCACCAAATACTTTCTTGATGTTCTCTAATTCTTCTTCTGTTAGTCTCTCGGCTGATTTCTTAACATTGTTCAATAACTGTTCATTGTTCAAATTTTTAATTGAATTTACCAGTTCAGATTCTGTTATAAGTTTTAACTTCTTAGTCATAAGCAATAATACTTTTATATAAATACCTTTGAGCACAAAAAAGGGAGGATAAACCTCCCTTAATTTTATTGTTTTTCAAACTCTAACTTTTGTTGTTTCTTTTGTTCAACAAATCCCATCACCCTCTCACGAGCAATCTTTGAATAGTTTTCACTGAGTTCAATACCAATCCATCTCCTATCAAGTATCTCTGCAGCAACCAAACTAGTTCCTGAACCTGCGAATGGGTCTAATACAACATCATTCTTATATGTAAGAATCTTAATCGCTTTGGTTGGAATATCCATTGAGAATGTTGCTTTGGTTAGTGACCTTGTATCTGCAAAATAATTCCATTGTCCAAATACCAAATCAATAAACTCTCTCTTATCATTATCATGATAAATTGTTTTGTTCTTCCAAACTGCAGGGTCTTTAAGGTCTTGAACCTGTGTTACTTCACCTTTCCATTGTGGTTGACCTTTAATCTTCTTGATGTGATGTTTTTTGTATGCCAAAATAACACACTCTTTTGGATTATAGATATAAGGTGCTGATGGTGACATCCATGAACCCCAAGCTGTAGTTCTACTTCTGTGTGGTGACTCTTCTTGAAGGTCAACAACACCAAAGAACTTATAACCGATTTGTTTCATGATTTGCCATATTTCAGATACCATAAAAATACGACCACCTTTATCTTGACGATTGATTTCATATGGAACGTTCAAAGCAATACGACCATCATCTTTTAATACTCTATAAGCCTGTTCCATCCATGACTTGGTAAACTTAACATATTGTTCCCAAACCATATCATCATCGTGAACATCATATTCAATCCCCACTCCGTAAGGTGGTGAAGTGACAATCAAATCAACAGAACCTTCTTCCATTGAAGACATCACTTCAACACAATCACCATTTATTAACGTATTAATTATATTCTCCATATTATAGTTTACCTTCTTTACGCATCTGTTCACGGATTTTGGTTGCCGATATATCCCCAATCTGTTGTGGTGGAACACGCTCAATAATATCGTATCCAACTCCACGACCAAATTCAACTGAACTAATATCAGGAATAACCATCACCTTAACCTTACCATTGGAAACCTCATCTGCGTAATGTTGTTCAATGTTCTGTCTAACCTCATCAGCTGAGAATGGGTTCTTCTCATCAGGTTCAATATCTCTGATACAAATCAAGACATTCTTACCTTCATCCATCGCTTGTTTAAACAACTCCTGGTGTCCTTTGTGTAGTGGTTGCCATCTACCAACAAACATTGCGTATCTACCATCCTTTGCCGGTAATGATGAACCAACATGAACAATCTTTTGCCATTCATTATCAGGGTTGTCCTGAACAATGATTGCCCTAATTATTGGTTGGTCCAAAGTTTCTCTAACAATATGGATTTCAGAATCACCATATTTCTCCAATAAGTTTTTTAAGGACATGTTAAAGCTCTGAGCCATGTATTGTTTATCCCCAATAACCAAAAATGGTTGGTCAATTACATTGTAATGTGTATTCGCCATCATAATTATAGTCCCAATTCGTTTATGATATACACCAAAGAAGCCTCAGGTGAATCTTCAGTTGTATCAACATCAATAAAGTTCTCTGTCGGTGCAACATAATCCGCTGAATGGAATTGGTCACGCTCTCTTGGTTCAGTTGTGTGAACATATAGTTCAACCATTTGGTCACCCATATCTTCCTTGAAACTATCTCTAACTTCTTTGTATGGTGCCACTACTGATACCACAACATCAAAACCTTTGATGTGACAAAACTTAGCCAATCCTTGTGCGAATGTAATGTTCTTAATCCGACCTTCTTTTGAGTAATCTTTGTTTTGGAAAATTTCCCTCAAGTCATCACCATCAATGTGGATGACATTCTTGTTGTGGTTTTCTTCCAAATACTCTTTTACCATAAGACTCAATACGGTCTTACCATGTCCGGGTTGTCCTGTAAACCAATATATCATATTATCTATACTCCTCAAATGATTGTAAATCTTTAGCGATAACATCGTTTATTGAATCAATCTGATATAGTTTTTCTCTTTGTTGTTCAATCACAACATCCAAACTATCCCATTGTCTTTCAATTTCTTTAAACTCTCTTTCCATGTTATTTGTCTCCACCCAAATCAAATAGGAGAATACAAACATGAACAAAATGAACACATGTTCAACTTTGATAAAGTGCCAAAATTTCTTATCCATTTTTCTGAATGTCTACGATTTCTACTTCAAAGATTAGGTTCTCACCAGCCAAAGGGTGGTTGAAATCCAACATAATATTATCACCATCAACTCCCATAACAGTTGCTCTCATTGGCATTCCTGTATCGTTTGTACCCTCAACCATTTCACCGATGTTAATTTGGAAATCAGGTGGGAAGTTATCCTTTGGAATTGGCATGATAGCACGTTCCATTCGTGGACCATAAGCCTCCTCAGGTGTCAATTTCAACATCTTCTTCTCACCGACAGACATCTCCATAATACCCTCGTCAAAACCCTTAATCATTCTACCAGTTCCGGCTTCAAACTCAATTGGTTGTTCGCGTTTATATGAATTGTCAAATTCATCACCATTCTCTAATGTCCCAATGTAATGGACTTTTACTGTGTCTCCTTTTGTAATTTGCATTTTGTGTTATTTAAAAATTTGAATTAGTTATTCTCAAGTCAAAGTCCGTAAAGTCTTTGAAGTCTTCGTCATCAGCGATAATCCTTCTCTCGGCTGAATCACCTGGCATATCACGGTGTTTTAACCGCTCCAATCGTGTTTCAGAATCAATGTCCAAATAAATGATGAATGAGTTTTCTCTGTCTTCAGGTCTTATTTTAGATACTCCTTTAGGTGTCATGATAAACAAGTCAGAACCATAGAACTCAGAAATTGGTGTTCCATAAATCCAACCGTTAAAATGAACGTATTCATAAAACAGATTGGTGGCAATCATCTTTTCTGCCACCGAATCTGTTATGAAATGATAGTCTTTACCATCAACCTCACCCTCTCTTGGAGGACGAGTTGTGTATGTTACTCCATACTTGAACCCCTGTGTCTCAAATCGTTTCCGTAAATTGTCTTTACCTGATGCCGCCTTACCAACAAGAATTATTCGTTTTCCTAACATACTTCAAATATAGTATTAATATCTTAGATATTCAACTACTAGTTTATCTTTTATGATTTTGGTTAAACTCAATTTCTTGTGATGGAATGTTGTTAGCATTCATAACATCATCATCCAATCTGAAGTTTTCATCATCATAATATTCTTTCATTAAGTCCTTTGTTGAAACTCCACCAAAGTCTTTAACCGCTTGGTCAATATCAACATCAGAGTTCATGTTATGAAGTGCTTGGTATAACTCCTTTGCGGTATTTAAAGACTCATTAATGACATAAACAATACGGTAGGGGTCAGCATTTGATGCTGGTCTACGGTCCTCAATATAACCCTTCCACATTTCAGATGTTGATAAAGGAACTCTAAGAGATGAACCTCTATCAGAAATACCCCAACTAAACTTGCTGATGTGTTGTGTCTCATGACGACCAGTCAATCGTTGTTCATTCTCAGAACCATAACACTTGATGTGTTCTTGGTGACGTGAGTTGAATGTGTTAAAGATGCTTTCAAAGTATTCAATACCTCCAATATCTCTCATTCTACCGTTTGAGAAGTTACAGTGTAGTCCTGAACCATTCCAATCACCCTTAACTGGTTTTGGATGGAACTCAACTGTATAACCATACTGTTCTGACATTTGTTGTAGGATGTATCTTGAAACCCATAAGTCATCACCTGATTTAATTTTACCTTTACTGAATACTTGGTATTCCCACTGACCCAACATAACCTCAGCGTTGGTTCCTGTAATGTCAATACCCGCCATGATACACGCTTCCATGTGTCGGTCAACAAACTCTCTACCATTAACCTGACGATTACCTACACCACAGTAATACTTACCTTGTGGTTCAGGATAACCATCCATTGGGAAACCAATTGGTTTACCATCTTTCATAATGGTGTACTCTTGTTCAAACCCAAACCACAAATCGGTATCTTCATCATCCAATAAATGACGTGTGTTTGTTTCGTGAGCCTCACCTTCTGAGTTCATAACCTCACACAAAACATAATAACTATCAAGAATACCAGTGTTAAGTGGGTTGATATACAGTCTTACAGGTTTAAGGATACAGTCTGAAAAATGACCCTCAGCCTGCATGGTTGATGAGCCATCAAAAGACCACATAGGACAGTCTTCCAATGAAACTCCGTGTAACTCCTTACCACGAACTGTGTGTGTTGGAGCGTCAATCACTTTTACTTTACTTCTTAGATTAGGTTCAGGATAATATCCATCTAACCAAATATATTCTAATTTAATTTTCATATTAATCTTTGATTATTTCAATTTCATCTTGGTCTTGGTGGTCATTAACATACTCCCACTCAACATCAACCTCATCCCAAAAACGGTCTTCGTCTTCTTGGTATAATTGATATTGTTCATCGGTCAACTCGAACTCGTAATAACGATAATCGGTTTCCATTTTTTGTAACT
>Ga0099846_1001067_pt1 | contig 11271 bp, 10 predicted proteins | sample CB_VirMetaG_FD_78180 | JGI IMG/M metagenome (GOLD analysis project Ga0099846, IMG submission 78180) | Freshwater to marine saline gradient viral communities from Chesapeake Bay - CB_1504_1 Viral MetaG | ecosystem: Environmental > Aquatic > Marine > Coastal | place: USA: Chesapeake Bay... | reverse complement strand
CAGGTCGTTGTCCAGTTGGGTGAAGTAATCCACGCCGAACGGCATCGTGTACCGCGACCACGCGCCTACTTGGCCTAGGCGGTTCATGGTGTAGACGTAGATGGTGGATTGGCTCATATGAGTTGCCCAATCGGGTTGGCGTACAGGGCACCGTAGAAAGTCGGCGTAATACCCGGAGGCAGCGTTGCCGCGCTCCACGTTGCGCCGCCATCGTCTGAGTAGAAGATGCCGCCTGAAGTTCCGGGGCAGCAGGCAATCCATAAGCCGTTGTAGTGGTCAATCCTTGTGGTGTTTCGGAAGGCGATGGAACTCCACGTCAGTCCGTAATCTGTACTGCGGTCTAGCGTTGTTCCGTTGGTGTCGCCGCGAATGACGATCCCAGAACCATTAGTGGCCCAGCAGCCGCCGTTGTTCGCGCCGGGCATTTCATCGTCGTAGAATGTCCAGTTGTCGCCGTCCGTGGTTACGGAGAAGTCGCCTGAAGCGAAGACGATGACATTCTGGCCGGTAGAAATGACCGCCGGACCAACCGCCCAATTCCCCGGCGTGTTGGTGGCTGCGGTCCAGTTCGTCGGCTCGCCAACATCGTCGCTGTAATACGCCTGCCTAGAACCGCCGGACGAGCAGAACAATACCCAGCGGCCAGTCGGCAATTGGCCAATGTCCCAAACGGTGTAGATCGGCGCGCTTCGGGTGTTCCACGTCGCGCCGTCATCGGTGCTGGTGTAGTAGGTCACGGAGCCGTTGTAGGTGAAAACGAAAATGACGCCATCGAGGATTCGGACGCGATACCCGGCTGCCGGGAATGGCGTTGCCACAACCGGGGTAATTGTCCCGCTGATATTCAGCCCCGTGACAACCTCGGTTTCGCCGTCGAGATTGACCATAAGCGCCTTGGTGGAACTCAGGCGGTAGTAGCCACCACCGCCAACACCCGAGTTATCCGGCGCGATGAACGGGCTACGCGCAACAAGCGTTGAATCCGTCCAGTCTCGCGGGTTAATTGTCACATACACATTGCCGGGGTCAGCGCCAGCCAGCCACCAGTACCCAAACTCTGTAAGAACCACAAACTCACTTCCACCATCAATCCCCTCCGCCAGATCAATACCCTCATCCAGCGCATCCGACCGCAGCGTAGAGTCATACACCCGAACCCGCCACGCGAACTCCCCCGTCTCGGTCGGCGTGCCTGTGATGTTTCCAAGCGAGTCCATCACCAGCCCCGTCGGCAGCGAGCCACGGTCGATGACGAACTCGTATGGGCCGATACCGCCTGTCACGACGTACTGGTGGTCAACCGGCACGTCAAGGAAGGCTTCCTCCAGCGGGTTACTGATGTCGATGCCTTCGCCCGGAACCGTGGTGAACGCGAGGAAATACTGCCCCTGTGCCGGGTAGTAAGCCGACAGCCCGGTTTCACTGACGGCTTCCGCGTCGGCCAGCGACTCACGGATCAGCGGATCAATCGGCATACCAACGTCGCCGGCCTGAAGGTTCACCGAGCCGCCAGCGATGCCCAGCGAGCGCACGCCCAATTGCGTCAGGAAGAACAGGTCGTTCTGAACCGGCGACACCGCCTTCGGATACGTCGAACCAATCGGCAGCGCGTCGAGAAGCTGCATCCTGGCCGGGTCTTCATCGACCTGCCAAATCTGCATCCCCTGCGAGTTCCACGCGACGAGGTTGCCGCGATACAGCCCCAGCGCCGCCATCGGGTTCGCGCCGTACTGCTGGAGTCCGGTCGGCAGGTAGCCCGCATCACCTTCGGTTGACCAGTCCAGCGGATTCACCGTCGCGGAGAACGCCACGATGTCCTCGTCCACCGCAAAGATTTTCGACGCCGCGATCAACACGACCTTCGTGTTCGGGCACCGTTCATCGGTCACGTTCCGAACCACGCACTCCCACGCGATGTTTCCGTCCGACACGAACTCGCCGGGGATCGTCGGCCACGTCGGCTCCGTCGCACCGGACTCCAGAATCGGTCGCGCCGTCCACTCGATGCGGGTGTCGCCGATGGCTTCCCACACCACGCTGCCGTCGTTGACCTGTACGCCCAGCACCGTCGGCCAAGCCGGCTCACTCGACGCGGACGTGCCGGTATCCGGCTGCACCGCCTGATAAATCAGCCCGGTCCCGGGATTCGGCACCGTGTAGTTCCACAGCACGTTGTCCACCCACAGCGGATTCGACCCGCCCGTGCGGAACGCCGTCACCCGGGCAAACACCGTCTCCGCGCCAGCAGGAGCCGTCGCCGTGACCGTGGACATCTTCCACGCGCCGCCACTGGCCGAATCAACAAGATTGCCCTGCGACGTGGACACCTCCGCGCCGGAGCCGTCGAGCCACACCAGAATGACCCGTGCGCCCGCCTGCCCTGCCGACGACGCGCCCTGCTGCACCATCGCGGAACAGGTGATCGACTGGCCCGGCGTTACCGGGACATCGTTCTGCGAATCCAGGTTCGTTGTGCCGGTGGTGTTGAACTTGGCCGACCACGTTCCCTGAAACGGCTGATCGCCTGAGTTGATCGTCCAGCCGGTGCCTTTCGTCCAGTCAACGTCGCCGGACTCAAACGTGCCGTTGACCACCTGCGACGGCACAACCGCGCCGCCACCCGTCGGTCGCGCCAGCGATCCAGTCGGATACGATTGCCCCGGCTGCCATACCGCAATGGTCATTGTTCAATCCTGTTGTCGAGTTCGCGCTGCAACCCGTAACGATCCTCAATGCTACTCGGCGGCGTCCCCGGCCCGGTCGTCGGCGTAGTCGGCCCAATCGACGGCGTACTGTTCGTGCCATTCACGTCTTCGTACACCAGCGCCCCGTCCTCCGCCACCCACGTCGGCTCGGTGTTGGAGCCGGTCACATCGGTCGGATACGGGTCGGCAGAGAAGATGTTCGTGATTTCGTAGTAGTAGCAGTTCGCCGTAGACGGCTCGCGCAGGTCGCCGATGTTCCGCGTTCCGCCCGCATCCCATACCGGATTCGGCGGCCCAATGCGCGTGGCCCGGTAGGAGTACCCGTTCGGCACCGTCGGCTCAACCAGTTCGTCGATGCAGTAGGCCGTGTTCGCCTCCCACGCATCGACCGGCTGGAGCCAGTAGTGGAACACATCGCCATTGCCGAACTCGCCAACGACGTACAGGTAGCCGAGGAATGGCTCTGCGAAGTGGACGTAAATCAGCGGCTGAACTTCATCCGTCGGGTGCTTCAGGATGACCAGTTCATAACTGTCGTCCGTCATCGTCACCTGCGACGACGCATAGACGTACTTCTTGCCACGGAACCCCGTCAGCCCGACCGTGCCCGCCGGCAGCGTGTGATCCAGTACGGTTCCCGGTCGCGGCACAACCGACAGCGCCGCCGTTACGTAGGCGTTCTCAAGGTCATACAGCGTATCCGGCCGCGCACCGGCCTTGTCGCGGAGCCGCTGGATGCCTGACTTCGCGGAAGTGAGGGAGACGGAGCGCATCAGGCGTTGGGAATCCAGACGGGCGGAACCGGCGGCATGTAGTCATGCTCGGCCGGAATGTAACGCCGGGTCATGTGCGAGCCGGCGACCAGATTCTTGATGTAGTTGATCGCGTCGGTCTGGTAGTTCGCAGCATCCGGCTGGCCGTAATGCGCCTTCGCACGGGCGAGCGCGAACAGGAACACCGCCTCGTCGTCGATGGTGCATTGATCGTAATCGCCTTCAAACGGCTCCAGCCCGAAGTGGCCCTTGATGCGCAGTCGCAACGCAGAGTCATCCGGCGCGGGCCATACTTCGATGCACTGGCGAATCTCGTAGTGCGTCGGCCAGCCCGAGACATCGTTCCACGAATAGAACTCAGGCTTGATGCCGCAAATCAGCGGACGCCACCATTCGGTGCCATCCGAGATGCCGACCCAACTGATTTTTCGCGGGTCAAGCTGCTTCGTGCAGGCGTCCGCGTTGGCGTCGAGGTCGTAGAACCGCGTGCCGACGACCATGCTCCAGGTGTAGAACCGTTCCGTCCGCAGCACGTCGTACTGGCGGTACAGTGACCGCTGCGCCCCTTGCAGGAAGGAACGCAGCAGGTCGGCCATGCCCGGAGGTGGGTTGGCAGAGATGGCAGAGAACCCCAGCCGGCGGATCATCTCGGTGATGAGTTCGCCTTGCGTGCGGCTCGGGTTCGGATCGTCGCATTCGCAGTTGTACGAAACGGTGTCAGGTGCAACCGGCGGATCGGGCGATGCCATCCCTGTCTCCCTTGCGGATTACGCCCTGCGGACGCGCTCCGGATTACTGTGGACCTTGTTGATGCTCAGGTTCTGCTTGTGCGGTGCCACGCCGAACTCAAACTCCACGCCGGCCATCTGAGCGATTTTGCTGCCATCGAGGCCGTACACCGCTTCGACGCACTGAAAGTTCTTCCGGTCGTACTTCGCCTTGAGGCGATTGTATTCCATCTGCGGGTGGAAGTCGGCAACCTTGACCTTCACCGTGGCGACCACTTCCACCATGTCCGGGCCGTGAATTCGGTACAGCGCCGGCAGTTCGTGGGCGTAGCACTTCTTCGGAATCTTCGTCATGGCGTCCCGGGTAATCAGGACATCATGCTCGTCGAGTTCGATGATGTTTTCCGGCAGCTTCTCCGTGGCGGCCTTTCTCGGGCGGCCAGGGCGACGCTTCTCCTGTTCAGCGGACGGCGGAGCTTCGTCATTCAGGTCGATCACCGAATCGCCAACATCAAAAACCTTGTCCTCGTTCGTGTTCATACCGCGCTACTCCTTCGGGTGAAAGGATGATGGAAAAACCGGGGCGGCCACCCAATGCCGCCCCAGCCCCGTAAAACTTACTGGATGCCGATGATCGACAGCGTGGCGGTGCCGGTGCCGGCATCGGTCACGTCGATGCGGACGTAACGCTGGAGGTCGGTGACTTCAAAGAAGCCGACATCGCCGGTCTCAAATTCAGCCACAGTGGTCCAGCCAGCGTCGCCAGCGGTCGCCACGGAGTTCGTCTGCACGACGAACACGGTGGACGCCGGAACAGCGGCAGGGATGAACAGCAGGGCGTTCTTGCCCTGCGGCGCAAAGGGCGAAACTTCGCCCAGGTCGGTGCCCGTCGCGTCGGTCGTGACCGAGTAATCGACGGCGATGTTGACAGCGAGAGTCATGGCTTCATTCCTCGTAACTTGAAATTGATGATGGCACTTACCGTAGTCTGGTCGATCCCAAAACGTTCCGCGAGTGCATTTTGTGTGAACTGCCCTGTAGCGTACAAGTCCCTGATTTCCTGGTATTGCTCGGGTTGAACCTTTCTTCGGAAATGCCCTGTTCGCTTCTTGCCGCCGGTTCCGTTGCTTTGGTTTTTCGCGCCTCGGATGGTGCAGGAAACTGTTGCTTGTGAGCAACCGTATTTCTTCGCCAAGTCGAATTGGGTGTATCTGCCTGTAGCGTAGTCAGCCTTCAGCAACTCAGCAGTCGGATCGTCCATCTTCCGCATTCTTCGGACATTCTCGTAATGCTTCTCGCTGAAGTGCCTACCACGCTCAACAACGTCCCTTGTGTTGTCCTCATGCGTCCCAGCGTACAGATGCTCCGGGTTCACACAGCCACGAACGTCGCATTTGTGGCAAATGTACATGCCTTGAGGGATCGGACCGATGTGGACTTCGTAAGAGAGCCTGTGAGCAAAAACGTTTCTTTGCTCACCGACCTTGTTGCTGAGAAAAATCTTCCCGTATTCGTTAGGTCGATTTTTATACAGCCAACACCCTGATTCTTTCTTGACGATATTTGCAAAGAGCTTTTCTTTCGGCGTTGTGGGAACTGGACCTTTTCGGTTCACCTGCGGCTACTCCTGATTGGGGCAGCCGCAGGTTACTTCAGTTTCCACTTTATTGCAACCACTTTCCGGGCATTTCGCCCAAATGTGGAATCAATACACCGACAAAACCGCGTGGGCGTTGCGCTTTGAACAGGTCAAGGAGTAAGACCCCGTCAGCGCAAAGTAGTGTACGTACCTGTCATAGATACGCGGCGGCTTGCGGCGCGTCATCCAGTGACCCTGCACCGGCCGCAGCTTCAGGAAGCGGCTGTTGAGGAAGTAGCAACGCTTCGCCCACGGGTAGGTGATCGGGCCAAGCTGGTCGTCCAGCAGGTCCATCTGCGGGTCCCAGACCAGCTCGACGCCCTTGAAGTACGTCTTGGTCACGGACGCATCGAGCGACACGCCGCCACGCTGGTTGCCAGCCGCCATGATTTCGCGGTTGATGGTCAGGCCGGCGTCACGCCGGTACGCGTCGAGGAAGTCGCCGCCGCACAGGATCATGTCCGGAGCCATGCCGCCGTACAGGGTGCAGGCACGCCACGTCTGCTCCATCTCGTCCACCAGATTGCCGGCGGTCGTGGTGGAGATGTCCATGTTGGCGTTGTTCTGCCACCACGCATTCGACGCAGCCAGACCGCCGACAGTGCCGGAAGCCGGGTTGGTGGCGATGAGGTGATCGAGGCCCGGAGTGGCCTTGGCGGACTGCGAGCCGTCGAGGTGAAGCTCGATGTCCAGGTTTTCCTGCACGCCCAGCTTCAGGGTCTCGTAGGACTCCTTCAGGCGGTTGGTCAGCATCAACTGCTCGGCGCCGGAAGCCACGGCCTCACGGTCGTCGGTTAGGATGATGCCGTTGGCGCGGAGGGTGTCCTCGTCGAAGCCGAAACCGTCGTGGAAGTTGTACCAGCGGTACTTCGCCTGACGAACGGTGTCCTTCTCGTTGTAAGTGACCTGATCGGCACCGAAGTAGTTCTGGAAGTTGGAGTCGTTGGTGAAACGAACCTGCTCGGTGACGAACTCGTTGCCGCCGAGACGTTCGACCTTACGCTTCACCAGCTCCGAATACAGCGGATGGTTGGTGTTGATCTGGTCGATGGGGTCGTTCTTGAGGAAGTAGTCGAGCTGGTAGTTCGCGCCGACCACAAGCTGATTCGCATTGAAAGGCATGGTGGTGTCCTCGGAGTTGACAGGTGTGTTCACTGTCCGCTGCGAGGTGGGCGACGCCTCTTACAGCCCTACCGGCGACGAACTCCGGCCTACGTCTTAAGCGGCGGGCGGCAGGGTTGCCGCCCACCAGCAGATTACGCTTCCTGAACCGGGAGTGTCAACCGGAACATCGGGGAGTTGCCGGCGATCCCGATTTGCTCGGCTTCCGGCCCCCACACCTCCCGAATCAGGGCCAGCCATTCGGCCGCCGGCCGGCGACTGATGTGCAGGTCACGGTCGCCATACACCGACGGCAGTTCGCTGTTCGCTCACCCACTCCAGCAAGTCAGCCAGCGGCATCTGCTCAAACATCGTCATCGTGCTGTCCGGGTGCGCGGCGACCCGGACCTGAATCCGATGCTCCGTCAGGAACGGCAGGGAATCGGTGAACAACTTAGCCACCCCCTTCAGATTCCCCGGCGCACCCGACCCGTGCCAGTACCCCGCCTGCGTGCCGTCCACGCCGGCCAATGCAATCCGTCGCGCACCGAGATGAACCGCCAACTGCATCGCACCAAACCCGCTGTTTCCGTGGTGGATCGCCCGCCTGTCTTTCGACACCGATGATCCCCTGCGGCGCTCCAGCAGCCATGCGCCATCAAACGACTGCCGCTGATTCGGCTGACGGGCCGTGTGGCCCACGTCGCAGTCCACCGCATAGACGTACTTCACACCTTCGCGCTGTTCACGCAGCAGCGACATGTTCCGTGGCCCGGCATCCAGTGAAAACCAGTAGTCCGGATTCCACGGCAGTCCGGTGATGGCGGAGTTCACCGCGATCACCGCGCATGACGGTTTCTCCATGCCGGCGATGCCCTGCGCCGACGGGCCGGACGCGATGACCAGCGCCCGGCGTTCCGACCACGGCACGGGAGAAAACTGCCGTCGGTGTCGGTTAATACGTCTGCCCTCGGGCAGCGGCCTCCAGACCCATCCGCAGGGCTTCCTCCGGCGACGTGGCTTCCTTCGCCAGCCCACCGCCACCACCGGAACCGGCGGATCGCAGCGGCACCGCACCGGCCGTAGGACGCTGGCGCACCTGCTGCTGAAGCTGCACGGGCGCACCGAAGTTCGCCGGCAGCGTGCGATACGCCTGCTCAAACGCCTGCGCCCACTTGTCGGGCGGCAGGTTCTGGATCACCGGCTTCAGCACAGCCACCAGATGCTCCCGCTTGGCCGCGTAGTTCGGGTCCGCCACGCTCAGCGTCGCCTCCAGTTCGTTCAGGCGACTGCGGCCCATGTCCACCGCACGCTCCGCCTGGGTCGCCTGCTGGCGCTGGCCGTCGTAGTCCTGGTACGCCTTCTGGCGACCGCGCAGTTCGACGATTTCCGCCGCACGCTGCGGGGTCATCAGTCCTTCCTCAACTTCCGCCTTCAGGTCGGCATGGGCTGCCAACGGGTCAGCGCCGACTGGCTTGCCGAGTTTTCCGCGCAGCCACTCCAGTTCCTTCGACAGCGCCTGCTCCGCCTGCTCCCACTCTTTCGGGCCACCCCGATTGATCGCGTTGAGGTAGCCCATCATCGCGCCAACCTGTTGCGGCGCGGCACCGACGTTCTCAAACGACTGGATCAGTTCGTCGGCCTCGCGCACGCGGGCTTCCAGTTCCGGCAGACGTTTCGCCGTCGCGGTCAGTTCGCGGAAACGGGCCGCTGCCTTCTCGTTCTTGATGCCGAGCGACGTGATTTCCTTGTCGGTTTCGTCCGGCTCTCCCTGTCCCGCTGCTGCCGGGTCCGGATCACCACCTTCGGGATCACCTTCACCCTCGCCTTCCTCCTTCTTCGCCGCCGCCTCGCCATCCTTGAGTTCGTCGGCAGACGGTTCGCCGTCCTTCGACACCGCTGGTTCGGCCGACTCGCCACCACCTTCCGGCTCGCCCTCGGGTTCCGGGGGGTCAGGCGCGGGAGCCGGCTCGTAATCCTCGTTCACCGATGACGCCGCCGCGATACCATCCTGCAACGCCTTGACCTCGGGTGCCACTTCCTTTTCGGTGCCCATACCTTACATCTCCTGCGCTATGCCGCCTGACGTGGCAGCGGGTTGGGGTGGCGATGTCGCGCCTGAATCCGCGCCGGCAACACCCGCCGGATCGCCACCCATCATCGACTGTATGGCCGCCATCGGGTCGGCCATCATGTTCGTTCCTTCGGTCTGCGGCAGGAAACGTCCAACGTCCAGCCCATCGCCGGCACGCTTCATCGTCTCCATGACCAACTGCTCAAGCGCGTCCGCAACCTCCGACGGTTCCGCCTGACGCATCTGGCCGATGACCGGGACCAGACCCTGCAACAGCGGCACCACGGCGGCCCACGCTTCACGGTCGGCGCGGGTGTTCGGCTTACCAGACGAGCCGGCCTTGATCGACACCTGCATCAGTTCCAGCAGTTCGCCCGGCGACTCCATCTGCGGCCACACCGCGTCCGGGCCAGCCAGCTTCAGCACGTCCTGCACGTCGAGCTTCTGAGTCAGCACCTCGGCCGTGTATTCCGCGAGGTCCGACAGCATGTCCTCCAGCGCGTCCCGCATGGAGCCGGTGCGCGACTGGAAACCGCCCTGCTGAATCTCCGCCTCGGTCGCCGTCTTGGCCGTCTGCACCGACCCCTGGAGTGCCTGCTGCACGCCCCAAATGTCTTCCATGTCACGCCGAACCGGGGACACGTCGTACAGCACCGGGTCAATGCCCGACACCGGCTTCGGCCCGAAGCACGCATTCAAGTCCTTCCCGGAGGTGGTTTTCAGCCCGGTCAGTTCCTGAATCTTTCCGGCCGCCAGTTTCTTCGCATCCGCCTCCGAGATTTCCGTGGCGTCAAACAACACCCCCGGCATACTCCGACGACGATGCTCCGCGAAATTACTGCGCGTGCGCGAATACTCGTTCTGCAACGTCCACGACCGCTGCACCAGCGACTGCGGCGAACGGTCGCCGTCCACCTCAATGAACGCCAGCCCGAAGTACGGGTAGAACCGCTGCGTCTCCACGTTCGGCGGGGCGGGCTCACGCAGCCAGCAGGTCAGCCCTTCCGCCGTGGTCTTCACGATACCGGCGTCCAAGTCCCAGAACTCCCAGACGGCAATCCAGTCCTCGTCGGTGCCGGTGACACGGCCACTCCCTGAGCCTTCGCCGCCGGCCGACGTGAACTTGTCCGCTTCCGATGCCGAGACTTCCCCTTCCGGCGCGTCATTCACGCCGCGCTTGACACCCTGCGGCTTCACCCGCGCAAACCGCGTGGCCTTGCGCAGTTTCTCCAGCGGGATGTCCGGGAACGACACCGCCGCATCCTCGATCCGCATGAACACCCGTTCCGCCACCCACGGCGCGGTCAGGTATTCCATCAGTTCCACGCCGGGCGCGACCTGAAGATTCTCCGGGTCCACGAAGTCAATCGACAGCCCCCGCGCCACGACGACCTCCGCCGACTCCTGGAGCGCCTGCATCCGCTGACGCAGTTCCGCTTCCTTCTCCGGCGAATACTCCCCCTGGCCTTCGTCGATTTCTTCCTTCAGGCGGACGATGCGCCCCAGCATTTCCTGGATGTCACGAATCTGCTGCTGCGTCTGCGGGTCGCGTGCGGTGCGCTCCTGCCATGTGACCTTCATCCAGCCGATGCTGGTGGTCATCACGGAGCGAACCTGACGCCGGCACTGATGCTTGAGCTTCGCCTTCTTCCACAGCTTGCTGATGACGATTTCCAGCGTCTGCGCGAACAGGTCACGCTCGATGCGGCGCTGCTTCTTCGCCTGCTGGCGCTCCTGCCACGCTTTGAATTCCTGCTGGTACGCGGCCAGCTCCATGCCGTACTGCATCAACGCGGGCTGTGCGGCCTGCATCGGGTCACCGCCGGCTGCCATCGCGCCGCCGACGCCCTGCACGGCGTCCATGACCGGCAACTCCGGCGGCTTCGGCGGGTCTTCCTTCGGTGCTTCCACCTGCGCGGACGGGCGTGCGTCAATGTCCGGGTCTTTCGCGTAAATGAACCCGATCAGCGTGTCAATAAACGAACCGATCAGATTGACCTCAACCTCAAACCCGGTGTCGCCACGGGCGTATCGACGATCCCTCGCGTACCCCTTGCGGATTTCCTCGTCGAAGTCACGGGCTTTCTTAATGCACTCCAGCAGTTTCGTGACCTGCTTGCGCTCCCCTTCTTTCTGGTCAGCATCCATGCCGCCGTCGTACCCATCCTCCGGCACGCCCTGCATCTGGTTATCCTGCACGTCCATTCTCTATCACTCCGTCAGGTGTAGTACCGTTCTTCAACGGCCGGCT
>Ga0099846_1001066_pt1 | contig 11279 bp, 8 predicted proteins | sample CB_VirMetaG_FD_78180 | JGI IMG/M metagenome (GOLD analysis project Ga0099846, IMG submission 78180) | Freshwater to marine saline gradient viral communities from Chesapeake Bay - CB_1504_1 Viral MetaG | ecosystem: Environmental > Aquatic > Marine > Coastal | place: USA: Chesapeake Bay | collected... | reverse complement strand
TTATTCCTACCTCAGAATCATTTGTAACAAAATCTTTAGAATCTTTAGAGATTCCATTAACTTCTTCTACAGTTAGTGGTATTTTAACTAATAAAAATCAAGGTACAATTATAGCAAGATTTGGATGGACTCCTGTTTCAGGATCAAATGAGATAACCTCTAACCATTTTTCACTATTAAAAACAGGTTCGAATTCAACAACCGACTTTTTAAGAATTGATGGAAGAGGGATTTTTTATAGAGATCAAACAGGTACTCTAAAAGAATTTGCTACTCAATCATCTCAAGTACCATATTTGTTACAATCAGGAAGTTTGTTTTCTGAAAACTTTAACAATTATGCATTCACTTGGAGTGGCTCTGCAATGTCATGTTCTATAAATAGTGGTTCTATTATTTCTTCCTCTACAGATCTTTGGACAGGAAGCGCTGCAGAACAGCTAGAATATATCGGAGGGGTAATGGGTATTTCACCTAATACACAAGTAAGATTACAATATCTTATGGTATCTCCGCACAAGTTCGATGGGGATGCATTACAAAATGCAACAAATCCTTCGATAACCTAAATTTAAATTTTTTTCGGAAAGGGCACATATGTATCACCGTACATAATGTGCCATTCCTTTTTCTTATATGGCACCCTCAAACAAATTAATCTATATTACGTTTTAAAAAAATAAACGTATTTTCTCAAACAAATTTAAATTTTGGAAAAATGGCTAATAAACAACTATTAAAAGAAGCCATTGCAGAAGCAAAAACCATTAAAGAAACAGCCATCGCTAATGCTAAAGCTGCTCTTGAAGAAACCTTCTCTCCAGTGCTAAAAGAAAAATTAGCAGCAATGATGGAAGAAGAAGAAATGGAAGAAGCTGATACAATGGAGGAAGCTAAAGACGAGATGGAAGAAGAGGATTCAATTGATGAAACTTCTCTAGAAGAATTGCTAGCAGAACTTGAAAAAGATATGTCTGAATCTAAAGACGAAATGGACGAAGCAAAACAAGACATGGACGAAATTAAGGATGACATGGATGAGGCTGAGGAAATGGAAGGTGAGGAAGATGACATCGATCTTGAAGATATGTCTGAAGATGAACTTAAAGAATATATCGAATCAGTAATCGAAGATATGGTTCAATCAGGTGAGTTAGAGCCTGGCGAAAACTTTGATTCTCCAGAAGGTGAAGAAGAAATGGAAATGGATTCAGAAGAAGAAGTTGATATTGATGAATTACTTTCTGAAGAAAAAGAAGATATGGAAGAAGGGATGATGGACAAACTTAAGAAAATCTATAATGATCCTGAAGTATTAGCAAAAATCATCACTGTAGATGGAAAGAAAATGTCTTTAAAAGATTTCTTAGGTATGGCAGGCGGAAGCGTTGCTGGCTCAATGGCTGGTGGTGGTAAAGCTACAACAAAAACTCCAGGTTCAGGTGCTCTAGAAGAAGAAGAAATGGATGAAATGAAAAAAGAAGTTGAAGAATTAAAGAATGAACTAAATGAGGTTAATCTTTTAAATGCTAAACTTCTTTATGTAAACAAGATTTTCCGTTCTCGTAGCTTAACAGAATCACAAAAAGTAAAAGTTTTATCTACGTTTGATAAAGCTTCATCAGTAAAAGAAGTAAAACTTGTGTATGAAACTATCACAGAATCACTCACACCTTCTAAAGTTGTAAATGAAAATAAAGGTTCCGCATCTAGACCTATAGGAGGATCTAGTAAGAATTCTCAACCTATCTTAGAAGCTAATGATCAGGTGAGAAGATGGCAAAAATTAGCAGGTATTATAACCGATAAATCTTACAGATAAACATGGAATTAGTAAACCAATTAATCAACGAATCAGCAGCTTCATTTAAGAACATGCAAAGCGATGCTGCAAGATTAGCTAAAAAATGGGAGAAGACAGGTTTACTTGAAGGCTTAAACAACGAGCTTGAAAGAAATAACATGTCAATTATCCTTGAAAACCAAGCTAAGCAATTATTGAACGAAGGTTCATTAACAGGAACAGGAGCTTCATTCACAGTAGGAACTGGTGAACAGTATGCTTCAGTAGTATTACCTATGGTAAGAAAGGTATTTGGTCAGATCGCAGCTCAAGAGTTTGTATCTGTTCAACCTATGAACTTACCTTCAGGTCTAGTATTCTTCTTAGATTTCCAATATGGAACTAATAAGAGCCCATTCTCTACAGGTGATTCACTTTATGGGAATACAGGTTCTTCACAGTTTCCATTCTCTACAGCAGAATCAAACCTAGATCCTTTAAACACAGGTGGTATCTATGGGGCAGGTAAGTTTGCTTTCTCAACTAACCAATTCTCAGCTTCTGTAGAAGCTACTTCAGGATCTTCTGCAACAGCTAGAGTAGCTACTTTTGCTGAAGTAAACTTTGATGCTAGATTATCTGCTTCAGTAGCAGCTAGCGAAATCATCAAAGTACCTGTTGCTACTTCAGGTTTAAGCAATCCTGATTTACAAGCAGTTAGAGGATTTATGATCTCTTCAGCTTCAGCTTATACAAAAGCAAACGTATTACCTTCACTTACTTCTTACAACGGAACTGATACAATCACTTTCTTTGTTAGTGGTGCTGTAGGTACAGTTTATACTAACGGTACTTCTTCAGTATACGTTGAGTATAACAAACAAACCCTTGATAATGCAAGAGGTGACTTTGAAGAAGGTGCTGCTTTCTCAACTCCAAATGCTGCTTCTTCAACTAATATCTCAATTCCTGAGATCAACATCGGAATGAGATCATTAGGTATTATTGCTAAGACTAAAAAGTTAAAGGCTGTGTTCACTCCTGAGCTTGCTCAAGACTTGAACGCTTACCAAGCTTTAGATGCTGAAGCTGAAGTTACAAATATCATGTCTGAGTATATTTCTTTAGAGATTGACTTAGAGATTCTTGATATGTTGATTTCTGATGCTTTAACAACTGAATACTGGTCAGCTAAAAACAACAGAGTAATCAATGATGCTAAGACAGCTTTTGTTGCTGAAGGAACTAACGGATTCTTCAACACTCAAGGTCAATGGTTCCAAACATTAGGTACTAAACTACAAAAAGTATCTAACAAAATTCACCAATTGACTTTAAGAGGTGGAGCCAACTTTATGGTAGTATCTCCAACTGTAGCTACAGTAATTGAATCAATCCCAGGATTTGCTTCAAACGCTGATGGTGATGCAGCAAACATGGAATACGCTTTTGGTGTACAAAAGGCAGGTACTTTAAACAGCCGTTATACTGTTTACAAGAACCCATATATGAATGAAAATCTTATTCTAATGGGTTACAGAGGTACTCAGTTCTTGGAGGCTGGTGCTGTATTTGCTCCTTATGTACCATTGATCCAAACTCCATTGGTATATGATCCTAACACATTTGTACCTAGAAAAGGTATGTTAACACGCTACGCTAAGAAGATGTTAAGACCTGAATTCTATGGTAAAGTTTATGTTGATGGATTAAACACTCTTTAATATTAAGAGTATTTAGTTAAATTCTCAAGAGCCGCTTTTTGCGGCTCTTTTTTTTTTCTATAGGGGGTATAATATTTATAGGAGAATTTAAAAACTAAAAACAAAAATGTTGCAAACACCTTCTCAATTGAATATCCCTAGTTATGTAATGAATTTTCCGTTTTCTTTATCTACTAAAGATCCAAACAATATTTGGATGCAAGAATTATCGGAAGAAAATCTCATTATCAATAAACCCAAAGCTTATCGTCAATTTCTAGAATTATATAATTTTTTAGCTGGTGGTTCTATAGTTTATCTTTTACCAACAGAAAAAGAATTTCAAGATTTAGTTTATACTGCAAACTTAGGGATTTATCTACCCCATTTGAAAGAAAATCATATTATATTATCAAACTTTACTTCCCCTCCTCGCCAAGGAGAAGAATTAATTGGAGAAAAGTTTTTTAAACAAATGGGATACAAAACTCATTTAGCTCCTACAAAATGGGAGGGAGAAGCTGATTTGAAATATCTAAAAGATAATGTTTATATAGGAGGATATGGAATTCGCTCACAAAAAGAAACTTATGAGTGGATGGAAAAAGAATTTAATATGAATGTTATTAAAGTTGAGATGGTTGATGATTATCTATACCATTTAGATTGTACTATCTTCCCGTTATCTAACGAGAAAACTTTAGTTTGCACATCAATGTATACAGATGAAGAGATAGCGCATATAGAACAGTATACTGAAATAATCCCCATATCAGAAGATGATGCCGTGGGTGGAATTACAAATTCAGTAAGAATGGGTAATACTATATTATGTGCTTCAAACATTGTAGAATTAAAACGTACAGATGAAAATTATGATTTTGAAAAAAACAAAATCTCTACTTTAGAAAAAATATGTGCTCATGAGGGAATGGAGCCTGTTATATTTAATCTCTCAGAATATATGAAGAGTGGTGCTATGTTATCTTGTATGGTTATGCACTTAAATTACGTTGATCAAACAAAATCCCTACTATAAAAAAATGGCAAAATCGTTACAAGAGTGGTTAAACACAGATGTTAAAAAATTAAAAAGAAAATCAATCCAAGATTTATCAAGTATTTTTTTCTTTAGAGATCCCATCAGACCACAACTTATAGATCCCGATAGATTTTACTCCCCAGCAGATGGTACTATTTTATATCAAAAAGTAGTAGATTCACCTGAAGACCCTGTAATTGAAATTAAGGGAGTAAACTATACATTAAAAGATGTTTTACAAGATCCTGACTACAACAAACCCGCTTTGGTTATAGGAATTTTTATGTCATTTTATGATGTTCATATAAATAGAATTCCTTATGGAGGAGTTTTAACATACCAAGCTTTAGATGCAATCGAGAGTTATAATAAACCCATGTTGGCTGTAGAACACGATATTTTAAGTAGAACCATTAACCCAAACAATATGGGTTATTTAACTAATAATGAAAGAATGTGGAATAAAATATATTCCCCTTCTATAGATTATACATACTATTTAGTTCAAATAGCAGACGAGGATGTAAATGTTATATCACATTTCACGAATGATCAAAATGAGATTTTTTCTCAAAATGAGAGATTCTCTTTTATCAGATGGGGTTCTCAAGTAGATTTAGTTTTACCGCTTGATGAAAGGTTTGATTTTAAAACATTACAAAATGTTACAGATCATGTAGAGGCTGGGGTAGACCCATTAGTAGAAATTAAACTAAATAACAATGAATTCAAATCATCATACAGACCCTATTTTTAACGAGAAAAAAAGACCAAAAAATCCAATAAAATTCCAAATCTCTTTAAATGAAGAACAAAAACAAGCAAAACAACATATTCTAGAAAATCCTATTACCGTAATAAAGGGTTCAGCAGGTTCAGGTAAAACATTAGTAGCATGTCAAGCTGCTTTAGATATGTTATTTACAAAACAAATCGAAAAAATTATAATTACTCGCCCTACTGTCTCTAAAGAAGAAATAGGATTTTTACCAGGAGATATTAGAGAAAAAATGGACCCATGGTTAGCCCCTATTTATCAAAATTTATTTAAACTTTACAATAAAGATAAAATAAAAAAAGAGATTGAAGAAGGGAATATTGAAATTTTACCTTTTGCATTTATGAGAGGTATTACATTCACAGAAAGTTTTGTAATCGTAGATGAAGCCCAAAACGTAACTCATTCTCAAATGGAGATGGTTATAGGAAGATTGGGGAAAAACTCTAAAATGGTAATTTGTGGTGATGTCTCTCAAATTGATTTAAAATCTAAAAAAGATTCAGGGTTTGCTTTTTTACAAAATATTGAAGCCCAAGTTGAAGGATTTAAACTAGTAACACTAAAACAAAATCATCGTCATTCCATAGTCCAACCTATTTTAGATATTTATTTGAATTACAGAGATTAAATATTTATCATCATGGCACAAACAGTTATCTTCAAATGGGATACAGCTAATTTTACTTGGGACAACAATCCATATACATGGGACGAAGTAGAATTAGTAGAGGAATTAGCAGGAGGCGGAGGTAGTTATCAAGAGACTTTCAAAGATGAAAAAAAGAAGAAAAAATTCATCAAATTGTTGTGTAAAGTCCAAGGTAAAGAATATAAAGAAACTCGTGAAGTAAAAAAGGTCAAGGTAAAAGCAAAAGATGTTGAACTAGTAATTAAAGAGGTTTTAAACATCGATATAAAAGTAAAATAAATGAACGATAATATAGGTTAATTATGTATACACTTTTTACAGACAAAACAGAGGTATTTGAATGTGATTTACAATTAGAGGGAGCCTCCCTTAAAAAATCATTCGCTCGGTTACTTATTGAATCCCCAGATTTAAACTTAGTATTTAATGGAGAAATTTCCTCATCTGGGAAATGTAAAATCCCTGTTAAAAAACTAAAGGGATTATTAGATGAGAATGTAAAAGGTAAAATGAAATTAGAGGTAGTAGCAGAAGATACTTACTTCACACCTTGGGAAGATGATTTTTCAATCGACACATCTAAAAAATTAACTGTAGAGGTTAAATCCCAATCCCCCTCTAAACCTATTTTGGAAGCCAAGCCAAAAGTATCCGTAAAAACTTCTACACCTAAGGTTGACAAACCAAAGGAAAGAAACCATATTCACATACTAACTGAGGCGTTCAAGAAAAAAGATATTACCATTAAAAATATCTTAGAGAACAAAGAGTTAGTAAACAAAGTATTAGATGTGTATATTAAAAAGTTTAAAGTCGATCCTAAACAAAAAACTACAATTTTAGAAGGTATCGTAGATAAACTTTATTAAAAATATAAATAAATTATGGCGTTACCTGATTTAACGGGGCAAAATATACAGTATACCTACCAAAGAGTAATTCAAACCGATGGATCCCTCTTATACAATGGTACAGGTAGCCTCATAACAATCCTTCATACAACAGCATCTCACGCTGTTTCAGCCTCATATGCTGTCTCTGCATCTCACGAAATTATAAAAGAGGTAAGTTCCTCATTTGCTGATACTGCTTCATTTGTTAATCCTTTAAATCAGGATGTTTTTATAACAGGTAGTTTAGATGTAAACGGAAGTGGCAACTTTACAGATGGATTAATCGTAACAGGTTCATTATCAGGTACTAATCTATACTTGCCTGATAAACTTGATACAAATTCAAATAGAATTGCAGGTTGGCATATTATAGAACAGAATTTTATCTATGTAGGTGGACAGGAAGCAAACCCTACCGGTATATTCTTTAATCCTGATGGTGATAGATTATTCTATTGCGGCTATTCTACTAATAGAATCTATCAATATAATTTATCGACGCCTTGGGACTTATTATCTGCAGTTGATAGTGGATTAAGTTCCCCGTTAAATATATCAGGTGTCGGTGGTACAATTGAAGATATTTATATTTCACCTGATGGTCTTAATCTTTATGCTATAAGTAGAAGTAATGATACTTTAGGACAGTACTTATTAGCATCAGCTTGGGATTTAACCTCAGTATCATTTGTTAGATTGTTAGCAATAGGTTCTTATGATGCTGAACCAACAGCAGTTTATTTTAAAGATGATGGAACTATTTTATATTTAATTGGTTATTCAACCGATGACATTTACCAAATAGAATTAGGTACACCTTGGGATATTTCAACAGTAGGCACATTTTCATCTTTTAGTTTAAATGAATTTGGTATAGGAACGCCAGAAGGAATTGAATTTAATGCAGATGGTACTTCACTGTATATTGTAGGTTCATCGACAGATAGAATAACAGAATTTCATTTAAGCACACCTTGGGATATTACTACTGCAACTCTTGGTGGTTATAGTCCATATTATGGTGGTTTAGCTGCAACAATAACCAGTTTATTTTATGATAGTACCTCTAATAAAGGATATATTATTGGTAGATCAAGTGATAGAATTTATCAACTTAATACAGAAATACCAACTGAATTTAAAAATCCTGTAATTTTTGATAAATCAATTACGGTTGATAATAATGTTGAAGTTAGAGAAATGGCCACCTTTAGAGGCTTATCTGAATTTAATAACACGGCAAATTTCAGATCAACATTTACTACATACTCAACTACTAGATTTAACTATACTACTGGGGGTACTACTGAGATAGGAAATACTACTTATGGTGATTTAAATTTTAGATTTGCTAGAAATAATTACTACCCAAACACTCTTACATCAACTGGTGCTACATTCGATATAATTAGAAACCAATTTGGAGGAAAGGGTAGACTTAGAATTGGCATCCCAGGTATAAACAATGAATCTTACTTTGCTGGAACTAGAGGTATTGGAGGAACAACCCACATCACATCAGATGCTGACACATTTGACCATTTCGGGAGTTTTACATTAGGAGGTGAGTTACAAGTTAGTGGTTCTTCAAGAGAGGTATTTTTAACTAAACAAGAAGATTTATATTTAACTCTAACCCCCATAGTTTTAGATACTTTTACAGAAGCATCTGATACTGATATTGAACTACATACCCCTGATACAGGAAGTGGATACTCTCTTGAATATTCTTCCTCAGGTGTTGCACCTGATGATTTACCTATTGTTAGTGCTGGAAATGGTTGGATGCAACCTGAAAGAGATGAAGACAATAAGGGATACATTTACACAAACGATACTGTACCATCAATAGCAGACTATGAGGTAAGAGCTACCATTAGAAGACAACAATCCTCAGATGATACTTTTTGGATATTCTTTAGATATGTTGATGAAGATAACTTCTATGGATTACAAATAGCTAATAATACTTCATATACAGCAATTTGGAAAAAAGTTGGAGGAACTTCTACACAATTATCTTATTTAAACTATTATGTAAACACCTCCACCTCAGATGGTATAAATATAGATGTTGCTATAAGAGGAATTGGTGATAAAATAACAATATTCTATGAAGGAGAATATAGAGGTACTTGGATAGATAGTGATATCACTGCAGCAGGTAAGGCAGGATTCGGATTTGGTTCTATATTACAAGACCAACAGACCTCCCAAGAAATTGACGATAATTGGAGAATATCAGAATTTAGAGTAACAGAATTCCCATCCTCAGTATTCTCTTCAGATGATTCTATACATTATATAAATAAAGGTAATGTTGGAATTGGTACAACAACACCAACTTCAAAACTTCATGTATCAGGTTCTTTACTAGTAGAGGCAGGTACAGATACTCCTTACATTAAAGGATCTCAACTAAGAATATCTTCTCAAACAAATGGTGCTTTTGGTATTTTACGACTAGGAAGTGTAAATGATATAATAGGTGATGTAGGCAACTATCAATTTAAAAATGGTTCTACAACTTTAATGACCATTAAAAATACAGGTAATGTAGGTATAGGTACAACAACACCAAACGCAAAATTAGATGTACAAGGTCAACTTGTGTATTTAGGAAATGGTGGAAGTGGTACTGATAGAGCTTTATTTATAGCTAATTCAATAAACAATACATTTGAATTTAATAATAACGCTGGAGATAGAGGAGTTAGAATAGTAACTAATAACGGTACTGTTGGAGGAGCTGCAGGCTCAAAAATTTATGGGGCAGCAGGAGGAATCACTTTAGAAGGTGCTAATGGACAAGGAAACTTATCATTAACTACAGATGGTAAAGTAGGTATAGGTACAACAACACCATCTTACAAATTAGATGTAAATGGAAGTGGTAACTTTACAGATGGATTAGATGTAACAGGTTCATTAACTGCAAATGGATTAGTACATACTCTAGCAACCACAACAGGTGCAAATGGATTTAAATTCCAATCAAATCAAATTAAACCAATTATAAATGGATTTATTTCACTAGATAGAACTAGTAATAGGTATTTTGTATTTTCTGATGATGAAGGGTCTAGACAATACCTAAGAATAGATTCGTTATCATCTGTTGATGAAGCAAACATCACCTTTAATGAAGGTCAGATGTATATTTCTTCATCAGGTAATGTAGGTATCGGTACAACAACACCATCTTATAAATTAGATGTACATGGGTCTACTAGTTCTGATATAGTATCATCTCAAATAGGATATAATATTGATCTTTTAGATAATCCTCCTGCTATTGATTCTTACACTTTAAGTTCAGGTACTTCTTTAAGTGTAGGAACGTATCATTATAGAGTTGTATATGTAACTAATATAGGAGAAACAGGAGCAGGTGGTAATTTATCAGTAACAACTACAGCAGGAAACACAACTGTAAATCTATCAGGAATACCTACCTCCTCAGATGCTAGAGTAACTGCTAGAAAATTATATCGCACAAAAGTTGGCGCAACTTCAGATAATCAATATTTTTTAGCTACCATTAATGATAACACAACTACAACTTATGTTGATAATACCCCTGATAGTTCGTTAACAGGTGCTAATTTACAATTCTATAAGGTAAATACTACTTCTAAATTTATATCAACTAATGATACCCAAGCATTAATATTAGATAATAATTTAACTGCATTAGGATTAGATGCAGGTAGAGATTTAATAGCTAATAATTCAGCGGCAGTTAGAACAGTCCTCATTGGAAAATCAGCAGGACAAAGTCTAACCACAGGAGCGTCTAACGTTATTGTTGGACAGGCAGGTTCTAATTTAACTACTGGTGGTTCAAATACAATCATAGGAGATTTAGCTTTGTTAGTTGGATCTAGTAACAAGTCTACTGTAATAATAGGAAGCCAAACAGCTAGATATATTACTTCAGGAAATAACAGTGTAATTATAGGTGCTTCCTCAGTTAGAGATTTAGTTGGAGGTGGAAATGTTACAAATACATCAAATGGTGTTTATTTGGGAGCATCAATTAAAGCTAATACAGATTCTGAAACAAATGCTATCGCCATAGGATACGCAGTTGATAGTTTAGGTTCTAATACAGCGGTAATAGGTAATGATAGTATAACAACCACTGCTCTTAAAGGTAATGTTGGAATTGGAACTACTTCCCCAACTGCAAAACTGCATGTATCGGGTACTGTACAATTTGATGATATTTTAAGTATAACACCTCAAGACCCATTACCAAGCGGAGTACCAACAGGTTCATTTGCAGTATCATCGTCTTCCCCTCCAAAACCTTATTTTTACGATGGAACAAATTGGAATGCATTGTATTAACATATTTATAACAAAAACAAATGGCAAACATTCCTATCTGGCCTGGCTCCTCATCATTCTTTCCTGGTGATACCC
>Ga0099846_1001062_pt1 | contig 11295 bp, 4 predicted proteins | sample CB_VirMetaG_FD_78180 | JGI IMG/M metagenome (GOLD analysis project Ga0099846, IMG submission 78180) | Freshwater to marine saline gradient viral communities from Chesapeake Bay - CB_1504_1 Viral MetaG | ecosystem: Environmental > Aquatic > Marine > Coastal | place: USA: Chesapeake Bay | collected... | reverse complement strand
CACTATCAGCAACACGACCAAGCATGTAGAGATAACAAATATCAATAAAGTCTGGAGCACTTTTTGCCTTAGCCGAAGGTGCAGCAGGTGTTACAGTAGTAGGTGTAATCGCTACAGAAGTTGTTGTTGTATCTGGTGGCGGAGCTGGTTGCGGCGGTGGTGGTGGTAGAGCATCTTTCTCAATGATTGTTTTGAGATTGAGTGTACCATTTCGCACCGAAGTGTATTCGTCCCGAACAAACTTGGTTTCACCAGTTGCCGTAAACACTGCTTCAGAGAGAGTTTGAAAATTACTGTCGTTGATACTTGAGTCAGTAATTCTAAATGATTTTTCTCCAGTTGGCAGATTGAAAACACTAGCATTGTAATTGAATACTCCTTCAATACGGCCAGTTGAATCAGTTACAAACCTTTGTGAGTTTTGAGAATTAGAGATGTTTAGAATTGCATTGTATGTTGCCTGTGTTGTGTCGTACCCAGACTTTGTTGAACAATATGCTGTAACATTGATATTGTCAAAGAAAACAAAAACTCTTGTGTTTGGTTTTAGATTTTGTGCAACAAATTCAATTTGAACATCTCGCATTTTAGGTGCAAGTGCTGTATTGACAATTACATCTTTTTCTGTTCTTTTGTCAATTGATTCAACAAGTTCAAAAGTAGTACCAACTCGTTCAATCTGAACACTACTCACTTCACGCCATGAACCCCAAGACATATTGAACAAACCTTTTGAACTGGCTTCATTCTTTAGATGATCATAGTTACCTTGTTCGTTTCTGAATAGGTCTGGTACTCTCTGCGTATCAAACCACTTATCACTTGATGGGTTTAGTGTAATGTTTCCAGCCCATGTAATCACACTAAACGGATTGATGTTTTCTGTGGTACTGGCCTTTTCATTTTTGACATATTCAGCATGTGTATATGGTAATGTAATAATACCATTCGTTGAAAGAACATAGTTATTTGCTGTTCGTGCAGCCTGTGATGTTGCATTTGTAACTGCGGTATTGTCAACGAATTCAACAAGACCAAGAGAAATTTGTTGAGAGATTGGTCGTAACTCTCTTCGGTCTGAATCAATCGCAACACCATAATCACGATTGAATACATCACCAATACCGTGACCAGTAAAGTTATCTACAATAAATCCATTCTTGAATTTATCAAAACCATCAGCATCTTGAACTTGTAGTGATTCTGTTTCTCTTTCAAGAAGATTCAGAAGTGTATAGTACTCTAAATTCTTTACTCTTGTTTCAATCTTACCAATGTCTCGCATGGTGTAACGGCGATTGTCAACTTGTGTAACATTGATATCGTCAATTACATCAAAGACATATGCATTTTGCTCTACGATATAAAGAACCATTGAGTCATCTGGTGCAACAGGTTGAATTGGTGTCAGAGAACTTATACCTTCAACGAATCTGAGACCACCTTCTCGGTCAAGAATGAGAAGGTCTGTTCTTGGTAGAAAATAAGAATAATCAGTAATGAACGATGCGGCAGGATCAATAAAGTCATTGACCGAAGCACCAGTGCCACTAAATCCAGTACCGGCATCATTGATTCTTGGTCGAAAATCAATACAATCTCTGAGTTGATATATTCTATCACCAGAGTTGAACGATGGTATATCTTTATAAGGAATTGGATATGAATCAACAGAGAAATAATCACCCGTACCATGTGTAAAGTAATTGAAGGTGATACGAATTGGACCTGTTGGTTTTGGCTGATTTGGTTTGAGTGTTAGGGAACCAACATCATAGTAAGTCAGTCTTTGACCACTATCAAAGTTATAACGATCTGTAATGTCTAAAGCACCAGTTGCACTATAAGCACCACCAAAAGAAGCAGTAGACATAAAGACAGAAACAACATTCAGAACATCTGCCTTACCAATTGAAATGGTGGTGGCTTGTGCTGTGTTTGCATCAGTATAATCTTGTGTTGCATTTGAGACAAGAGATTTACTTCTCTTGTCAGCTGCAGAATTAGTTTTTGTGATTGTTGTGATGATTCGTATATCAGCGGTTGCATAACCAGCACCAAGAGAGGTGAGGTCAATGTCTAAGTTTTTACCTGTTGGTGAACCACTTCTTGTGACAACACCAGTAGGCGAAACAACATTACCAGCATGAATACCACTTGTAATAAAGATTGTGTAGTTTGATGTAGAAATACCAGCAAAAATTTCATCGGTACCAGCAGTAAGTGTTGCAGCATTGGCCGAGAGTGTTGCAGAAAAAGATCTCTTTGCAGTATAAGTTGTCTCAAGATTTGTTGGATCAACCGAACGAATGACCTGATTTGGCATCTCAAAAAGATGCGGTAACTTTTCTGTTTCGTTGTAAGTAACAGTATTGAGTAGAGCAAACACACCATTTACATTTGCAGAAGCACTTGTATTTGCTGTAATTTGAATAGAAGAATTGACATTACCAACACGGAATGTTTCACTATTGACGGTGATATAATCGCCATTTTTCAAATCTGTTTGGAATCGAGTTGCAGTACCATCAATGAATGGTGTGCCAGAAGTGACAGAGACAGAACCGGTAATGGCTGTGAGAACTGGACGAATATCAGCAGTAAAGTCATTGTAACCTGCATTATTGACATAAAGTTGTTTTACATCTCTCTCAAAGACAAAACCAGCTGACATTGAAACATCGAATAACCATGCTTTGTAAACTGCTGTTGAAGTTCCTACCGTACCAGAGTGATATTCTAATGCACGAATTTTTCCAGTACCGACTCTTGTACCATTTGCAGTACCACCAGCAGAATTGTACTCATTATAAAGTTCTACTTCTGGAAGAATTGTAAGGTCTGGAACAGAGTAAATATTTGTAATGAAGATATAATTGCCAATCTCAGTTGTAACAACACCATTGTTTACATTGGCAAAACTTCTTGCTTTGTCGCCAATGACAAACTTTGAACGAACACCTTGAATCTCATAACCTTTGACATAAGCTTTACCTGGTTGAACAATTGCAACATATTTGTTATCATCACCACCTTCAGATGCTAAGAAGTATCCATCAAAGTTTGTGTTTGCATCTCTAAGGTGATCTTTGATTTGAAGATTGAAAGATTTGACTAAGTAATTACCAGATTCATCAAATGTTCGTCTTGCGAGTGTATCACCGAGAATACTGTACTGTGGATCTAAATTGTCTTTGATGATAAGGCCATCTTCAACACGAACCAGTTCAACGAAGTCTGGATCTTGAGCCGCAGTAAATGGTAAATCACGGTGAGAAGCGTCAAGTGCAATCTTATAACGATCTGCACCAGGAGCGATAAAGTTACTTGCACCTACAGCCGGGTCAAGAAGTGAGGTGTCGTCAGTTGAAGTGACTGTTGATTCGGTGACCTGAAAACCTAAAACGACATTGCCTGCTTCTGTATATTTTGAAACAAGATATCGTTGTGCATCATGATAAGCAAATACACCTCTTGTAAAAACTGCACCATCACCAACTGAAAAGAGTGTTCCATTACCAGTGGCCGAAGATGATGCAACTTGAAGTGTGAGATTGCCAACATCATTTGTGATAAGTTCGCTGGCTTGAAAGACTGTGTTTGCTTGTGCATCGGTCGTATTTGACGAGAGATACTTGACATAAATTGTTGTTGGATCACCAGTTATTGTTGAAGTAACTGTATCAACAACCAGAGCAGTAACATTTGAATTTGCACCACTAATGACACGATTCAGAAGTGTGCTAACTACGCTGTCTGATACATTGGTACCAAAAGAAGCTGTGAGTTTGACAAATGGATGTTTTGGTTCAAATACAAATCCACCAGGAATGACAATCGAACCTTCTTTGAAAATACTACGACCAAACCGTTCAATTTGGCGTTGAATATTTGTTTGAAGTTGAGTGAGTTCACGAGCCTGGACTGCACGACCTGGACGAAACAGTATACGATAAAACTGTTTTTCTTCATCAAAGTCGTCATAGTAAGGATTTACATTGTAATTCGTTGCCATATTTTGCCTTTAGAACTGTATAACAAATCTTATATTTTCTGCTTGACCATCTTCTCGGTCTGTTTTTGTTGCATTTTCAACATATAGAATATCACCAGAGTACGGTTCAAATTCTGGATTCTCTTGAGCCACCACCGTTCTGGACACACCAGAATTTATGCCTGTCAAAGCAAGACCAACTGAGAATGTACCTTGTACTTTAGTTACCTTTACTTGTGTTGTGGTTTGAGAGTAAACATAACCATAAGCCGTTGCATTGTTTGCTGAACTACCTTGATACACATACTCATCAAGTGTATATAAACTACCTGGAACAAGAGTAAGTGTTCTTGCTTGTGAAATAACTGCATTAGCTGTTGCGTTGTTTGCTCTTGTTGCTTGACCATATTTATGCGGGTTTCTTAGAAGACCATATTGACGAAATGAAGTATCGACCGAAATCAAACCATTTTCAGTAGAATCAACATCTCCAATTTTACTGGCCACCATAACATTTGTAGCAAGAAGGTCTTTGACCGGATTGAAAGCGTGACCATATTTTGGTGCAATGATGCATCGGCCGTTGGCTCCAGTACCAGAGCCATAGATGAAAACATTGGCAAAACTATATCCTGTACCAATGGTTGACAAAGTTACCTTACTGATACTGTCATTTGCAAGTGTTACTGTACCATCAGCACCTGTTCCATCACCTTCAAAGTAAACTCTTGTGACAATTGTTAGGTTGTTTCCTGATCCACCACCGTTTGCTGTTGCTGACGATGAAAGTGTAATTCGATTATTTGGTGAATCAACCGTAGAAATAAAAGAACCTGTGGCAATGCCAACACCAGAAACAGACATATTTGCCGCAAGGTTTGTAGTATTTGAAAGTACTAGAGTTGTACAACCACTTGTAAACGATGAAACGGTAACCACACTATGATAGTATCCAGTACCACTTGAAGTTATCACAACTGTAGAGAGTTCTCCTTCAACAATACCACTACCATCTAAATTATAATCAGTAAGTGTTGTTGCAGCTGCTGATCTTGTTGGAACAGGAATCCAGTCTGTGGTCAAAAATTTGTTAGATGGTCGAACATTATGAATATATTTCCAAATAAAACCATCGGCTGTTGCAATCACACCGTTTGATGTTGTGTAATCACCAGTAGGTTCGACAGTTGAGTTTGCAGAAGCGTTGTTCGATAGGCACTTATAAACATTTCGATCTGTGGTAATGACATAGAAAGGTTTTAGATTTTGTGATACATTTGCCGTCAAAAGATCCGTAAGAGCAATTGTATCATCGTATTGACGGTACTGAGTGTTTGCAGTCCAGTTTACTCTTGGTATGACCAATTCAACATCGTTTGCTGTTGCTCTTTTGGCTGCAAAAACACCATCCCAAACATCTTTTTCTGATGCAATTGTTTCGACAATTTCTGGAGGAGAAGCCTCATTTGCATAAGGAACATGATCTCCAATGAAAACATACTGAATTGTGCCATTAGCAGCATCTGCAAAGGAGTTTTTGAACTTCTCTGCGTTGTCTAATGATAGTTTTTGTGATGTATAAGTGAGTGACATGAATTTTATTTATGTTACAATTATGATAACTTGACCGTTTGAATTTGTCGTAAATACACTAGAAACTGAAACATTTGTGTTACTTATGATATTATTGACGATTCTTATCTGATTATTGACAGAAATTTGAGTACCGATAGTCAAAATACCAAGAGTGTTTGCAACATTGAATCGTGTGTTTATACCATCAACGAAGATAGAATTTGCGACCACATTGGCCCGACCAGACAAATCAAGTGTAGAAGTACCATCAACAGTAATTGATGCATTGATATTGTTTGAAATTGGATACTCAGCATAATTTCTAAATCCTGCTGGGTGTAATAAACCTTTGAGTATTTCTTTGTATTTTGAAAATTCTGTTGCAACCGATGTGACATAAGTGAAGTCGATATAATAATCTAGACCTTGAACTCGTCTTTCAAGTGCTGATAGAATACCTTCAGATGTTGTCCAACGACCTGGTAATGAGACAAAAGATCTTTCAATCTGTGCTTCAGCAGTTGCGTTTCCATCACCAGATTGTGTAAGGTCGATTGCAGGCAGAAACTCATAACCAACACCAGGATTTGTAATTGTGATTGTCTGTATCTGACCAGCAACAGTTGAGGTGTTTACACTTACGGATTCACCATCACCCATGATCGCAATGATTTCAACATTTGCATTTGCAGCAGAACTGTTTGCAGAATCGACTGTAATTGTTGGAAAACTACCTTGAGTATATGCTTGACCACCAACAAGATAACGATCATAAACACCAATCCTTCTTTCGGTTGATGTTCTACTAAACGCAACATTGACATTCAAAGATGTTGCAGAAGCGATTGCATTGACAAAACGAACTTCAGAGTTGACCATAATCTGGTCACCGATCAATAATTCAGTATCAAATGATGTACCGTTTCCTACAATTGTAACATTACCAGATTGAGTGTTTGCAGTACCAGCGATTCGTGATGGTTGAATTTCAATCTTTGTGATTGCACCTATTGAACTTACATTTGTAACGGCCGCTGCAGCACCAACACCAGATGTACCGACTGGATTTGCACCAAAAATAATTTCATCACCAATTTCATATCCATCACCACCATCATTGATTCGTATTCGTCCAACTGAACCAAATGTTTTGATATCAATAAATGTGTTTGCAAGAGTTTCAATCTTTGCACCATCAGCATCAAAGATTGCACCATTCGATGAAACATCAGCAAAGAGAACGGTCAGAGTGGTCATGGGACCAATGCCTGTGATTGTGCCACTTGATAATGCATCAATGATTCGTGTTGATACATTTTCTCCTGTTGGTATCACATTTGCAGGAAATCCATAATCTGAATCTGAAATCAAAACATTCGCATAAGTGTCAACCACATCAGTAAAAATAGTAAATGAATTGGCACTATTTGCACCTGAAGTATCAACGCTTAGAACGGCGAGTGTGATCGTACCCGCAACATTTGATGCTGAGACAAGACCACCAAGTTGAAATCCTGCACCACCAATAATAACATTTGCTGAATCTGGAAAACCACCAAACACAGAACCAATGACAGCTTCAGCTGATGTTGTTGGTAGACCACCAGTAATAATAACTGGATCACCAACATTGTAACCCGAGCCACCATCTAGAAGTGTAATTGTGCTAAGTGGTGAAACTGTAATTGAGCCAATTTGAATAAGTGTTTCATCATCATCAGCAATGATATCGGCAGTAATTTCTTCAGCATTGAGGAATGTACCAAGGCGAGATGCATCATCAATATACAATTCTACTGATGTTTGTACACCAATCAATCGTGGTATCGCTCGTTCTATAATTGCGGTGGCACCAGATGAAGTACCTGTTAGTTTTCGATTGGTGAGAAGGTCTTCATTGAAATTGTCATAGTAAACTTTGATATCATCGCCACTCGCTGGTGCGGTATTGAATATGAGTTTCTTTGATTCTTTACGAACAAAGAACCCACTTGTTGTTTCTACATCATTGACATAGACTGTGATCTCTTCTTGTCCTACCTGTTGAGCAAGAAGAAAAGTGGTGGTGGTTCCATTACCAGTATAGAATGTGTAAATGTTAGGGTCAACACGCAACACATTTTCTTGTACCCAATTACCAGCAGAGGCACGAAGAATATTATTTTTAGGAAAAGTAAGTTCAACTTCTTGACCATAAAGAAGACGAAAAAGAAATTCATAAGACTTGATATTACCTCTTGCAAGATACAGAGGTAATACATTTTTGACGAGAAAGGCTTTGTCCGAAATTGCTTCTTGTGGAATCAAAGATGCAAAGTTATTGATGAAACTTTCTTCAAACTCAGCAATTGATTCGTCAACATCCGAGACATAACGAAGAGCTTTTGCCTTTGTTGTTAGGTCATTATTTTGTGTGCTTTGTTGTTGTTCAAGAAACTCATAGTATGCTTCAAGAAAGGTAATGAATAATGGGTGTTGTTCCCGAACAAATTCAGGAACTTGCCCTTCAACAAGTAACGAGGTTTTTAGATTAGCTGACGGCATTAGGTTCTGATTGTTTCAACTTCTGTAATAATTGATGTTGGATCAGTCTCATCAATTGTAAGAATTGTGCTTCGTGTCGATTCAATGATTGTATCTTCTGCTTCAACGGTAAAATAAATGAGACCATCGGTAGTCAAGACAGATAAAATATTCAGGTCATTGATCTCAACAACACCCGTATCGTAATTGATAGAACCAACATTTTGATTGATGATTTGACGATTAGCGTTTACATCAAAGAAAATGACACGAAGAGTACCGATTCTTGAGTCGATGAGTGGCACAGCAAGTGCTGAAAAACCATCACCAGTAATTGTAACTGTCGCTCGTGTATAATCAACACCACGATTTGTCATTCGTATAGAAACGATTCGTCCACTTTGAATGACTGCTTCTGCGGTGGCACCAGTGCCATCACCAATAATCGTGACGGTGGCCGATGTATATCCATAACCAGCATTGAGAACTTCAATTGATGAAACACCAGTGAATGATTGTGGTGTTTCTTCGATAATCGCAGTTCGTATTGTACCAGCACCATCCGCAACTCTAAATTCAGATGTTGTCAACTTATTCAACACAGTACCACGCTTGAGTGGTATGTTGAAATTTACTGTATAATTTGATGCCGAACTAAGTGTAGGTATTATTCTTCTTTGCAAACGAACAGAAGTTTCAGAACCAACAATTGAATTCGTGTCAACACCATCAATCTCATCTTGTAATCTTGACAATGAGAATGTGCTATTGAATTTGTTTAGATTGGTGTTACGATAAAGAAGTATAGCATTTCTCACTTGATTCTGTATTGTTGTTGTTGATGCAGTTGTTTTCTTTGGATCGTATTTGACTGTTGTGTTGAGTAGTATGTAAAGAAATTCTGGATCACGAATCTCAGAACTCACCGAAAGAATAGCTTTTGGTGTGATGATTTCGTCAATGATTCTCTGTTTTTCGGTCTCAGAAATATAATAGTTTGTCTTTGGCTTTAGTGAGATAAAAACTTTACCATAAATCGGTGGACTCTCATCTTCACCACCCCAAATCGAAAGAGAATCAATACTTGGGTAATTTCTGCGAATGTAAGATTCATAGTCTTTTATGGTGACCAAACGATTCTGCGTAACATACTGAAGTGGTGCAGAGAATTTGATTTCGTCAACACTTTGACGAGCGGCACCACCAGCAGCAACATCAATCACATCCACATCAAAATCAGTTAGTGATTCACCAAGAGAATCGGTGAGAGTTTGTCTTGGAACAAAACCATCGGCCTTTTGCGCTGCCGATCCATTTGTAACAAGATAGGTAATCGAAACGATGGCGCCATCAGGTATTTTTTTACCAATGATATCTGCACCAAAGTAAACTTGATATTGATTGTTTCGTGTTTCTTGTAAAAAGAAAACTTCAGAAGTTGAACCCACATCTAACAATTCTGTAAAACGAGAGTAGGTTGTTGCAGAACTATTTGAAGATGATTCGGTGACCGTAACTTTGATTGTTGCGGTGTCTACATTCTCATCTACTAATGTAAAGATTTGTTTTGGATTGGTTTGTTCAGAATGTGTAAAATTATAGGTAATTAGCTGACCTTCATAAATTTCTAAATTTTCAAAAACAAATTGACTGTTTGATTTGGTTACGGTTGTATCATTCAGAACAACAAAGTTATAAGATACACCATCGATTTGATTTGCAAGAAATGAATAACCCTCTGGTATTGTAAGTGTAGAAGTTGTTGATGTACCAGAGTTGGCAGTAAAATTGACAACGGCCACCGGTGCAGTCGTTGAATAAGGTGTATAACCAAAAGACTTGGCATGAGAAACAACAGAGTCACGAAGCAATGCGGTGTCGAGAAATGATTCATTCGCTACCATATTGAGGTAGTAGGCATTGTAGTGTGTGTTATAGGCTAGAATGTCAAGAAGAACACTCAGACCAGAACCATCAAAATCATAGTCTGTGAATTGACTTTGTTGTTGTAAAAATGATTTTAGATTTGTCTTGATTGTATCAAAATCAAGCTCTGTAACTCGGAGTCTATCTGCCATTTTATCTAATTCGTTCTAAGAAGAAGTTTATTGTAACTGGATTTGGATTGTTGATAAGAAAAAACTCAACTTGAACACTATATCTGTTCTCATCTGGTGTTGGTTTTGCAATGACCTTTGAGATATCTGCTCTTGGTTCAAAGTTTCGTACAACCTCTGTAATCTCTCTTTCGATCTGTGCGGCCGTAATGGCGTCAATTGGTTCAAACAACATTCGGCGAAGATTACTACCGAGTTCTGGTTGAAAAGGTCTTTCGTAATGTTGCGTAAAAATCAGATTCTTGATTGAGTTGATGATTGCGTATTCATTTGAGAAAGAGTTCACATCCTTACGAATAGGATGATTTGTGAAATTTAGGTCTAAGTCACGAAAAGACCTTAGAGTAGATACATCTACTGATTGAAGTGTCGTTGTTGTTGCCATCTTTTATTTATCTTAGTCTCCAATAATAACTGTACCAGAACCAGTCTGAATAGCATTTGGTCCTGAAATCTCGTCATCATTGTCTGTATCACCAATTCTAGCCGCACCTTGAGTACCATTGTTCAGATTGATGTTTGGTGCATTGAGTTTCATGTTACCTTGATTTGAACCAGAACCAATTTCCATTTCGCCACCAGAAGTTACAATATGTTTTCCTCTTGTTCTCTGTGTAAAGTTACCATTGACCTGTAATGTCATATTACCTTGAACGGCCTGTGCTAGATTTCCTCTGACGGCTAGTATTGCATTACCTTCAATCTCAGCATCTAAATTGCCACGAACTAAAGCATCGGCATTACCTTCAACTTCAACATCAAGGTTTCCACGAACCAGACCAGTCACATTACCAAGAACTTCAGCATCTACATTTCCAACAACATACGCATCAACACTACCACCGATATCAGCCGTGACATTCTGATCAACTCTCATATATGCATTTTTCTGCACATAAATCTCTGCATCACCTTGAACGGTAACACGACAACTGCCCATAATGTGAACATAGTCCTCACCCATTACAATTTCGTAGTTATTCTTTGTGACCTTTTCTACTTTCTCACCATCCGGAAACATCTCTTGAAATGAACCATTACGATGTGCAAGATGTATTCTTTCTTTTCCTGGTGTATCGTCAAACT
>Ga0099846_1001061_pt1 | contig 11297 bp, 13 predicted proteins | sample CB_VirMetaG_FD_78180 | JGI IMG/M metagenome (GOLD analysis project Ga0099846, IMG submission 78180) | Freshwater to marine saline gradient viral communities from Chesapeake Bay - CB_1504_1 Viral MetaG | ecosystem: Environmental > Aquatic > Marine > Coastal | place: USA: Chesapeake Bay... | reverse complement strand
GGTGTGGTTGGCTGTTTGCATGGCTAGGCCTCCGTTGGTGAGCATTTATCACCCCCGCCCAGCGCCATGCCCTGTGGCTGATGTGGCGCGATAAATGCTCACCAACGGAGGCCTAGCCATGCAAACAGCCAACCACACCGCGATCAACACCCTGCCGCGCCTGGCCCAGGTGGCGCTGCCCGTCAGCGTGCCCACTATTGGGCTCGACCTGCTGGCGTTCGTCGGAAAAACCCGCTCAGCCATCGACGGCGCCGTGCCCTACCGTGTGCGCTACCACTGCTGCGGGCGCGAGCAGACCATTACCGCAGCCACCGTCGCCGGGCGCGGGCTCCACCACCGCGCCAGCCTGTGCCAGGTGTGCGCGCGCAAGGCCAAGGCCCACGGCCGCAAAGGCCGTCGGCTGTCCAACCGCGTGCCCGACCGAGGCGCGGCGGAGATGGATTTCGTCAATCGGCACTGGAAGCCGCCCGCTTGACGGACCAGAGCCAGCCGCCATCCGAGGATGACCCGATGAACGACAAACAGAAAACCACCGGCGCCACCGATGACTGGAAAATGATCCAAGCCAGGGAGTGGAATTCTGTTTTAGCACCTAACAGATATTAACCAACATGAATGCAGGTATAGCCACCAAATGATCCGCCCCCGCCGCCCCCACTGCTACCGCCGACTGGCCGCCGCGGTCAAACCGCGCGAACGGCTCAGCGTGTCGGCGTGGGCGGATCGGCACCGGGTGATCAGCAGCAAGCAGTCCGGCATGCCTGGTCGCTGGCGCACCGCCGTTAACCCGGTGCTGCGCGAGATAATGGACACCCTCAGCCTCAACAGCCCGGTGCACGAGGTGGTCATCAAAAAGGGCAACCAGGCCGGCGTTACCGAGGCCATGATCAACGCCCTGGGTTACACAATGCACCACGCCCCAGGCCCCGCCATGGTATTGATGCCCACACTGGCCGACCGCGACACCTGGAAAACGCAAAAACTCAACCCATTATTGTTGGAAACACCCGCCGTGCGCGAACTGCTGGGCGGTCTGCGCTCGCGCGACGCCGCCAACCGCGCCGACATGCTGGATTTTCCCGGCGGCATCCTGTTTTTGGCCGGAGGCAACAGCCCCAACAGCTACGCGCAAAAATCCGCGCGGCTGGTCATGTTGGACGATCTCGACCGATTCCCCGGCGTGATCGGTCGCGAGGGCGATCCGGTGCGCCTGGCCAAAGGTCGCTGCAAAGCATTTCCACACAAATACAAACTGCTGCTGGCCAGCACCCCCACCGTCGAGGGCGCCAGCCTGATCGCCCGCGAATACGACGACAGCGACCAGCGCCGCTACCATGTCGCCTGCCCCCACTGCGGGCACTTGCAGGTGCTGGAGTGGGACAACGTGCGCTGGGACAAGGCCGCCGCCGTGCCCACGTCGGCATGGTACGAATGCACCGGCTGCAACAAGGCCATCGACGAAACCAGCAAACCCGCCCTGCTGGCCGGAGGGCGCTGGATCGCGGCACGGCCCGGCGTCGCCCGCCGCGGCTACCACCTAAACGCCCTCACTGCCCCGATCGGCCTCGGCCCCTCCTGGCTCGACCTGGCGCGCGAATGGGTGGGCATGCACCGCGCGGCCGACGGCAAGGCCCGCCGCGCCGAACCGGCGCTGCTGCAAACCTTTCGCAACCTGCATCTCGGCCTGACCTGGGAAGACCGCACCACCGCCACCAAGCCGCACCACTTGGCTCAGCGCGCCGACGACGCCACACTGGGCCAGATCCCGCCCGGCGTGCTGGCCCTCACTGTGGGCATCGACACCCAGGACACTTGGCTGGAGGCTACGCTGCTCGGCTGGTACCCATGGCAAGACGACGGCTCCCCTGGCTGGCGCCCGGTGGACTGGGTGCAGTTTCCCGGCGACACCGCCCGCCCCGAGGTGTGGAACGAGCTGGAGGCTTGGCTCAACGCCCCGCGCGTTAACGCCTACGGAAAACCCATTGCCCTGGCCGCCGCAGGCATCGACAACCGCGGCCACCGCGCCGAACAGGTGCGCGCCTTCACCCTGCGCCATAGCCTCAAAATCCCCGTGTACCGGGTGCAGGGCAGCACCACGCGCCAGGCCGCCATTATCGCCAGCACCGCCCGCGAGGCGGAAAAAGACCACAAGGGCCGCGCCCGGCGCAACGCCTGGGGCATCTGGAACGTAGGCACCGAAACCGTCAAGGACATGATCTACGCCGCCCTGGCCACCGACGGCGACCACCCACCGGAGGAGCGGCGCATCCGGTTTCCCGCAGGCCTGCCCAATGAATATTTTTACGGGCTGCTGGCCGAGGTGTCCAACCCGCTCACCGGGCGCTACGAACAGCGCCCGGGTGCCGACTACGCCCGCAACGAGCCGCTCGATACCTTGGTCTATGCCATCGCCATCGGTCACCACCGCGACGTGCGCATCGCCACCGCCCGGCGCAAGGTGGCGCGCGACAATGGCACCACGCAAATCGTCAGCGTGCCTGACCCAGCCTACTGGCGCCGCCGCGCCGTGTTGCTCGAAGGGCAGCAGGGCGCCACCGCCGAACCGCCGCCGGACGAGACGCCACCGCCGCTCGACGGCGCCGCCCCCGAGGATGCCGCCGATCACTTTCACCGGATGATCAGACGCCGCCGGCAAGGTCGCGCCCATGTCTGACTCCCTGAGCGACATCCTCGCCCTGGCCCGACAAACGGCCCCCGACGTGCCCGCCGAGGTGTGGCAGCGCGTCGAGCTGGCCATCCGCCAGGAGTTCGGCGCCGAGCGGCACTATCGCCCGCCAGCCGAAAAAACTCTTGCTGGAGCAGATCGCCGACCAGGGCGCGGAAAGCGACTGCGCGAGGCTGTCAAAAAAACTGGGTATCAGTGTGCGCCGCGCGCAGCAGTTGCGGCGGCTGGTGAGGTGATTGAACGCCACGGCTAAAGCGCGCGCAGTTTGCGCGTCGCTTTTGAGCCGCTTGTTAGATGTTTTTGGAGATGAACGAATGCACAACATTTCGCAATTGAAAACCAAGGTCCAGCGCTGGGCCGAAGACATCAACACCGCCTATGGCGATAGCGTGGCGGCCATCATTGCCGTCGGAGAAAAGCTCAAGCGCGCGAAGGCGGATTGCTCCCACGGCGAATGGGGCGAGTTGACCGGTGAGACGACCGGCAAGCCGTTGCTGCATTTCTCGGCCCGAACGGCGCGAATGCTGAAGGCGGTTGCCTGCAACGCGGCGCTATCAAATCGGCACCATGGTGCCGATTTGCCCGCATCCTGGCGCACCCTTGCCGTCCTCGCCAGCCTGGACCCGGACGATATTGATGCCGCCATCGCCGACGGCGTCATTCACCCGGAGATGCAGCGCAAAGACGCCGAAGCGCTGAAGGTCCGCATCAACGGCCCACGCAAGCCGACTGTCGCGCCGCCGGTGCAGGCCGATGTGGTGCAACTCACGCCGCCGCCGATGTCAGACGCTGAGCGTGCCGCCTGGGATGAAGGCTTGAAGGAGGGCGGGCAGATGATTGCCGAATTTGCCGAGCGCCAGGCGGACCGCGAGCAGGTGAAGGCGGAACTGGCGCAACAGCCGGCGCACCAGGACGCGGCCGCGATCTATCGCGACATCCTAGCCCACCTGTCCGCAGCGGACAGCGCCCTGGCCGACGCCAAAGACCTCGCCTATTTCGATATCGCCTTTTGGGACGCCGCGATGGCCCATGCCACGCGGATTATTAAGCAACTGGAGAAATTATCATGCAAGTGAATATCGACATCACGTCGGAACAACTGATCAAAACAGCGCTGAACCGCTACAAGACCCAGCACGAAGCGCCGGATATGTTGCTAGGCAACGTCATCGCCGAGATGCACAGCAATGCCGATTCCGCGACCGTGATCCGCCAAGCCGTCACCAACTCCATCTCTGAAGGCATCCGGCGCATGGAGCGCCAGGCGATGGCTGCTGAATCTGAGTTCGCAGCGGTTGGCCAGATGTCATTGCTTGGTGACCTGATCCCGGATCATAAGATCCCGTCAGGGATGCAAACGAAGTCCGCCGCCGAGGTCAATGCCTGGATGGAGAACCGGGCGCAGATCGAGCGGGACAACCTTGATGAGATGCGCGCGGCACTGGAGCGCCAGGAACAGAAGACAGTGCGCTTCGTATCCTGGGCCGCCGCGACGCGGCAAGTCTGTGACGCACTACAGAAGGCCGGGATGGACCCGGAGAAGGTGAGTTATGCGGAAGCGATCAACAAGGCGGAAACGCTACACGCGCGGCGTGGCGCTGATGCTGGCACGCAAGCAAAACGGCCGGTGTGCTAGGTGCGGCTGTATCATCGCCCCAGAAGATCAGATCGAGATAGATCATTTCGTCCCGCTCGCGAAGGGCGGGACGAATGCGGTGACGAATCTTCGGCTGATGCACGGGACGTGCAATCGCGACAAGGCGGATGCTTTGTGACGTCTAACATCAATTAACCCGCATAAATGCAGATATACCTCCTAGCGCACCCGATCCAACACCGCCCGTAACCGCGCCAACCCCAGCAATAACGCGCGCATTTTTTTAACTCACTGTTGCATACCCCAAGTATAGCTGCGAAATTTTTTGCCTAAAAACGCGCGGGCAAATGGGCCAACCTGCCACTATGAGCGAGCCCACCAGCCTGCGCGCCGGCGACACCGCCAGCTGGACGCGCACCCTACCGGATTACCCCGCCAGCGCCGGCTGGACGTTGCGATACCGTCTGCTGTGGAGCACCGGGCAGACGGAGTTTGCCGCCAGTGCCGACGGCGACGACTACGCCGTCAGCCTGACCGCCGCCACCACCGCCGCCTGGGCGGACGGCGCCGCCACGCTGTTTTCCTGGGTGGAGCAGGGCGCCGACTCCAGTTACCAGCGCGTCACCATCGGCCAGCAACCGTTGCAGATCCTGCCCAACCTGGCCACCGCCGCCAGTTTCGACGGGCGCAGTTCGGCGGAAAAGGCCCTGGCCGACGCCAGGGCCGCGTTGCAGCAATACGCCGCCAACGGGCAGGCCCACGTGGCCGAGTACGACATCGGCGGCCGTCGCATGACATTCCGCGCGGCCGCCGACCTGCTGCGCCTGATCGGCCAGCTGGAACGCGACGTGATCAACGAGCGCGCCGCCCTGGCCCTGCTCAACGGCGGGGCGCCGCCCGGCCGCGTTTACACGAGGCACTGACATGGGCCTGTTCGACTGGTTCCGCCGCGACTCCAGCGCCGCCCGTCGCGATTGGCTCGACACCGCCGTGCGAGTGGCCGCCGATGCCGCCGCGCGCCACCAGGGACTGAGCGCCCGGCGCAGCTTCGAGGCCGCCGAAACCCCGGCATGGACCGAATCATGGTCCTCCACCGCCGCCGAACTCAACGACGACCTAAGCCGCCAGCTGCCCATTTTGCGCGCCCGTGCCCGCGCCCAGGCACGCAACAACGAATGGGCCAAGGGCCACCTGATCCACCTGCGCACCAACGTGCTGGGCCACTCCGGCATCCGCATGCAATCGCGCGTGCGCCGGCGCGACGGCAGCGCCGACCAAAACGTCAACGACCGCATCGAATCCGCCTGGGCGGAATGGGGCCGGCGCGGCACCTGCGACGTCACCGGCCGCTACAGCTGGCAGCAGATCGAGGCGCTGGCCCTGGAAACCCTGGAGCGCGACGGCGAACTGCTGTACCGGCTGCCGCGCACCGGCCCCCACGGCGTGCAGGTGCACCTGCTCAACCCCGCCGTGCTGGACCATGAGCTCAACCGCGACTGGCAGGGCCGGCGCATCCGCATGGGCGTGGAGATCACCGACGACGCCCGCCCCGTGGCCTACTGGCTGCGTGCCGTGCGCGCCGGCGACATGGCGCCTGACCTAATCACCGTTGGGCGCCACGTGCGCGTGCCGGCGGACCAGATTTATCACTTTTTCGAAGCCGAAGAGTGCGACCAGCTGCGCGGCTACCCGCGACTGTCCACCGGCGCCCGCCGCCTGTGGCAGGTGGGCGACTTCGAGCAGGCCGCCGCGGTGGCCAGCGCCAACGCCGCCAAGCGCGAGGGTTTTTTTGTCAGCCCGAGCGGCGAAGCCCCGCCAGGCTTTGCCGACGTGGTAGTGTCCAGCGTGCTGGAGCAGGCTCAGGCCGCGGGCAAGGAACTGACCGCCGACGAGATCCAGCGCATCACCCAGGCCGCCCACCGTTACAGCACCACCATGCCGGGCCAGTTCGACACCCTGCCCAGTGGCTACGATTTCAAGGCTTTCTCCAGCGACTGGCCCAACCTCGACGCCGCCGCCTACGTCAAGCAACAGTTGCGCGCCTGGTCCGCCGCGCGCGGGCGCTCCTACGTCACCACCGGCAACGATCTGGAGGCGGTCAACTACTCCAGCGCCCGCGTTGGCATTACCGACGAACGCGAATACTACAAGGTTCGCCAGGCCGACCTGATCCGGTTTTTGCACGAACCGGTGGCCGAGGTGTGGCTGCGCATGGCCATGCTAACGGCACCCGGCCTGCTGGGGCTGCCCAACGAATCGACCAAACGCTACCAGGCCGCGCGCACCTGGCAGCCGCGCCGTTGGGCCGGCATCGACCCGCTGAAAGAGGCCCAGTCAGAGGATCTGCGCCTGGCCCGCCGCACCACCAGCCCACAGCGCATCATGCTGGAGCGTGGCGACGACCCCGACGAGATCGCCGCCGAGATCGCCGAATGGGAGGCCCGAGTCGGCCCGCTGGACGGCAGCGATGCGCCGGAACGAAATTTTTTGCCTAAAAAATCCGCATGAATCCGACGAGGCTAGCAGGCATGAAACCCGATTTTGCCCAAACCCAGCACCGCGACTATGCCATCCCGGCCGCCGCCATCGACGCCGACGCGCGCACGGTGGAGCTGAGTTTTTCCAGCGAAGAACCCTACGAGCGATGGTACGGCGTTGAGATCCTTGACCATCGCGCTGAGGCCGTTGACCTCGACCGCCTCAACAACGGCGCTGCCCTGCTGGTGGATCACGAACGCACCGACCAGGTGGGCGTGATCGACCGCGCCTGGCTGGGCGACGACCGCAAGGGCCGCGCCACGGTGCGGTTTTCGCGTTCCGCGCGCGGCAACGAAATTTTTCAGGACGTCAAGGACGGCATCCGAAAGCTGGTATCTGTCGGCTACAAGGTGGTCGAGTACGTTCTGGAATCGAAGCAGAACGACACCGAAACCTACCGCGTTACCCGCTGGCAACCGTTTGAAATCTCCATTGTATCCGTGCCCGCCGACGCCACCGTCGGCGTCGGCCGCTCCGACTCACCCACCGAAGAGGACGTCGCCATGACCGGCAAGACTGACCCCACCAAAACCGCCAATCCCGCCGCCGGCGTGGCTCCCGCTGCCCCGTCCGCCCCGGCCCCCGACGAGGCCAACCGGGGCACCGACTTGCACCTGGTGCAGGACACCCTCAGCGCCGAGCGCAAGCGCATCGTCGAGATCCGCGCCATCGGCGAGCAGCACGGACTCAACGAGATGGCCAACGCCGCCATCGACCGCGGCGTTACCCTCGACGCATTCCGCGCACAAGTGCTCGACGTGCTGCAGGAGCGCGGCACCCTGCGCCCTGCCGAAACCCCCGACATTGGCATGAACGAGCGCGAGGTGAAAAACTACTCGTTCCTGCGCGCCCTGCGCGCCGCCGCCGACCCGGCCAACGCCCACCTGATCGCACCTTTTGAGACCGAGTGCAGCAACGCCGCGCGCGACAAGCGCGGCGAGCTGGCCAAAGAGCGCGAAGGCGGCTTGACCATCCCGGTGGACGTACTCAACCGCGGTATCGACCTCGACGGCGGCGCCGCCGCATCCGCCGCCCGCCACCTGATGGCCCGCGCCGCGCAACGCGACCTGGTGGCCGGCACCACCACCGCAGGCGGCCACACCGTGGCCACGGAATTGCTCGGCAGCTCGTTTATCGAACTGCTGCGCAACGCGCTGGTGCTCGACCGCATGGGCATCACCATGCTGCGCGACCTCAACGGCAATATCGCCATCCCGTCGCAGTCCGGCGCCGCCACCGGCTATTGGGTGGCGGAAAACGGCGCACCCACCGAGTCGCAACAGACTTTCGGCCAGGTGACCCTGACCCCGAAAACCGTCGGCGCCTTCACCGACTACTCACGCCGGCTGCTGCTGCAGTCCAGCATCGATGTCGAGGCATTTGTCCGCGCCGACCTGGCCAGCGTGATTGCGCAAACCATCCTTACCGCGGCCATCAACGGCAGCGGCAGTTCCAACCAGCCCGAGGGCTTGTTGAACATCAGCGGTATCGGCTCGGTCGCCGGCGGCACCAACGGACTGGCGCCCACCTACGATCACATGGTTGATCTGGAAACCGCCATCGCCAACGCCAACGCCGACGTGGGCAGCATGGCCTACCTCACCAACACCAAGGTGCGCGGCAAGCTGCGCAAGACCCAGGAGTTTGCCAGCACCAACGGCAAGGCGGTTTGGACCAGCGGCCGCGAGCGCGGCATCGGCGATGTGCTGGGCTACGACGCCTACACCACCAACGCGGTGCCGTCCGATCTGGACAAGGGCACCAGCACCGGCGTGTGCTCGGCAATCATCATGGGCGTGTGGTCCGAGTTTATTCTCGGCATGTGGGGCGGTCTGGACGTCATGCTCGACCCCTACACCGGCGCCACCGCCGGCACCAAGCGCGTGGTCGCCCTGCAGGATCTGGACTTCAACGTGCGCCACCCGGCCGCGTTCGCCAGCATGCAGGACGCACTCACCGCCTAACGCTGAGACGGCCCGGCCATGCCGGGCCGCCAGCCAGACAACGGAGTCAAGCGCATGAAAGCATTGATTATCGAACCCTGCCAGGTCAACTACGGCGACGACCGCGGCGGCGTGCACGAGCCGGAGGCCGCCCTCATCGACGCCCGCGCCGACGTGGTGCGCCGACTGGTGGCCGCCCAGCGTGCCCTGTACGTTGAGAAAAAAGACGACCCCGCCAAGGGCCGCGACACCGCCGAGCCGGCCCTGCTCAAACTGGCCGAGGCACGCCGCAAGCAGGCCGACAGCGCCGAGAAGTAACCCCGTGGACCTGGCCGCCGACATCCCTCTCACCCTGGCCGACTTCGGCGAGGCCGTGCAACTGCCCGGCGGGCAGACGGCCACCGCCATCTTCGACCCCGTGGGCGACCCGTCCGCCCCGCCCGGCTCCGAAGTGGGTCTTGGCGTGCGCGTCAGTCAGCAGGCGTCGCCCCATCTGCTGATGGCCAGCGCCGATGCCGCCAGCCTGTCCGACGGCGACACCATCACCGTGCGCGGCGCCGCCTACCGCGTCACCCGATCCGACCCCGACGGCCAGGGCATGACCACGGTGCGGCTGCAAAAGATCACCACCGACCACCCCGCTGGCAATCGGTGGCGCTGACATGGCCGCACAGTATCAATTCGCCATCGACGCCACCGGCGCGCTGGCCCAGGCCCGTGCCGAGATCGGCAGCTTGCCGGCCAAGGTCACCCGCGCCAAGGGCCGCGCCCTGCGCAAGCTGATGACCTGGCTGCAGCGCCAGGTGCTGCGCGAGGCCGCCGCCGCGGCCGGCGTAACGCAAAAGGCACTCAAGGCCGCCTTGCGCTACCGCGCCACCCGCAGCGCCGAGCGCATCGATATCTGGATCGGCACCAACCCGATCGCCGCCCATCACCTCGGCACCGTGCGCTGGACCCGCCGCATGCGCGGCGCCCGCGTGGGCCGCCGCCTGTTCCCCGGCAGTTTTGCCGTCAACGGCCCCCGCACCGGTGGCCATACCGTGGTGTTCGAGCGCGTCGATGCGCGCCGCTACCCGATCGCCAAGGTCATGGTGCCCATCGACGCGGCCATCCGCCGCCGCGTGGCCGGCATGACCGAGGAAATTGCCGAGCGATTCGCGCGCATCATGACCCAGGAGCTGCGCTACGCGCTTACCGTGGAGGCCAGCCGATGAGCAACCTAGCCCCCACCACCACCATCAAGGCCTTGCACGCCGCCATCGAGTCCAGCCTGCGGGCGCACTTTAACGCCTCGGTGCAGCAATACGGCACCTATCAACCGTGGGACACCGACAGCGACGCCCCCGACAGCGAGTTGCGCACCCCGGCGCTGCTGGTCGAGCTGGAGGCCATGGACCCCGACGACGTGGCACTGCACCTGCCCGGCTGCGTCGCCCTGCGCTGCGCCCTGGCCGTGCACGTAGTGCTGGGCGTGCTCACCGACGATCTGCAGGTGGCCCTGCGAGAACTGGCCGCCGCCGTGATTACGCTGGTGCGCCAGACCGACACCGCCGCCGCCGCCAGGCCGCCGCTCAACGGCAACCACTGGGGCCTGGGCGAGGCCGTTGGCACCCCGGAGGCCGTCAGCGCCCGCCCCGCCGAATTTCGCCCGGGGCTCAACGGATTTGATGCCTGGATCGTCACCTGGGAGCAAATCGTCTACTTGCCCGAAACACTGCCAACCGACTAGCGAGGACCGCAGACCATGACCATTGCCTATCACACCCCCCGAGCCGTCTACCTGCGCTGCGAGTTGCGAGTCGGCCTGTGGAGCGGCGACACCGCCCCCACGCAGTTTTCCGACGCGATCAACTTCGACAAGGTCGAGATCACCACGCCGGTGCAAGAGACAGAATCCCTGCTCAGCAACATGATCACCGGCTACGGCTCGGCGCTCGACAGCCAGAACAAGCCCACCGACCCGGCCAACGCGGCGCTGGAGTTCTCGACCCTCACGCCGCGCCTGATCGAGCTGGCCCTGGGCGCCACCGTGAGCGAGCAGACCCAGACTGGTGCCACCGTCACCGACGAGGTGATCACCACCGCGCTCAACATCTGGGTGCCCCTGGCCAACCAGTACCTGGACAGCGGCACCGCGCTGGTGCTGAAAAACAGCTCCGACACCGTCATTGACACCAGCAAGTACGAGGTGGATTACGTCAACGGGTTGATCAAGGCCACCCACGCCGACGCCGCCGGCACCGGCTGGAAAGCGACCTACGATACCATCACCCGCACCTGGGAGCGTTACGAATCCGGCAACGCCGCCAGTGAATACGTGATGGTGGTCGGCCAGGCGCTGGACAAGGTGGCCAACACCTACGGCCGGCTGCAAATCCACAAGGTCAACCTTGCCGCGGCTGGTGCCTTCGACCCAGTGGCCGGCGGCCACCTGCGCGGCAGCCTGGCAGGCGACATGATCACGCCGACGGGCTACACCAGCCCCTGGCGATTCGAGGCGGTCACCGCCTAACGCGCCCGCCATGATCGACCC
>Ga0099846_1001059_pt1 | contig 11319 bp, 28 predicted proteins | sample CB_VirMetaG_FD_78180 | JGI IMG/M metagenome (GOLD analysis project Ga0099846, IMG submission 78180) | Freshwater to marine saline gradient viral communities from Chesapeake Bay - CB_1504_1 Viral MetaG | ecosystem: Environmental > Aquatic > Marine > Coastal | place: USA: Chesapeake Bay... | reverse complement strand
TAGTGATTCTTGGTTAAGTAAAAATGTAAGACCATTAGTTCTTATCTTTTTAGTTGTATCAACTATACTTATGGTATTTATTGATGCAGGAGTTATTGAATTTGAAGTTAAGGCAAATTGGATAGATTTATTACAACTAGTATTAATTACAGTAATAGGTGCTTATTTTGGTGGAAGAAGTGCAGAAAAGTTTAAGAAGTAATGGCTAAAGCGATTGTAAATACATATAAGAGCAAATCTATTAAACGTAAGGGTATTCATGCTAAAAGCAAGATGAGTGCCTTAAAAAGCTCTAAAAACTATTTTAAGAAATATAAAGGACAAGGAAGATAGCTACTTCTTTATAAACATCTTTTGCGAAGCAAAATATAAAAACAAAGTATGTGGCCATTTAAGAACATACTTATCCTGTATACATAAAGAAACTTTTTTATTAATATATATAGAAATATAATACTTCTACTTCATTGCACAAACTTCTACTTTTTACTAAAAAAATATTTAATATTTCAATTAAGTTGGGAAAGTTACAGCTTTTTTTTGACAAAGTCAAGTAAATAAAAAAAAATAATTATTTTTTGTATTTATATAAAATATTATTATATTGCACTAATTATGGTTACATATTTAATAGACAAAATACTTAACTACAAAACTTATTCAGTAAGAAAAAAGATAGATGCGTTGTTAGAAATAGATGCAAATATCTATTGTAATTTAGGCACAGATTCTACTAAAGCAGAAAGAGCAGAAGCAAAGAAACAAAGTAGATACATATATAGAGCTATAAAAGAATTAGATAGAGATATGGGTCATAAGTTATTATATCACATGGATAAATAATGAATATAGATAATTGTGAAGGTTTAACGTATTTAACTTGGGATATGTTTGATAGCCCTGACCTTCCCAACTCTGGCTATAAATTTATGGAAAGAGAACCAGTTCTTATATTAGATAATTTAATACATAAATATAGAATAACTTTAAATATAATTTTAGGTTATACAAGTAAACCTTATGCAGATAAACTTAAATTAATAAGAGCTAATTCTCATAGAGTAGGAAAAGCTGTTAAAGTTAGATGCGTAGGGCCTAAAAAAAGATTAACTCTTGTCAAAGGATTAGTTGAGCAAGGGGTTCAAAGAATAGGTGTTAGTAATGAATATGTTTATTTTGATACTGATGACCTTAAAGAGAGAGCATTTTATATCTGGTAAAGATATAATTGTTTGTTTTGTTTAGAATTGTTGTGTGTTGATTAGGGTAGTTTCGGCTACCCTTTTCTGTTAAAGTAATGTTAAAAGTCTTTAATATTAAATAAACTCATTATATATTTGTTTAAAAATAAAACAATGGAAGAATTATTAAGATTTAAAGATTGCAGAATAGAAGCTTTAGTAAATGAGCTAAATAAAAGTAATCAAAGAATATCAGAGTTAGAAACTTTTATATTCGAGCTATGTGATAAGGATTGTCCTGAAGCATACAAACAAGTAGTAAAAACTGAATTATATGAAAACCGACGTTGTATTTGAAAGACCAACAGACTTGGAAATTAATTATTATGACCAGTTTGTCTTATTGTCTAGTATTGTTCTTAAACTAAAAGAAGGCAGAATAACGCAAAGACATATAGACACAATGATAAATCAGTTAAACGAATTAGCTTTTTATGTAAATGAATTACAATTAAAAGTTATGTATAGGTCCTCAGAATTAAATTATTATAAACACGCAGTAAACGAATTGACTACTGAGGTTGTATCTAAAAAATTTGTAGATATAAAATAAATTTGTATATTGCATTAAAACAAACAAGTATGTCAGAATTAAATTTTGAACAAAAGGTAATCGCAATTCAAACAGAATTGAAAGCACCTAAAAACCAATACAATAGTTTTGGTAAGTACAGATACAGAAGTCAAGAAGATATCTTGGAATCTGTTAAACCTTTATTGAAGAAGTATGAGTTATCTATAACTTTAACAGACACAATAAATGAAACGCCATCAGGAATTTGTTATGTAGAAGCAAGAGCTATATTACATGGTACAGATGGTAAGATTGAATCGGTAGCTCAAGCAGGTATTGATATTAATAAAAAAGGTATGGATATATCTCAATCGTTTGGCAGTTCTAGTTCTTATGCTAGAAAGTATGCTTTAAATGGTTTGCTATTAATTGATGATACTAAAGATGCTGATTCAACTAATACTCATGAAACTTCAAGTCTTAAATGGCTCAATGAAGGTACTCCTGAATTTAATCAAGCAATAGCTCATATTAAAAAAGGAGGGAACATAACAGATATAAAAAAGAAATTTAATATATCTAAAACTGTAGAATCTAAATTAACTAATATTAAATCTTAAATTATGGCAGGACTAATTTCAATGTCTTTAGATGTAAGTAAATTACCTAAAGAAAAATTTGTTAAAGGCAAAAAAGGAGTATACTATAACTTCACAGTAGCTATTAACGATGAAACTAAATATGGAAACAATGTTTCTATGTTTGATGCACAAACTGAAGAGGAAAGAAAGGCTGGAAAGCCTAAACATTATCTAGGAAACGGAAAGGTATTTTGGAATAATGGCTCAATAGTAAATGCAGAAAAAGAAGCTCAACCTACTGAAGTATCAGTAGAAAGCAACTTATTTTAATTTATAAGGGGGATTCATTTTCCCCCTTTTATTTTCACACACACACAATGACAATAAAAGACTATACAAATGAAGAACAACAGTATATGCAATATATCGAGGATAAAGCATATATTGACCCTAATAAACAAGTTGAATATCCTCCAGTAGCAATTAGTATGGGAAACTTTATGGCAGGAAGAGAAATATATCCAATACCAATAGGAACCTATGGTAACTTTTCTTTTGTTGCAGCTCCGCCTAAAAGCAAAAAGACTTTCTTTGTTAGTTTACTATCAGCAGTCTATTTAAAAGATAAACTTGATAGTCATGCAAAAGGAATGATTGGTCATAGAGACGGAAGATGTTTAGTACACTTTGATACAGAACAAGGTAGGTTTCATGCTCATAAAGTATTTAGAAGAGTTTTAGATATGACTGGAATGAGTGATGAATGCTATCATACTTTTGGATTAAGAACATTAAACAATAAAGATAGATTAAAGTTTATAGAATACTTTTTATATAATAAAGTACAAGATGCAGGATTAGTTGTAATAGATGGTATAGCTGATTTAGTTTCAGATGTAAATAACTTAGATGAATCTAACATGGTTATACAGAAGTTTATGCAATGGACTGAAGAATTAAACTGTCATATTATTACAGTAATACATAGTAACTATGGTACTGAAAAACCTACAGGACATTTAGGTTCTTATTTAGAAAAGAAAGCAGAGACACAAATACAATTAGAATTAAACACAGTAAACGAAGATATGGTTACAGTTAAGTGCAGAAGAAGTAGGGGATTTCCATTTGAAAAGTTTAGTTTTAGAATAAACAGACAAGGTCATCCTGAAATAGTAGATGACTTATACGAAATAATAGAAGAAAGCAATATAGATGCAACTAAAACTTACGTTTAACATTAGGCCTGTTCCACATCAATCAGTCAGAATTGGCAGGAACAATATTGCTTATAAACCTAAGAAAGTAATTAATTATCAAGTTGCAATAAGAGCTTTAGCAATAGCACAATTACCTAAAGGATTTGAAATGATTCCAGCAGGTTCAGAAATAACAATAGAGAGATTAACTTATCAATTTAAGTATCTCAATTCAACACCAAAAAAAAGAAGAACAGGGAAAGTTCCAAAAATAACAAAACCAGATTTACATGACAATTTAAGCAAAGCATTCATTGATGCACTAGAAGGAATTGTGTTTGAACAGGACCAGAATATCGTAAAGATAAAAAACCTAGAAAAATACTATGATAATGAGGATTTAATAACTTTAATACTTAAGTACTAGAATGTTAGAATTGTTAGCTAAGAATCATCTGTTATGGGTTAAGATGGTTTATAATATGGGATGTCCTAAACATCTTTGCGAAGATATAGTGCAAGAGATGTATTTAAAGATAAATAGATTAGTAACTGATAAGAAAAAAATAATGTATGGAGATGACGATGTAAATAGATTTTACATCTATGTTACATTAAGAAATTTATATGCTGATTACAAGAAAGCTAAAAACAAATATACTTTTTTCAGTTATCTTGAAACAGATGATGTTGATACAATACATACAACAGAATATTTATACTCAAGTGCAGATGTCGAGAAAGAGGAAGCTTTTTATAAGATTACAATGAAGTTAGCTAAGGAGATTAATTCTTGGCATACTTATGATGCTAAACTTTGTAATACTTATTATTTAGGAGATATGACTCTTAGGGAAATAGCAAATGGAGCAAACATTAGTTTGACTAGTATATTTAATTCTGTAAAGAATTATAAAGCTATACTTAAAAGCAAATTTATAGAAGATATAGAAGATTACTTAAATGGAGATTATCATTTGTTATGAAACAGTTTAAACCATTAAAAGGACAAAAACATAGTAGAGCAACAACAAAAGAGCAAAAGTCCAGAAAAAAACGACAAAAAGAATCTTTGTTAGAAAAGGAAAGAAAACCTAAGATAAAAAGAAATGGAGTTTTAATATCAAATAATAAATAATATAATTATGAAAGAACCAAAAGACAAAAGAACCAAAGCATACAAAGAATGGAAAAAGAACTTTGATGCAGAACAAGAAACAAAATCAAAAGGATTAGGAGATGACATTGAGAAAATTACAGAAGCAACTGGAATTAAGAAGTTGGTTAAATTTATAGCTGGAGAAGATTGTGGATGTAATGAAAGAAAAGAGCTATTAAATAAGGTGTTTAGACACAATAAGTTAGAATGTTTGACTGAAGAAGAGTATGATTATTTAACAGGATTCTTTGCTAAGAACAAGAATGTTTTAAATAATGAGGAGATTAAAAGACTTTATGAAATAAGCAACAGAATATTTAATAAAAAAAGCAAACCTTCAACTTGTTCTTCTTGTGTTAGAACAATAGTATTAAGGTTGAAAAAAATTATAGATGCTTACAAATAAGTCTCTTATAAGAAACTCTAAGCAAGTAAAGCAAGTTATTGATTTTACTGGCATACAGAATGGAAAAATACATCCTTCTGATATTGATGCTGTACTTGAATTTAATAACGATGCTTTAATATTAATTGAAGTAAAAAGAAAGGGAAACAGGATTCCCACTGGTCAAAGGTTATTATTAGAAAGAATAAGCGACTCTTGGCATAATCAAGAAAAAGCCATTGTGTTAAAAGTTGTTCATTCTTTTGAGGATGACACAAGAGACATTCCTTTAAATCAATGTATTGTAGAGGTGTGTTATTATAAAAGTAAATGGTCAGAAAAGACTGGTCCTTTACTTGAAGTATTAAATAAACTAGGAGAAGCATGGAACATAAAGAAGCTATCATTTTAAACTGGACCTGTTCTTCTTCTTATAACATTAATGTAAATTATATATATAATGACAGAGAGAAAGAAAATACCTATTTACTCAGGAGTATTGAATTACTTTCCTGACGCAATAAGAGAAGTGGCTAAATGTAGTTATGCAGGAAATTATCAGCATAATCCAGACAAGCCTTTACATTGGGATAGAAGTAAATCTGGAGATGAATTAGATGCCCTTGCTAGACATTTGCTTGAAGCTGGAACAATAGACTCAGATGGCATAAGACATTCAGCTAAAGTTGCTTGGAGAGCCTTAGCTAATCTACAGAAGGAGATTGAAAAAGAACATAAAATTTAACAAGTCTTTAACAACATTTAATTAACAAATGTGTATATTAGCTTAAAATATAAATTATGATAACAACATTTGATAACAAACAATGGGAGTATATAGACATCATAGAAAGAATGTATGATGATGAGTTTTACTACGGTTACTTGGGTTCTAACGCATTATCTTCTTCTTCAGCTAAGAAACTACTACAAAGTCCTAAAGCATACCTTAAATCGCTTAATGTGAATCAGGATGTTCAAGCGTTAAGAGATGGTAGACTTGTACATTTATCTGTACTTGAACCACATAAAATAAAAGACCTAAGGATAATCGATGGCTCTAAGGCCACCAAAACATTTAAAGAAGCTGTTATTGAAACGGGTTCGGCTAATGTTTATACAAGAAGTGAATTTGATAATGCTAACAGAATATCTGATGCTGTTCTTAAATGTAGTGAAGTTACAAGTTTATTAAATGGAGCTGAGTTTGAAGTTCCTCAAGCAAAGATGATTGACGGCTTAGCTTTTAGAGGCAAAGCAGATATACTTAAAGACAATGTTATTATAGATTTAAAAACTACTTCAGATATAACTAAATTTAGATGGAGTGCAAAACATTTTTCTTATGACCTACAAGCCGCATTATATTTAAAAATGTTTGATGTGGATGAATTTATCTTTGTTGTAGTAGATAAAGATTCTAAAGATATAATGATATGTGATTGTTCAGATGAGTTTATAAATAATGGTTTAATTAAATTAGATAGAGCCATAGAACAGTATAAGTATTTCTTTCAAGATGAAATACCGAATCTGGACAATTATGTAATCCATGAAACATTATAAAGGAAAACAAATTAAAGAAGAATACTTTAATTTATCGATGTATGATTTAGAAGATGGAATGTCGATAAATGACCTTAGAAAATTATTAAAAGAATATGAAAGTCAAGAACTGTACTGGGAATGTTCGGGAATACAAAAAGCAATAGAACATATGAGCTTTATGCTTTTAACATTAATGAGTGATAAATTAAATAAACGAGAAATAAAATTAAATTATGCCAATACCAAAGAAAAGACCCCAAGAAAGTGAAGACGATTTTGTCAGCAGATGTATGACAGATGCCACAATGAAACAAGAGTATCCACTAAGAGAACAGCGATTAGCTGTATGTATTAATCAATTAAGAAAGAAATAATGAATTTAGTAAGAACATTACAGGCAAATGAAATCAAAGCCTATTTAGATAATTGTTTAGGAATAGATATAGGAATGAAAACAAGAAAAAGAAACTATGTATATGCAAGAGCTGTATACTTCAAGCTATGCAAGAAGCATACTAGAATGAGTTTATACGATATAGGTTCTACTCTTGGTATGGACCACTCTTCAGTGATTCATGCAATAAGTAATGTTTTTCCTTTAGCAATTAAATACGATAGTCATTTGCAAGATTTGTATTATGATTATAAATTCTCTCACAAACATGAGACTGAAAGTATATTTGAAAACTATTCAAGATTACTAAGAGAGAATGTAGAACTTAGAGGAGAAATAAAAGAAATAAAGAAAGAAAGTTTACTTGATAGAAGATTTCTTGATTTATACAATGAGATACCTGAAGCTAAGAAAGAAGAAGTTTATACTAAGTTAGATACTATAGTTAAAGTGGCTAAGATATTTCATGAGAAAGATATTTTACAATCTTAAAGCACAGAGCTGGTGTTTTGAAAAAGGCTATAAAATATATATTGTACCTTTAGATAATAAAGGAACTAAATGCAAAATTGGAATAGAGCTTGGAGATAAGAAAGCAATAACAAAAGAGATTTACTCTAAGAAAGAAGTAAGCAAAGAAATATGGAAACTATATACAAAATTATACGATAGATGGGAAGAGCAAAACAAAACTCAGCATACATAAAACCTAATGATGGTAGAAAGAATAATGGCAGAAAAAAGGGAGATAAGTATGGAAACAAGAAACAGTTGATTAAATCATCTTCACAATTAACTCCAGCTAAGAAAGAGAGGATATCTGTTTATGCTTTAAATGCAATGAAAGATGTTTTTGGTAGTGAAGAAGAAGCTTGGAAAGCATTAGCAGAACAGGCCAAAGATTCATTTGCTCACATGAATTTGCTTTGGCAATATAGATATGGTAAACCTCAGGATGGTAATGAAAGTAATGCTAATAAGAAACTGAATGTCCCTGTAATTAATTTCTATGCTTCAGACAAACAAGTTAAAGAGCTAGACAATACAATAGATATAGAATCAGAAGAAATAGATATGGATGAACTAAACAATGAATAATTTAAAACTAAACGATAAATACAGCCCTTTATTTACAGCAGATAGTAGATACTTTATATGTACTGGAGGTAGAGGTTCTGGTAAATCTTTTGGAGTAGCTGTATTCCTTTTATCATTAACTTACGAACAAGGGCATAAAGTTTTGTTTACTAGGTACACTATGATTTCAGCACAGACGTCGATTATCCCTGAGTTTATAGAAAAAATAGACTTAATGGGAGTTCAAGAGCATTTTAGGATTACTAAAGATGAAATTATAAATATGACCACAGGAAGCTCAATAATATTCAAAGGTATCAGAACATCAAGTGGCAATCAAACGGCTGCTCTGAAGTCTCTAAATGGCGTTACAACGTTTGTTATTGATGAAGCAGAGGAGCTAACAGATGAATCTACATTTGATAAGATTGATTTCTCTGTAAGGTCACAAACTAAACAGAATAGATGTATATTGATATTGAATCCTACAACCAAAGAACACTGGATATATCAAAGATTCTTTCAGGGTACTGGAGTAGATTCAGGTTGGAATGGTTCAACAAACAAGGTTACTTATATTCATACAAGTTATAAAGACAATAAGGAAAATCTATCTGATTCATTTCTTGAGCAGATATTTGAAATGAAGTTAAAGAGACCAGACAAGTATGAGCATCAAATACTTGGAGGTTGGCTTTCAGCCGCAGAAGGTGCCATCTTTAAGAACTGGAGAGTAGGAGATTACATACAAACAGAAGTTACCTGCTATTGTCAAGACTTTGGATTTTCTGTAGATTTGACAACGCTTTGTAAAATTTCAGTAGATAAAGCTTTAAACAAACTGTATGTAAAAGAAATCTATGGAAAGGCAGGATTATCAACGACTGAAATAGCAATGAAGAATAAAATGGAGTGTGGAACTGATTTAATTATATGTGATTCTTCTGAGCCTAGACTTATAAAAGAAATTAAACAGAAGGCAGATTTAAACATAAGACCTACAATAAAAAAGAAAGGTAGTATACTTTCTGGTATAGCATTAATGCAAGATTATGAAATTGTAGTAGACAGAAACTCTCATGGTATTGTAAGAGAGTTAAATAATTATGTGTGGCAAGAAAAGAATACTAAGCCTAACATTGGTTACGAACATTACATTGATGCTATAAGATATGGACTTACGTTCTTGATACAAGGTCAGAACTCAGGAAAGTATGTTATCAGGTAGCTCTTAAACATAGTAGGTTTTGTAATCATTAAACATAGTAGGTATTTTTCTACCCTCTTAAACATAGTAGCTCTTAAACATAGTACATTTCTTCTTAAACATAGTAGGTATTTTTACCTTCATTTTTCCTCTATTTAGATTCATTATAAATAACATACTTTTTGCTTTATTCAAATATCTTTTGCTAATAATCCACTAGCCACACTAAAAATATTTTGTTAGTCTCAATTATTTTTTGTATACGCATACGCACAATAATAAAGACAGACTAATTATGTTAAAGTTTTGTTAATGCTTTTGAATTGTTAATTAAATGTTTATATATTTGGGTAAACAATAAAAAAACACTATGATTAAGACATTAAACAAAACAAGATTTTTAATAGACTTTGGAGGATTTTACGACTCTATTCACTCTGATGAAATAGACCACAGAATTGAGAATTTTGAAATAGACGAAGATAATGTAAACTATAAAGAGACTTTTAATAGTTATTGTAATGAGTTTATTGATTCATTAAATGATATGTTAGAATTGAATTTAAAGTTTATTCAAATTGATTCACCTAGATTTTACAATTTCGAAACCGATAAAATTGAGGCTGAAATTAATGAAAATGATTTTAATAAATTAAAAGATACTTATTTAAATAGTAAGGAATTTATAGATTATGTTAATGAAGCTAGTAAGTCTAGAGACGGGTTTACAAGCTTTTACAATGGCTTTAATGAGGTTATAAAAGAAGATGAAATTTTGTTGCAATATATGTTCGATTATATATTAAAAGAATATGCTGATGAAATTGAAAACTACATATTTGAATTAGATTTTGAAATAATAGAAAATAATTAAATAAAACACTATGAAAAAAACACAATTTGAACACAATTTAAGTAAAGCCAAAAGGCAAAGAGAAAACGAAAGGAATGTATTAAACAACCTTTTTAAAGATTACACTAAAACATTAATTAATATAACAAATAAAAATAAATAATTATGACACAAAAAGAAAAGATTAAAGATTTAGAAAGGCAATTGCAAGTTGCTAAAAAGCATACCTATATACATGACACGCACACTTTATATTGTAACGATGGAGAGTTGCATGTAGGTTTTAATAATGATAAATGGTTAGTATGGAATGCAGAGGATTTATTTAAAGACTTAGGAACGATTATCCATCAAGTAGTTAAGGAAAATAACAAAACGCAAAAAATGTATTTAGATTTAATTAAAGAATCATTAAAAGAAATCAAATGAGAAAGTGCAACGAATGTTCAAATAAAATAGAGATAAAAGGGAATAAAATGTTTTGTTATTACTGCAAAGGATATAAGATGTCTTATGAAACTTATAAATTTTATTCACTAGCAAACCAATTTAATAATAAACATTAAACAAAATATATTAAATTAAATAACATGAAAGTAAACAGAGTATATAAAACAGTAAGACCAATGAGAAAATTTGGCAATTTAATAAAAGATATATTTTTCCCTAAGCAGTCAACACATTTTTGGATTAGAGTTCCTGAAGTTGCTGAAAGTAAAGAGGAAAAAGAAGAGCAGATATTTAGAATTATAGAATTATTAAACAATAGAATAGATATAAAAATATGAAAAATAATTTATTAGATAAAGTTAATGATGGATTTAATTACTTTAATAGTTATAGATTAGAAGAACTAAAAGAAGATGACAGATATTATATTCACTCATTTATGGATTACATTGAACATCTTGAAAGTAAAGTATATAAACAAGCTAAAAATATAAACATTATAAATAAATAATTATGACACAAGAACACAAAGACAATTTAATAGACGTTTATTATAATTGGTTTAATGATGAATGCTCTTGCCCTTATGATGAATTAAAATGGCTAATTGAATCGGCATTAAATGGAAAAGAAAAAGATAATATTATCGAAGCTTTAGAAACTACATATAAACATTATAAATAAATAATTATGACACACTCAGAAGACATT
>Ga0099846_1001058_pt1 | contig 11329 bp, 9 predicted proteins | sample CB_VirMetaG_FD_78180 | JGI IMG/M metagenome (GOLD analysis project Ga0099846, IMG submission 78180) | Freshwater to marine saline gradient viral communities from Chesapeake Bay - CB_1504_1 Viral MetaG | ecosystem: Environmental > Aquatic > Marine > Coastal | place: USA: Chesapeake Bay | collected... | reverse complement strand
TGTAAATAACACTATTCGTGCTTTGAATTCCAATGCTACATATAACATTGCAAGCTTTGATACAACACCACTCAAGTTGGTCAAGATTACTGTAGAACCTGATCCTATCGATGCAGACATCGAATCTGATTACGGGTACACAACAACAATTGAAGAATATCCAAATATTGAAAGTGATGAATAATGGATTCAAACAAATCATTATCAGAAGCATTAGGTATTGAACCTATCGAAGTTGTAGAAAAGAAGCAGGAAATTCTTGAACCTGTTCCGGAAACACCATTATCGAATGATGCAGAATCCGACTATACATTAGCCAGGCAGACATTTCGCAATCTTATTGTGCAAGGCAATCTGGCGATGGAAGATATGAAAGAACTGGCCAGACAAAGTGAGAGTCCAAGAGCATATGAAGTTTTCTCGACAATGATGAAAACTATTTCAGAGACAACAAAAGATTTATATGATCTTCACAAGAAAACAAAAGACTTAAAAGAGATTCGAGGCAAACCAACACAACCAGATGGTGCAATAAACGTAGATAGAGCAGTCTTTTGTGGAACCACTGCCGACTTATTGAAAATGATAAAGTCGAAAGAAGATAAATGAAAACATTCAGAAAAATAAAATAATAAGTGCGACAAAATGTCGCACTTATGCTAACTCATTGATATTCCATAATATTATTTTTTCTATGCATTTTTTTTTATATTATCTATGCAAAAAAGTGCTTGACATTCTTTGCATCCAGTATTATATTATACATATGTAAGGTTTCGGAAGAAACCGTATTTGCTCTTTGAACAGATCGAAAGGATCTAAAATGAAACGGACGTGGACAGCACTCCATGTTGTCGGACTGATCGTTGGTGGATACATTGTATTCACTGAGGTGGCATCCAATGTCGAACATATCGTTCATGGCACTGGAAGTCTTTATAACCCTGCGGTCTTTACGGCAATCGGTGTATCGATAGGTACAGTGTTTGCGTTCACTATGGCAATGGATGCTCTAGAAGACTGGAAAAAGCTTTCTTCTTGGGTAAATGCGATGGGACTATTTGCTGCTTTCGTCTTCGGAACGGCATTTACACTATCGACAACCCTCGATAGAACGTCTACAGCACGAGACAATCATCTTACACAAATATGGAAGAATGATGAAGAATCTAAGTCTCTGCTCGAAGTCTTCCAGAAAGTCTCTTATCAGGCGGCCAGAGAATGTGGTTCTGGTCGGGGCAAAAAGTGCGAAGCAATTTCTGATGAAGTCAAGGTTGCTCAGATGAGGCTCGACCAAAGACGTAATTCTTTGGACTCCATGGGTAAGAGAATCTCCGCAGCTACAGGCGGAATGATTACTCCTGAAAATGCATCAATCTTTCAGCCGATGTTCATGCCAATTGCAATGTTCTTCATGGGAATCTTCATGGTTGCATATGGCGTGAAGGGTCGTATCGTTACTGGTGAGTTTCAGCATGCCCTGGAAACACCTTTGACTGGTATGGCTGCTAAGGAAGATAAGGCCAAGAGGTTCATAAAAGAATATATGAATACTCATGGCAATGCACCTAGTATAAATCAGGTGAAATCCATTGCTGAGGTGTCCTATCCTACAGCTAAACGGTACCTTGACAGGTACAAAACTTAATTCAAAGGGAGTCATTTTTGACTCCCTTTTTTTTTATAAATACTCTACAGAACTTTGTAGAGTGAGATAATGCCTAATTTCGGATATCAAAATAACCCAAATCTACCTAGAGCAGATTATCAACACAATTTCACACAACATGAAATTGATGAATTTATAAAATGTGCGAATGATCCTATATACTTTGCCAAGAAATATATAAGAATAGTAAACGTGGATAGAGGTCTCATGTCCTTTGAGATGTGGGATTTTCAACAAGAAATGCTAAAAACATTTCATGAAAATCGTTTCTCTATTTGCAAATTACCTCGTCAGGTAGGTAAAACAACCACCTCTGTTGCATATCTGTTACACTATATTTTATTCAATGAAAATGTAAATGTAGCAATTCTGGCCAATAAATCTGCCACGGCTCGTGAAATCATGAGCAGACTTCAACTGGCTTTTGAATATTTACCATTTTTTCTCAAGCAAGGTGTGGTTGAATGGAACAAAGGTTCCATAGAACTTGCTAATGGTTCCAAAGCTCTTGCAGATTCCACCTCAGGTTCATCTGTTCGTGGTAGATCTTTTAACATTATATTTTTGGATGAATTTGCATTCGTCCCGAACAACATTGCTGAATCATTCTTCATGTCTACATATCCTACCATTTCATCTGGTAATACCACCAAAGTTATTATCGTTTCTACACCAAATGGTATGAACCTATTTTATAAGATGTGGACAGAAGCTATCGAAAAGAAAAGTCTATATGTTCCTATCGAGATTCATTGGTCAATGGTTCCTGGTCGCGATGAAGCGTGGAAAGAAACGACGATTCGGAATACATCAGCAGAACAATTCAGGCAAGAATTCGAATGTATAAGCGGAAAAACATTAATACAAATTCGAGACAAATTGACTGGAAAAGAAGAAACGATCTCAATCAACGAATTATATCAACGAGTGTAAATTCACTGGATTATAAATAAATACTCTTGAACATAGGGAGTATATATAAATGCATAGAACAATTTGGAAAAATGCTTATGGTCCAATACCAAAAGACGAATATGGTAGATCATATGAAGTTCATCATAAAGATGGAAATCATCAAAATAACAATATAGATAATTTAATGTTAGTTACTATAAACGAACATTATAAAATACATCATGAACAAGGAGATTTTGGAGCATGTGTTTTGATAGCAAAAAGAATGAATATGACTCCAGAAGAAATATCAAATATACAAAAAGGTGTTAAACGTCCTGGTATAGGCGGTAGAAAAAAAGGTAGTATTCCTTGGAATAAAGGCAAAAAAGATGCCTTTTCAGACGAAACTAAACAAAAATGGAGTCAAACGAGAAAAGGTAAAATATGGAAACCAGTTAAACTCAATCAAACAATTATTAACAATATTATAGAAGAATATTTCAAAAATAAACCATTAGATGGTGTAGGTCAAATACAACAAAATGGGAAAAAATTAAGTTACCTGTGGGCTTTTTGTAAAGATCAAGCCCCTAAATATAATGTTACACCACAAGCAATTAAAAGAATGTTACTAAAAAATGTTCAAACAAAATAGTAGATATGAGATAAAGACACCTAATGGATATGAAGAATTTTCTGGTATTCAAAAAATAGAGTCCAGAAATACTTTATCAGTAACATTGGAAAATGATAGTCATATTGATATCACTCATGATCATAAATTTAAAACTCCTTTTGGTTTTATTGAAGTATCTAAACTATGTGAGGGAGATTTGATAGATACACAATATGGATTTCAGAAGATATCTAAAATTCAAGTAAATGAACATGTTGAAGATGTGTTTGATGTGATAAATTCAGGTAAAGATCACACATACTTAACTAATGGTATTGTATCTCATAATTGTGAATTCCTGGGCTCCACAAATACACTAATTCATCCCGTAAAACTCAGGTCTCTTGTTTGGCACGAACCAATTCGTAAAGATTTTTCTGATCATTTTGACATTCATAAAGAACCAGTGGATGGTCATACATATACTATGACTGTAGATGTTGCTGAAGGTCAAGGTAAAGATTATTCCACATTTTCGATTATAGATGTAACTCAGTTTCCATATAGATTGGTTGCCAAATACAGAAATAATACGATTGCTCCACTACTCTTTCCAACCGAGATTGTCAAAGCTGCTAGATATTATAATGAAGCCTTTGTTCTGGTAGAAATCAATTCTATTGGATTACAAGTCTCAGATATCATTCACCATGAATTAGCATATGAAAATCTAATCAAGATTGAAATGAAGGGTAAACAAGGTCAGCAACATTCACCAGGATTCAAAAAGAAGATTGCTTACGGTCTCAAAACCACAAAACAGACTAAAGCTATTGGTTGTGCTAATATAAAGACATTGATTGAATCCGATAAGTTAATTATCAATGATTATGATATTATCCAAGAATTATCCACATTCTCTGCTGATAAACAATCTTTCAAAGCAGAAGAAGGTAATAATGATGATTTGGTTATGACATTAGTTCATTTTGGATGGCTTACTTCACAAAGATATTTCAAAGAAAACATCAATAATGACATTCGATCTGCCCTTCAGCAGGAACAGCTGAATATAATGGATACCGATTTAGTACCATTTGGTATTATTGACAATGGAATTGATACTTTTGATGAAGATCCAGCAAGAGATGCAAGAGAATTGTGGACAAATACTCGAAGCACTCTATATCCGTTCGATCATATGGATTGGGATATATTGTCTAATCGACATAAACTTTAATTCATTGAAGGCAGGACATAGCCATTATATAGAATTGTCAAGTATTGTCAAGTGAAAAAGTGCATTTTTCTAAATAATATAGAACAAAAATAACCCCTTGAAAAGGAGTATAGAAATGCCTTTTTTCTTATCACCAGGCGTTAATGTTACTGAAATTGATTTGACTACTATCGTACCCGCAGTGGGTACAACAGAAGGTGCCTTTGTTGGAACATTCCAATGGGGACCAGTGAATGCCATTGTGAATATATCTAATGAATCTGAACTTGTAAATATTTTCGGTAAGCCAGATGCAAACTCATACACTTCATTCTTTACTGCATCAAATTTCTTGTCATATGCAAGAAATCTAAAACTAATTCGTGCTGTCGATTCAAATACAGCAGTAAATGCTACAGCAAATACAGGCGGTTTGGGTCTACTAATTGAAAATAGAGATGATTATGAATATAACTATCTCGATCTTTCTGCTGCAAATTCTTATGGAATGTTTGCTGCAAGATATCCAGGTTCTCTAGGTAACTCACTAAAAGTTTCTGTTTGGGCAAAAGCAAATTCAAATACACAGACTTTCAATAATGATTGGACATATGGAGAAGAATTTAGTGGACCTCCAGGAACATCAGATTATGTAGCAAAAGTTGCTGGTGCCAACGACGAAATGCATATCATCGTGGTTGATGAAGATGGTAGATTTACTGGTACTTCAGGTACAGTTCTAGAGAAATTTGCATATATTTCAAAAGCATCTGATGCAAAGAATGATGACGGATCTTCAAGCTATTATGTCAATGTAATCAATGATCGTTCAAGGTATGTCTATGTTCTAAATCAAGCAACAAATACATCTACCGAAGCAATCGAAACATCTACTTGGGGTCTTCAAGCAGCAGGCACCACATATGATCAAGATTCTGATGAATATACAATGTCATTAGCTGGTGGTGTAAATGGTAATCCAACAAATGGTGATATAATATTAGCATATGATAAATTTGCAAATGCAGAAGAAGTTGATATTTCACTCATTTTAACAGGTGATCATCCAGCAGTTGTGTCTGAACACATCTTAGAAAATATTGCAGAAACAAGAAAAGATTGCGTAGTGTTCATTTCTCCTGATAGAGATGATGTTGTAGATAATAGAGGATTTGAAGTTGATGATACTATTCAAAAAAGAAATGTTTACAATTCATCTTCATATGCAGTAATGGATTCTAACTGGAAATATCAGTTCGACAAATATAATGATGTATATCGCTGGCTACCAATGAATGGTGATATTGCCGGTCTTTGTGTTCGTACAGATTTCGAAAGAGATCCTTGGTTCTCACCAGCAGGTTTCAATCGTGGTCAAATCAAAAATGTTGTCAAACTTGCTTGGAATCCTACCAAAGCAAATAGAGATGATCTTTACAAGAATGGTTTGAATCCAATCGTTTCATTCCCAGGTGAAGGTGTTGTTCTATTTGGTGACAAAACAATGCTTACTAAGCCATCTGCTTTCGACAGAATCAATGTGCGCAGATTGTTTATCGTTCTTGAAAAAGCCATCGCAAGAGCATCAAAGTACTCACTCTTTGAATTTAATGATGAATTTACAAGAGCCCAATTCGTTGCACTTGTTGAACCATTCCTTAGAGATGTACAAGGTCGTAGAGGTATCTATGATTTCCGCGTTGTTTGCGATACCACAAACAATACTCCAGAAGTTATCGACCGTAATGAATTTGTTGGTGATATCTACATCAAACCAGCAAGATCAATCAACTTTATCCAGTTGAACTTCGTAGCAGTGCGTACTGGTGTTGCGTTTGAAGAAGTTGTTGGAAGATTCTGAAATTAATCGATAACCTCGTGATAGAATTGAATAAATAGATATAACTTACATCAAGGAGTAAAGGAATATGCCCTTTAGAGTACAAGAATTCAGATCACAAATGGTCTATGATGGAGCAAGACCAAATCTATTTCAATGTGAATTGACTTTTCCCGTATTGGCCGGTGCTACTGCTCCACAAAGCAAATTTACATTTATGGCTAGAGCAGCACAGATGCCTGGTTCAACGGTAAATCAGATTTCTCAGTTCTACTTTGGTCGTGAACTCAAGTTTTCTGGTAACAGAGTATTCCCAGAATGGACTGTTACTATTATTAATGATGAAGACTTCATCATTCGTGATGCCTTTGAGAAATGGCTAAATGGACTAAACTCGCATGTTGGTAATACCAGAAATCCACAGTTTGAAAAAGGTGATGATGGATATCAACAAGACGCTTTTATTACACAATTTGGTAAAGTTGGAGATCAAATCAAAAGATACAAATTTGTAGGATTATTTCCAATTGATGTTTCTCCAATCGAGATGGATTGGGGTGCAAATGATACTATCGAAGAATATGCAGTAACATTTGCATATCAATGGTGGGAGTGGGCAGGTGGTACTAATGGTCCAACCACAGATACATCAGCCGTTGCTGCTGTTGGTGGTAATCCTATTTTACCCTTAATCCAATAACTTAGATATATAAAGTAAGGCAGATCAGTTCTGCCTTACTTTTTCAAGGAGATATATTATATGGCTATGACTTTATTCGGGTTCCAGATAACTCGAAAAAAAGATGATGAAAAAGAGAACGAGACTCTTAAAAAGTTTTCAATGCCCACCAATGATGATGGTGCGGTAACTATACAATCTGGTTCATATTATGGAACATATGTAGATTTAGATGGTACAGTTAGAAACGAAATTGAGCTTATTACTCGATATCGTGAAATGTCTATGCAGCCAGAGCTTGAAACTGCTATCGACGAAATCGTAAACGAAGCTATTGTTGTAGAAGATTCAGGCAGTTCCATTGAAATTAATATGGATGAACTAGAAGTTTCCGATCAAATCAAAGAGAAAATAAAGGTCGAATTTGAATATCTCAACAAACTACTCAATTTTGGAAATATGGGACATGATATTTTCAGAAGGTGGTATATTGATGGAAGAATGTTTTATCATGTAGTCATAGACGAAACATCTCCTGCAAAAGGTATTCAAGAGCTAAGATATATTGATCCCAGACGTATCAGAAAAATTCGTGAGATTCAAAAGACTAAAGACCCTAAAACTGGTATGGAACTAATCAAAAAACAGAATGAATATTATTTGTATAATGAAAGAGGTATCATTGGCACACATTCAAATCTTGGTACCAAGATTGCTACAGATTCCATCATAAATGTAAATTCTGGTTTGATGGATGCGAAGAGAATTATGGTTCTCTCATTTTTACATAAAGCAATCAAACCACTCAATCAGTTGAGGATGGTTGAAGATGCTACAGTCATTTATAGACTTTCAAGAGCACCAGAAAGAAGAATTTTCTATATCGATGTAGGTAATATGCCTACAATCAAGGCCGAACAATATCTTCGTGATATTATGGTCAATTACAGAAACAAATTAGTTTATGATTCCACAACAGGTGAAATCAAAGATGATCGTAAACATCTTTCAATGCTTGAAGATTTTTGGTTACCACGCAGAGAAGGCGGTAAAGGCACAGAAATCTCTACACTACCTGGCGGTCAAAATCTTGGTGAAATGGAAGATGTAAAGTACTTTGAAAAGAAGCTTTACAAAGCATTAGGCGTTCCAGTCTCAAGATTAGAACCTACACAAGGATTTTCTCTAGGTCGAACCACTGAAATCACCAGAGACGAATTAAAGTTTACCAAATTTGTTCAAAGACTCAGAAACAAATTTGCCAGTATGTTTGATGATATGCTGAGAATACAACTTGTACTCAAAAGAGTTTGTACAGAAGAAGAATGGGATGATTTCAAAGAAAATATCTGGTATGATTTCAAGAAAGATAATAATTTTGACGAAATCAAAGAATCAGAACTTCTAGGACTTAGATTACAAACACTGCAAATGATTGATCCATATGTGGGTAAATATTACTCTATGGAATGGATTCGAAAGAATGTTCTTCAGCAAACTGATGATGATATGGCTGAAATCAATCAGCAAATGCAGCAAGAAGCTGAAATACAAGCACAACAGCAGCAACAGCAGCAACAACAAATGGCTGCACAAGGTCTTGATCCTAATGGCAAGCCATTACCAACAGGACCTAATGAAGAACAATTAAATCCTGACGGTACTCCTGTTATGCCACCATCTAAGTTCGAAGTTCATGCAAACGAAATGGAATTTTTACAATGAAAGATTTAAGAGAAGATTTAAATAGACTCAAACAAGTAGAAACTTCTGAAGCTTCGGTGAAAGCAAAACAACTTGGATTAAATTATGTAGGATTTGGTAGATACGAGGATTCACGAACAGGTCAAGTTACTCATATTATCAGTAATAATAAACTGGTACCATTTCAAAGAGCAGTCAAGACAAATACATTTAAAGCCACTGGTATGGACGATGTTGGAAATTATAACGAATTTGTTCAACCAGAAGTGCAACAGTTACATCAAGCCTTGATTGCTAATTATTCACCAGACAAATACAAAGATGATGAATTGAATGCAATCTATGCATACACGAATGGTGGTTATCTGGATATCAATAATAGACTTGCAGAATTACCTCCTGGTATACCTGCAAAAAAGATTGAACCAACATCACCAGAAGATACAATTGTAGATGTTGTAAATTCACTAGATTCAATGCTCCGCAAGAGCAGAGCACCATTTGATTTTCTTGGATACATGAAATTAGGTCCAGATTATAATGTACAGGATATTGTGCCTGGTAGAAAAATGGTTTTGAAAACATACAAAGATACATCAATCAATATGGCAACGGTATTGAACTCTTCTGATAATTCGGTAAAGAGTCCTGCTGGTAGAAATATGGCCGTATTATTTCAGGTATTAGTGAAAAAGAATTCAAGAGGTATGTATATCTCTGACTATTCAGCTACACCAGATGACATGGAATTTTTATTACCTAGAGGAACAGTATTGGAAGTTATGAACGGTCCTCAAAATCTGGTTGGTAGTAATGCTGTAACACAAGATATGAACTTAGAAATAGTTTATTTTGATGTTGTAGCAAAAACATAAATAATAAAAATACCAGGAAAAAAAGAATGAAAACAGTCAAGCAGATATTAGAAGAAAGCCAAGCTATTGATTACACAGATAGATTGTCTGTTTTATCTAGTTTAGGTTTGTTGGAAGAGAGTAAGGTGGGTCTGGTCAGAAGATCATTGGAAAAGAATCCAATGAGCATGACCATGGCAGAATCTAAAGCTCTCAAAGAATTTGTTGACAATATTTTGTCACAGATGCTGCTTGAAAAGCAAGATTATTTGAGTAAGTTTGATAAAAGAGTACCTAAAGGATATCCTTCAGATAGGGATATGCCAACTGTATTGATTCTCAAAAGAAAGGCTATTAGAGTGTATCCAGACAATCAAAAAGTCGCATTATATTATTCTCAGGCGTTAGACAGATATATTTCTATACCCTTTAATGGTGCTAGAGGTGAACCATTAGGTATGGTTATGAATGAGAGTGTTGATACTTCTGATATTTTCAAGAACATGAAGCAGAACGAGTCTGAAAATCCAAAATTGAAATTTGCTCCCGGCATGAAATTAAATGAAATTTCATCGGAATTGATGAAAAGATATATTGAACAGAGTAAGAAAAAACATGAAGAAGGTAAAAGAAAATTGAATGTTGGTATGGTTGCATTGGCTAATGCTAAATTAAAATCCAAAAAATCTGATGAGTTGACAAAAGTTTTAAATACTCCAACAAAAGAATTGGTTAGAACTCCTGGTGGTTATAAGGAAGGTAAAAAAGCTATATTACAATCTTCTGCACCAGGAGCAGAGAAACTGGGTGCTCTTTTTGGATTGGCAGCAAGAAATAAAATTGAAAAAATTAAAGCTGGGTTTGCGGCCCGGCCATCAAAAAAACAAGAAATGGTCCCAGCACCAAATAAACAATTCCCAACAGCACCGCAAGCACCTATGGGAATGTTTGAATCTAAAAACACATTTAGAAAAAATCTTCGTATGATTAGAGAAGAAGATAAAAATAAAACAAAATCTGATGAATCTGATGAATATGGTAAAACAGATGCTGCATTAGATGCGGCAAGTCTTATACCCGGAATAGGGAGTGTTGCTTCTGTCGTTTCAGCAGTCAGGAATGTTGCAAGAGGAAAGCATTCAGATGCTGCATTAGATGCAGCTGGCATTATACCAGGGGTTAACTATGTCACCAAACCCGTAAAGGCAGCAAAAGCGGCAGCGAGAGCACTGAGAACAGTTAAAAAAATAGAAAAAGTAGAAGATGCAAAAGGTTTAAAAAGCCTATCTAGAAGAACTAGGAAGATAAACCGTAAAAAAGTAGACCCAACAAAAGCAGCAAAACCACCAAAATCTAGATTTCGCAGAATCCTAGATAGGGTTAGTGGAATTGGTGCTGGTGTGGCTGGTGCAGTAGGTGGTGCATTAGGTGCTGCTGCATCTGCTCTCGGTGACGGTGATTTATCAGACGTAAAAAAACCAACAGATCAAAATGTTTTCAAATTTGGTGCGGTGCCAATAAATATTGGAGGCAGAACCCAGAGAATTGATATGAGTGATGCAGCACAACAGCAAAGAATGTTCGGGCAAGGAACCGTCGGTCAATTTTCTGGACCTGCACTGCGAGAATCTAATCTATCACTAATCAAAAAACTTTCCAAGAGCAAGTCTCTCTCAGAAAGTGTTATTCATTTTACTAATGAAAACTCTGTTACTATAAATAAAGGAACAGCAAAGAAAATCATGAAAGTTTACAATTCACTGAATGAGTCTAACAAAGGCAAAATGGAAAAGATGTTAAACGAAAGTGTTGTAACTTTCACACAAGCAATCAATTTCGCAGTAAGGCAAT
>Ga0099846_1001054_pt1 | contig 11343 bp, 13 predicted proteins | sample CB_VirMetaG_FD_78180 | JGI IMG/M metagenome (GOLD analysis project Ga0099846, IMG submission 78180) | Freshwater to marine saline gradient viral communities from Chesapeake Bay - CB_1504_1 Viral MetaG | ecosystem: Environmental > Aquatic > Marine > Coastal | place: USA: Chesapeake Bay... | reverse complement strand
TGAGCGGATTAAAGAAGACACTGCTCGCGTAACATCGGAAAATCAAAAACTTGAGACTCGTGTAGCATCGCTGAGGCTACATCGCGAAATCTTAATCATCGTCAGCAGTGCGCTTGCGATAACAGCTTATGTTTCACTATTTTAGAGGAATCTGACTTTCAATGCTTTATACTTTTACTCCCGCAGATAACCCATCTGTCGGCTATATGCAGGCAGCGTTAAACTACCTAAAAGCTCTCCAATCCCAAAACATCGACTTTACAATAAGACCTCTAGGTCGAGGCATAAGTTGGAGATGTGCTCCTTTCTGGGCTGAGGAATGTGGAGACTACTTCACCGACTGTAAATTGGATGAAAAAATCAATATCGTCCAGTTGACACCGAGTCAGCTTTGCGAAGCTCCGATTTTCGACGGCGCTACAAATATCGCCTTTACAACTTTCGAGACGACTCGACTTCCTCAATGGATTGTCTCGATTCTACAGTCTAAATTTCGAGGGATCATCGTGCCGTCAGAGTTCAACAAGCGTGCTTTGATCGACTCTGGTTTAACTATCCCTGTCGAAGTTGTGGAGCACGCTCTCGGCGATTGGTGGCACGACATCACAAACAGCGACACAATCCCAGATAAAGCCGGATCTTATGTTTTCGGCTATGTAGGCGCTTGGAATCGTAGAAAAAACCCAGAAGCTGTTCTGCGAGCCTACCTTGAGGCTTTCCCCGAAGACAACGGGGCAACAAATCTTCTGATCAAAGTTCCGAGCTTGAAAGGTCTGAAGTCTCTACTTGAACATTTGAAAGGTGATCGAGAGGACATCTGGATCTACTCCGAAATTTGGGATGAGAAACAGATGTTGTGGGCTTTCAACTTAATCGATTGTTTTGTGTCCGCGCATCGAGGAGAAGGTTTCGGGCTCGGACTGGCGCAGGCTGCTGTTCTTGGAAAACCAGTTATCTACACAGACTACTCTGCTCCTTGTGAATGGTTGAGCGCCGAAAATGGACACTTTCCAATCTCGTGTGAAATTCAGCACACTGAAGGCGCTGTGACGGAAAATGATCTCCACTTCAAAGGTGAGCCTCTGATGTGGGCTGAACCTTCGCATAGCCACCTTGTTGCAACACTGAAAGATGTCCAGCAGACAAAGCCGACAGTTCGAGGCACAGAGGCGCTCCGTGAAAGGCTTTCATGGACAACGATTGGGGCAAAGTTTGTTGCTGCAATCGAGCGCCTCGCAGGCGAGAAACTTCAAACAAAATGAAAAATCCAGTGTACAACAACGGCGAAACGGCTCTACCTAAGTGGGTACGCCCCTTCGTCCAGCGCAGAATTGCGAACGGCAGCCTTCCATTCTTACTGATCAACACGGCTCTCGGAATCGCCAAAAGCGGACGATCCAAAGGCGATGCGATTGCAATCGCAACATCCAACCTCCAAAAACGAGGGATACTTGTCCCACAATCGAATGGTTTGACATTGCTAGGCTATCTCTCGGAAGAAGCGAAGCTCGCAGAGATAGGGCAGCGCGAGACTAAAGAGCGCATTCTTTCCTTTGAAAATCTAAAGTAACCTAAGCTGTGTTGAACTCAGGTTTTCGATTGGAATAAGATCCGAAACTTGAGGGCTCGGATCTCCATAAAGTGTTAATCGCTTTATGTTGTCAAAGCGTCGAGAATGATCCCGCAAGTAAAATTCATAATTCTTTCTGTAAATCAGATTGAAAAGATCGAATAGATCTGTGGTTGAAGCTTCAGATGCTGTGTCCTCTACGCCGATGTGGAGCGCAATCGCTTCTACAACAAAGCATTGCACTTGCTCCGCAAGCATACATAGAGAAAACTTCGCTTGTCGCCCATCCAGCTCTCGTATTTCAGGATCAATACCCCATCGCCCTAACCGACTCGTTTCTCTGACGGCGAAAAACTCCGGCAGCGTTAAAAGCTCTGGAGGACTCGCAGGATCTTCGGAATACCGCATCGTGATCTCTTTCGGCATAAAACTCTGCGGATTTCCTGTTTTTCTAACTTGTGTGATGTTCGGGTATCGAGTTTTGTTGCGTATAGCGATCGTTCTCGGATCGCCCAAGGCTAAGGTTGGGCCGCTTCGACCGAGGTATCCATTCCGCGCCATCCCGAAGCCTTTGTACGCCGCAATCTTGGCATACGCCGTTGGATTCGGAAGGATCGCAGACGCTGAAAAGTAGTTTTCAACCTGCGCTTGGTTTGCGAGCCAAGCCAGCGTTTCAAACACAACAAAGCGACATTGAGTCGCTGTCCAGCGGGCTCTGTTCCCTACAAAACTGATAAGATACGCCCATGCGTCTCGATCCATCTCTGTCTGAATCTTATCCGAAAATCTTTTACGGAGGTACAGCTTTAGATCTTCTGGGGCGTATTCGCCTAGAGGCTCCCCTAACCTAGATTTCAAGTCCCGACCAAGAGCTGCTGCATGACCGATGACGGATTCTGTAGAAATGCTGACCTTCATTTGCAGTCCTATCTGGCGCGAGCTAAAATGTGGAAAGACTGTAGGGAAATTCGAATGTTCATATATACAACAAATGTGTATGTTTACTGCGGCAAGTATAGCTTACTCATAAGGCGATCCGCAACAGACGACACTCTTCCGCTTTTCTGGGAGACCGCAGGCGGTCATACGGATGCCGTATGCCCCCTCCATAATATGAATCTACTGAAAAGAGAAGCAGCGCGAGAGCTTCGTGAAGAAACCGGCATTGTTGTGAAACCAAGTGCTTTGCGGTTTCTGGGATCTAGAAAACACCATGCGACTTTCGAAGTTCGACTGCAAAAATGCCCGACGGTGCGCCTCAGTCACGAACATGATAAGCTATTGTGGATCGAATCTAAAAATCCAAGTCAGATTCCTGCGAACACTCGATGGCAGGTTAAGGCTTATTTCAGAAAAGGTTTTCTATGAGCCTATCCATTCGAAAATACTCTAAAATGATGCCTAGAACGCGAGCGCTGTACCGCTACCTTAATGAAGAGTGGTCCACATTCTGTGAAGTGTGCAACAGCCGATGGGACGGCATTGCACCGGACTTGATGAAAGGACGCCTCACAGAAAGCGATGTTTTGGGCTCTGGGTATTTCGGAATTGTCTTGAAAACTTCCGACAAGAGACTTGTTGTGAAAGTAACATCAGACGACGAGGAAGGGTATTTCTCGCAACTTGTTATAGACAATCCTGCTTTGCGCGATTCCGAAGGTCTACCCTACTACTTTGATGTTTTCGCAATACCTGAGTGGAACGCTTTCGTTATTCTTCGAGAAGATATGACTTATGGCGTTTTCGAAAATGACGGCAAAGCTTCGCCTCGTCTGGTCAGCCGTATGATAGAGCGCCTTGATGAATTTACAGATAGAGTTCTTCAAGTAGATAAGCAGATTGCAGGTCTGCTGCGGAGTCTTCAGGAGATAGATTCTTACAGACTCTCCGATGGGGATGTCCGCATGGCTCTTAGGGAGGCTTCAGGTTTAATCCGAATCGAAGTAATTAAGACGATTTCGAAATTCCCAAAAGTTTCTCAAAGCTCTAAGTATTTCGATTTAAGTCAAGTTGTGCTAAAAGCGCTCGAAACCTATGGAATAGCTCTGTCTGACTTGCACCCGATGAATCTCGGACGACATAAACACGACATTTCGGATCTAGTTCCGCACCTACCCAAAAGATCCAAATCTACAGTCGCCTTGCTCGATGTCGGAGGGAACTTCGGTGCTCCAATTCTAGATAAATTGATTGCTCAAGAGGATGTGAGTTGATCGTTCGAAAACTTGAGCCATTTGTAGTAGGCGAAAGTTGAAACGCTGGCTGCAAGTCCGAGCTTCAAGTAGCATTCCACTTTTGATCCGACTCGACACCGCTCTTGCAGCGCCATCGCACAAGATTTCAGAATTCGCCGAGACTCTCTTGGGTTGATTTCTCGAAGGTCGTAAGCTCTCGCTAGACACTTCCAATTTTCCGCAAGATCGGCAAACTGCTCTGTTAGAGAAAGACCATACTGAGTCGCTGCCCCTGCCGCAAAAGTTCCTCCTAGAAGGAGTGCGGCTGGGAGACTGGAACCCGCAACAGCCGATTTTCCTGCGAGCATCATGATTTTTCGGATCAAAACAGTCGCTGCCTGAGTTGTACCTGCAACGGCTGCTCCAGTCGCTGCGGCTGTCGTCGAAGTCGCATCTAAGCTTAGTTCGGCTTCCATGACAGCTTTTCGGAAATCTTGTGGGAGAATATCCGCAGAGCCGCTGTTGGTTTCCCTCCAAAGAACGAAACCATTCTGGTAGGCTTTGACCGCATCGTATGTTTCTCGGCGAAGTCTACGATAAATACTCGCAAAAGCCGGATCTAGACTTGAACTCCTAGACTCGAAAAAACGCATAATTGATATACACACGAGGAAGTGAGTCAACCACGGATTCGCACCGGATACCCATGTGTTTACAGTCTTTGCGATCTCGTTGTAAATCTCAAGCTGAGCCGGTGTCATACCTTCCACAGGCTTTCCAAGAAGACTTGGGAGAGGGATGTCCTCACCCTCCAATCGAGCTTGATCGACGAGTGCTGTTGCGATAAAGACGAGAGTGAGATCTCCATTCAAATCGCTGTGGACACTGTCAACCACTTTTACGGTTGGAAATTCGTCTAACTTTCTGGCCGATAGTTCACCGACTCCCGCAGCGTTCAACCAACTGATGAAAGTAGCCTCAAGGTTGCCTCCCGAAGCTCGCGCAAGCTGACCGATTCGCCTAACAGTAGGCCGCAGCGCATCTACAGCCTCTTGAGCTGTCTCCGGCGCATAAACAAAAGGTTTACTGCATACAGCGCTTGAAACATCAGAGTTGAACACAGCATCTTCCGCACGATTGGGACTCACCGTATCCACGAGGCACAAGCGAATCGCGGAGGTTCCTCGATTCAAAAGCTCCGAAAGCTGAAGCACCCCTACAAGTTTTTGATTCTCGGAACTTCTACTTGACAAAATAGCATTAAGCGCTCTTGCCACAAGCTCTCTAGTTTGCGCTGTACCAGCCATCGAAAACTCCTACGATAAAGATTCGCTTAAAGTAAAGCATTGTAGTAAACTACCCGAATCACGGGGAGAAGACCATAAAGGAATCGAAAAATGCCTGACTTTTCACCAGAAGTTCAAAGGTTATCCGAAACTCTCGCACGAGATCTGGTCGACGATATGCTTGGGATTGTTCCCCAAAGAGACGAAGCTCTCAATCTCGGCAGAAAAATCGGAGGCGATGTAGCTTCAGCTTTCGAGCAAGCTGCGCTACCCGCGATATACTCTCGAAAATCAAGTGCAGAACTTCTCGAAAAAGAAGAGCCTTCTGATTCTGAGCCGCCGTTCTTCTCCTCTGAAAAGTACAATGAGTTCATACAAGGCATGGAGCCGAGTATCTCCTACTCTACAGGAATCCCTCTGGTTTCAGACATTACGATTCGACCACGAAGGGTCGCCAGAGCTGCTTTCCCCGAAGAAACTTTTCTCGGATTAAAGCAGAACAGTATCGATGCAATCGCAAAAGGTATAGAAGAAGGTGCAGCACCTCGGATTGAAAAAAGGATTAAAAACCTTGTCATCCTCGGAGGCGTTCTCGGCTTTATCGGAGGCTGCGGCTTCGCCCTCGGCTTTAGAAAGCTCTACAATACATAACCTGATTTTCTTCTCTTGTACGCCGCCCGTGCCGATCGCATACGGCAGACATCGCTGCAATAACTTTTTCGAGTAGGTGCAATAGGATTCTCGCCGCAATGACGGCATAGATTGTCACCTGCGCTCGACTTCTCTAGAGTAACCGTAGGCGCTGAAGCGGTCTTCGATCGCACTGCGGGGGAAACAGCTTCAGGTACGGAAATACCGGGACAATTTGTGAAAAAACAATGATTTATCGATTCCGGATACAACATACTGTCTAGATTCCGAGTGCATTTCCAGCAAGGATTTCCGTTGCTGTCTTCAGTGTGGAGAACCTTACATTTACCTCTCGAATCCAAAAAATCACTCATACAGTCTCACGCTATCCCTTGTGAAGTGGACGAGCAGCCAAGATGAAGCTTTCGTCGCTTGTATTTCCAAACAAATCTTGTTTGCCTTCGGGGCCGTTAGAAATAAATTCCTTTATGCCTTCTGCGATAAATGTTCCTAGATTAACAGGGACAGCATTACCGATCATTTTCTCTAGGTTTGTTTTTGTCCCTTCAAAAATAAAATCTTTTGGGAATGTCTGGATATAACTTCTTTCAATCGTGGTCAGAGGTCGAACATCTTCAAGATTAACCCCCTGCGGATCACCGCGATTTAGCTTGTAGCCGGATGGTACTGGTCGGTTTACTCCTCTGACTGTTGGGCTGGGTTCATCGACAGAAAAGACTCCCCGTCTATTATAGTTTCTAGGGTGTCTGTAGTAGTATTCGAGATTAAGACTGTCTCCAAGGTAGTCGCGAACAGTCATTTGATTTGGAGCAAGACGGTTTTTGTAAGTTGCAAGCAATTCGTTGTGCGAACCGCCCAATCGTCCTATTAGGAAAAATCGAGTTCTGGCCTGCGGTACGCCGCAATATGAGGCATCTAAGCTGATTGAAGTCAAGCCGTATCCATTCTGTTCAAATTGCTCGACCACTTCAGTCAGAATATGACTCTTCTTGATTGGTTCGACATTCTCCATGACAAACCAACTCGGTTTTACACTGCAAATTATATTCGCAAAGTTGTAAGTCAAGTCTGCTCGTCCTAAAGTCACATCTCTTTTTCCAGCAGTGGAGAAATCTTGGCAGGGAGGCCCTCCCATGATTAGGTCTGGTTCAAAGTCACCGATTTTCTGGATCGAGTCTGGTTCGTTCGAGAGATCCTGTTGGAAAATCGGGTGTTCAAAGTTTTTGCGATAGACATCTATTGCAGGCATCCAGTGATCGAAAGCTGCGACTACATTCATATTTGCGTTGAGAAATCCAAGCGACAACCCACCGCAACCAGAAAAAAGGTCAACACACTTCATTTCGCGATCCACATCTTAAAAAGTAGTCGGCTCTCAGGGACTCGAACCCTGAACCTGCGGATTAAAAGTCCGATGCTCTACCGATTGAGCTAAGAGCCGATCTCGTTGTTCATTTTCCAATTAAAAGCGAGTGGTCGAAAGCCTGACCATTCACGATGCCGCCCTGCCAACCGCAACGCATCGAGACGCCTTTCTTCGCAGCGCCGGTATGCGCTCCTCCTCCGACAATCTCATGGTCGTAGTAGTCACACTTGAGCAGCCCATCGATCGAAATCAAAGGTCGGAAAAGCCCATCGTTGTTTGACCGTACAAGCTTATCCCAGTGGACCACAATCTCTCGACCGTCAGGGATGTTCTTCCCTTTGACATATAGCGGTGAATGACATTTCGGGCAAAGCAGGTTTGCGCCCACAATATCGACATCTTTGTCTTTCGGGAGGTACACGCCTCCACGAGTAGGAGTCGCTCCTGCCTTCACAACTTCAGCCATGTCTATATCGACAGTGATCTCAATCTGCGTCGTGCGATCATTTCCGTAGAGAAACATCGCTTCCGGCCTGCCGAAATCGTTAAACGCTAAATTTCCGCGCTTAACCTGCTTACTCTTCCCTGCTTCGTGTTTCGCGAAGGGGCTTTGAGGTGTCCAAAGAGCCATGCACCTGACCTTCTATTATGTGTCCTGACCAATTACAGCGAAGTATCGTCGGTTTTCCTTTAGGATTCAACTCTGCCATAAACCGACTTTCACCGTCAATCAGAACCTGTTCGCCTTTTCGCCACCTTGCAGGACATCGGATCTGGTGATGGAGCGTATTCGTTTCGAAGTTGAATTCAGATACTGCGAGAGAAAGTGGGAACTTACAGCTCGGACACGCCAATATGAGGTGCGTCCCTATACGCTCCCCATCAGGCGCTCTCCAGACATACATCGTGGCTTGATGCTCTCCGAAAATCAGAGTTTCGGTCTCGTGTGAAATCTGGAACTTCGATTTCATCATATACCGTAGAGCATTCTTGCTTCTTGCAGAACTTTAGACGGCAGTGTGAATCCTCGAAGAACAACCTCAATCAGGTTAGGACGCGGATTTGGAAAAAGCGGAGAGCCTCCTGCATCTTTTGGCACAAGATACTCGATCTGGACAGCCTCGTTCTCCTTAATCAAGAGCGCTGTACGATGGAATCCGAAATCCAGAATGTTAGCTCCACGAATTAAAGTACCGGAAATTTGTTGAGGGACAATCCCGAGAGCTGGATTTTCAAATATCGCACTATCTTCAAGCAACGAAGATGTATTCGCATAAAGATTCAGATAAGCTGGAGCGCCGATCAGATTCGTAGTGCTCGGAATCTCGGTAGCTTCTCCAAACGCATCTAGCGTGTACCATCTCTGAATCAGAGAAGTTAGGATGAGTGATCTCCCAGTCTCTACACGATACACTTCCTCAATCGCACGACGGCTCGCTGAGCCGATCTCGCCATCCCAATCGGAGATGTATGAACGATTGAAATGCTGAAGTTGTGCGGCTGGAAGACCTGAAAGAAGAGTCTCGACAGGGATGACACGCTCCAACTTCGCATTTCGACTAGAAAGTGGAGTGCGCTTTCCCAGAAATTTAGAAGGCTGTCTGCCCCCATTCGACTCTGGTTGTGGTTGCGTGTCGTGCATTCCCATATCAGTAGCCTAGTGCCTCTCCGATGTTCACATGACCGAGGATCTGGTATCCGTGGAAAACCATCCGAACACGACCAGCGTAAGGCAGTGTCGCAGTCGGAGTCACATGAACGACGATTCGATCAGTGCGCTCAACCCAACCTGCGATCCCTGTGTAAAGCGGGTTGCTTTCACCGTAGAGAGCAGCCGCAGGAATCGCACGATTCGTCCAGAATCGCCCGCTTCCCGCGATTTCAAACTGAAAAGAAAGCTCTGGGATTTCCGTATAAGATCCTGACGCAGCGTTGAAGAAGGTCGCAAGATCGGACGCTGCGCCCCCGACATCTGAGCCGAGCTGCGAGAGCAGAAATGGATACGCAGAGCAAGGGAGGATACGACCTGTCGGCGCAACCGCAGATACAGGGAAGTTGTCCGGATCGGTGTCCGTAATTTCAAAGTACGGCTGAATCTGGGTGATGATAAAAGGCCCATCCGGCGAAATCTCCGCAGAATTGAATGTTGTCTGCGTAGCATTTGCTGCGAGATCGATGTCGACTTCATACCACCGAGGAGTCCTAATTCCCGGAATATCGTCAAGATCTCGGATAGTTAGGTTCCACTTATCGAGGGAGTTAATCTTCTGCTGAAATTCGCCCATTTTGAGGCGCGAAACTTCTTCCTCTTTGAGGCTTCGGCTTTTTTGAGCACTCACCTCTGAGTGAAGACTTGTGACTTGCTGCTGAAGCTGCATAATCTGAAGATTTGCTTCACGAAGCATCTGGCTGAGTTTCTCTTGACTATCCATCACATATGCTCCCATCTCGTGGAGTTTTGACCTAGATACACTTTAGCTTCGAGTATATCATCAAGCAACAAAAAAGGGGAGCCAGCATTGAAGCCGACCCCCCTTCTCTGATCCTTCCAGCAAGAGGACTTCTAGACGCTATCTACTCGCGTCTCGAAAATCCAATCTTACTGTACATCGCGGGTGTTGTACCCGTCGATGTACGCGCGGAAGAGTTTACCACCATCGTAGTCGTTGATCGCTGCGGGGATGTCAACACCGCCGAATGCGAACTTCTTTTCGATCATCGCGATTGCCTGACGCTTGGAAACTGCGACAGGAAGCGGGAGGACATAGATGCTCGGAGTCGAAGGCTCACCGTTGGTGATGAGTGGGCTCGCGCTATCGGAGACGAAGCCCCAAGGGCCGCCGCCTGCTGCGGTCATGCTGACTGGACCCTCGAACTCGATCTTGGTATCGACCTGATACTGGAAGATCGAGCTGCTCATCGTCCAGATAGAGAGCTGTGCAGCACTGTTAAGCCCGCCCTTGGTAACATCAACAGTGTTGCCCGTGCCAGCAGCGTAGAACATGATCTCGTGGCGAACTGCGAAGGTGAGGAAAGTCTGATCGCTCAGAAGCTGACCTGGCCCTTGAAGGTTCGTGCGGAGAAGATTTCCGGCGCGAGCGTCGCTGAAGAGGTTCTTCTGCGAAACTGCGAGGTTGGAGGTGTCGGTGGCGCTGGTCTCGCCACTGGTAATGAAATCGGTGTCGTAGAAGAACTGGACACGCTGCTCACGAAGGCCGAGAACTCGACTCATAATATTTCTCCTCATCTGGCATCGTCACGATGCACGAAAGTTGCAAAATCACTTTAAGTGGCTGACTTTTCTGAGTCAACCTGTTTTCTTAGGATTTCCGATTATCCGAAGATCGGATCAAAAGCGCCTCGATTGAAAGCTCCGCGTGGGCTCACAGTCATGCTGTTCGCCTGCTGAATCTTCGGATAACCGATTGCGCCCTGCGGAACGCTGTGCTGCCGCTCTGGAGCAACAGGCTCAAGGGTATTCGCGCCCATGACATCGAAAGTCACAAGCTCGCTACCGTTTGAGCGAGTGCTTGGTCCAAGGCTCACCCCAAGCCCACGAGACTCGATTGCTCGCGCCGTCGCAGGGTCGACCATGATGACAGCTTCACCCACGAGATCAGGATAACCTTCCATCGTGATCTCCTGCGCCGTCAGCTTGCGAGCACGGTTCATCGCCGCTTGAAGCTGTGCAACACCAGAATCTGAATTTACAGCAGGAGGTGGTGTTAGACCCTGATACCCATCTTCACCAGAGTACAAATTCGCTGTAAATCCGGGCTCTAAGATGAATCCGGAAGTCGCAGGGACAGCTTCATCAGGAGCACTACTTGCAGAGATCGCTCCAAGCTGGAGAGCGGAGGGGCATCGTGCAATCGCTGCATTGATCAGATTGTTGATCATATCACGATCGTAAGCAGCCGCCACTTCTCCAGTATCAGAAATCTCTGACATCTCTCGATTGAATTCGAAAAGGCTTGGTGAGAAGTTGCCGTTTTCGAAAGCCTCTCCCACATAGCCGAGCTGATATGCAATCGAAGTCCCGATGAAGAGATCGGCAACCTCGATTACGATCTCCATCGCAGCTTGTGCAACAGCAGGATCGGAAATCGCGGACACATCGATCGCATCGCTGACCTCAAGCGTGATAGTTTCGCCGCTGCCAAGCGACAAACCGTTCATCGCAGCTTGAACACCGAGGACTGCTGCATCCGCTGGCTTGTTCATCCGACACGCAGCCGTGATGATCTCTCCCGCTTCAGCAGGGGCTCTCCCCTGAAGATCGAGAGGAAGTGCTGC
>Ga0099846_1001053_pt1 | contig 11356 bp, 11 predicted proteins | sample CB_VirMetaG_FD_78180 | JGI IMG/M metagenome (GOLD analysis project Ga0099846, IMG submission 78180) | Freshwater to marine saline gradient viral communities from Chesapeake Bay - CB_1504_1 Viral MetaG | ecosystem: Environmental > Aquatic > Marine > Coastal | place: USA: Chesapeake Bay... | reverse complement strand
GGCAATCCTAATGCTTTGGCTCAGAAGTATCAGCAGAATCAGCAGCTTATTGACTTGCTGGCTTTGCAGAAGCTTAAGTCAGAGAAAGAGTCTGCCGCTCGTGAAATGCAGATGAAGATGGGCGGGCAGCAAATGCCTACCGTTGCAGAAGCTCGCGAGAACGAAGTCTTGGATCTAACTAAACAAGAGTTAGCTCAAAACACTTCTGGTGCAATGCAGCAACAGCAAGTTCAGAAGCAACAGGCGGCTAAGGCGTTGGTTGACCGCACGGCACAAATGCCTGTGCAAAGCCAGTCTCCCATGATGCAAGGCGTAGCAGGATTGCCAGCAAATAACATGGCTCCTCAAGCTATGGCTACAGGCGGCATTGTGGCGTTTCAGGAAGGCGGTCGATCAGAGGCTGATGAGATAGACCCAAGATTAAATGAAGAGTTGTTGCGATTGAGTCAAGAGCGTCGGACGACCGAAAGAGAGTCTCCTGCACGACAGTCAGACATGGGATCGTTAGCTCGTCAAGGTATTCGTAACTTGATTGGTACTCGCACTCCAGATGAAACATTTAGGCAGCGTACAGAAGAGGCTACAAAAGCCTTTGACTACTCACCTGAAGAGCGAGCCATTATGCAACGCCAGATGGCTGATCGTGCTCGCTTTGATGCTGAGAGATATAGTCCTGAGCAACAACAACGGGAAGCATTGACTCGTTTCTTGATTGGTGGCGCGGGGCGTAGTGGCATTGGTAGTATTATGGCTGGCGGTGCTGCTGCGTCTGAAAATTATCAAGCCTCCATGAGAGATAATGATCGTGCAAGATTGCTAGATCGTCAGAAGCAAGAGGCTGGTATTGTTGACGTAGGCCCCGCAGCACGATTGGCTGGCATGAAGCTCGGCTCAGAAGGTGAGCGCACGGCTATGACAGGATTAGCTCAGGGTGTCGGTGATGCTGTCAGGCTTGAACAGTTGGCTCAACAGGCTTCATTGCGTGGAAACCCTGCCGAAGCAAAAAGACTGGACTCCGCAGCCCGTGCAATTAATGGTGACAACGCACTTAAATCTTTTGCTCGCTCACTAACTGAGCTAGAAAAAAATAATCAGCAAGATACTCCTCAGTACAGAGACTTGCTTGAAAAGATGGGGCGGCGTGAACATCAAATCAAAGTATCTTTTGGAATTAATGATCCATATGTTCCAATTGCAAATCCAAACACTGTTCCAGAGACTCCTCCGGCATCGCCCGGTTTTTTCAGTATGCTTCGCAGTGGTATGACTCCAAACTTTGGCGGAGGCTCTCAACCTGCGCCCAGACCCCGCACTTCTGGTGCCGTAGATCCGAACAACCCACTTTTGCGTACAAACTAATATGGCAAGCTTGTCGGAAATTCTCAACGATCCTAATTACATTAACGCGAACGAGGAAACAAAAGCTGCCATCTTCACAAAGTATGCGCCGCAGGATGAGAATTACACGCAAGCTAACGCAGCCACTCAAGCCGCCATTCGTAATCGCTTTGGCGTAGAGGGTCAGCCCGGTATTGGTGCGCAGGGTGGATTTGATACGGCGCTGTACTCAGGCTATCAAGGCCTGAAAGGCGGTCTTGCTGGACTTGCCGGTCGTATTGGAATGATGGATGTAGAGAAAGCCAAGCAAATCCAAGAAGAGACAGAAGAGAAGGGCAAGAAAGCATTTAAACCAACAGAAGAAGGTTGGCTTACAGCGCCCGGCACAAAGTTTGCGGAGACGCTTGGTCAATCCTTGCCTTTTATGGTCGCGCCTATCGCTGCGGCTGGTATTGCTACCGTTGCTGGCGCTCCGGGGATAGCTGCCACAGGATTAAGCGCATTGGCGTCTGCCATTCAGTTTACCGGCTCAAACCTCCAGAGACAGCAAGAGCGTGGAATTGAGTTAGAAGATACAAGTATTGGTGGTGCTATAGCCGCTGCCATTCCACAGACTGCCTTAGAAACTCTTTCGTTCCGTATGATTCCGGGCGTACAAAAACTCTTTGGCAAGGCAGGTAAAGAAATCACAGAGGCTCAGGCAGCAGAGATTGCTAAGCAAGGTATTGTTCGCAGCACTGCGGCATACGGCGCTCAGGGCGCTCGTACAGGCGGCATAGAAGGCGCTACTGAGGTTGGTCAACAGTTCTTAGAAAGACTACAGGCTGGTCTTGAGACTGGCAATCAAGACGCAATTAATGAGTACGTAGAAAGCTTTATCGGCGGCGCAGTATTGGGTGGAACGTTACAGTTACCCGGCACAGCCATGCGTCGAGATCATGCGCGTCAGATGGCGGCACAACAACAAGCAGCTACCCCACCAGACGAGACAGCGCCAGAACCAATCGCACCACCAGACGTACAAGACCTGTCTACGGCATTGCCAGTCAGTGAAGCTAGAGACGTAGAAGCACAGTTGGCAGAGTTAGAAGGTCGTACATTACCTCTTGCTCCACCTCCTGCCGAAGCAGTTGCACAACCTGCACAACCTGCACAACCAGAAGATGTGCAAGGTGAGTTGCCCGGAGAGCCAGTATCTGAACCAATCCCCGCTCCAGTTGAACAACCTGCACAGGTTGCACAACCTACACCAGAAGATATTGTTCCGCTGGACGACAAGGGAGAGCCAGTCAAAATGCCTGAGGCGGCTGCACCTAAAACTCCAGAGGTCTTAGATCCAAACATTGAAGCACAGCTAGCCGCAGAACCATTCGATCCTGATTCTATTATTCTTCCTCCGAAAGAAGTCGCTCCGCCACCACCTCCGCCTGTCGCAAAGAAACCTAAAGCGCCCAAGGTCGCGCAAGTCTATTACGGCAAAGATGCAGCCGGCAATACAAACGTACCTGTATCAGAGGGCGGGCTTCCCTTTACCACCAAGGCAGAGGCTGATGCGATTAAAGCATTGCAGCCTGAGTTGCGTGTTCAGAAAGTAAAGGGCGGATGGTTACTCGGCGAAAAGTCTGAGCAATACAAGGCGGCTGATAAACTTCGCACTCAAAACTTGACCAAGATAACGGTTCCCGGACTTATTGGGGACATCTTGCGCATGGGCGGACTAGATCCTGCCTACAAGTCTAAATTTGGATTTGACGAGAAAGAGAATCCGTCTATCGGTAATCGTCGTTTGTTCGCAGCGCCGGGCAAAGGCGTAGCGCCACAAACTGTTACAGAAATGTACATGGAAGACCGCCCTGACGAGGCGGAATTTACAGGACAGGACATTGACTTTGAACAGTCTCTTCCCGACCGAATTAAGTCTGAGTTAAAAAGAATTCAATCCGGTGAGCGCATAGAGACGCCAGAGCAGGCTTATGAGCGCCGCCAAGAAGAAGAGGCTCTTGAGTATGAGGCTAAGCAAACTGCGCTTGACAAGGCCGCTCAGTTAGAAGCCAAAGACATTAGCGCAGAGGTTGCCGCAGAACAAGCTACTGAAGCGGCTGATCTCGGCAACTTCAGACAGCAGATGCTGGATGCTGGCTACACAGAGCAAGATCTGAACGTTATTGGATTTACCAAAGCTAGCCCAGAGTTACAGGCAGAGGTTGCTGCGCTGCAACAAACAGTATCGGCTGCTGGACTTGATTCTGCTGGCATACTTGAGACTCTGGAAGGCGAGTTGGCTAACAGAAACATTACGAGACAGGAATACTATGCAAAAGCAAAAACCAGACTTGAACAAGCCATCCGAGAAAAAGCCGTCCAAGGAGGCGGTCGAGATGTTAGCCAAGCTGATGTACAGGAAGGCGCAGCGAGAGAAGAAGGCTTAGCCACTCCTGCCGAGCAAAAGATTGTTGAGCAGCCTACGCCGGTACAGATAAGCCCTGAGCAGCAAAAGATTGATGCGCTGAATGCGTTTGAGGCAAATCTTTTAAAGGTTGCTCCGTCGTTTCGTGCTGTAAGTGCCAGAGGTGCGTCTTCACTAAAACCAAAGCCCCTGAGCGCCAATCAAGTAGAATTAATTAAAGATCTTGCAGGCAAGGCAATTGACTTGGGTATGCCAGCCTCTGTGCTTAAAAATGTATCGGCTGCTGGCGCAACAAGAATGAACGTTACTGCCGCCATTTCTGAGAAAAGCGGATGGCTTTTACTTGGCAATCAGTGGTCTTCCTCGTCGCTTGCCGAAAAGCTTTCAACCGTCATTCACGAGTTAGGTCATTCTGTTGATAATAAAAAAGAAGCAGACCTAGGTGACAAAGTTTCTGATGGAAGTCTTTGGAAAAAAGCTCACGATGAACTTAAAAATTGGTATGACTTAAGCGAAACAAAAAACAAGCATCCGTTAAATTATCCATTTGGCGATTACTTTAAGGGTAAGGTAAGACCAGAGCAAGAATCGTTTGCGCAAGCCTTCTCGCTGTACTTTGTTAATTCCGTAGAGTTGCAAACAAATGCACCAGAGGCTTACTCACAAATTCAATCTATCGTTGAAGGAATTCAAAATGAATCGCAAAGAACAAGCGCAGCAAGCGCAACAAAGATTGGCGCTACTGGAGTCAATGTACAGCCGTCCAGAACTGCAAAAGGTGCAACAGTACAACCCGGTGCTGGCAAGGTCGGCTCTGGCCTCAGCAAATCTGAACGCGTCGAAGATCGAGGAGATCAAGGCGTAGAAGATATTGCGTTTGCCAAGAAGCCTGTTCAGCCAACGCTTCCCGGCGTCGAAAGTAAGCCAGCGATTGAAACACAGATTCCTAAAACTAAACCTGCGCCTACATGGAAGTCATTAGAAGAGCCGACATGGAAAGATACATGGGCTATTCGTTTGTTCGACAAGAACCTGAATCTGGATCAAACGCAGAAAGAGATTGAAAAGACCGTAAAAAAAATCAAAGACGAGATGAACGCCTATCGTCTGGAAACTTTGTCGCACGGCAAGATTGAGGCTAGCTGGAACGACTTTATGACTAGCGAGTTCTCTCCTATCATCAAGGAGATGAAGGCTAACAAGATCACGGATGAGGCTCTGACTGAGTATCTCGTGATGCGTCATGCCAAAGAAGCAAACGATCTTATTGCCGAAAGAAACCCAAACAATCCTGCCAAGCAAGACAAGGGTTCCGGTATTTCTTACGAGGATCGAGACAAGTATTTTAAAAAGCTTGACCCTGTAAAACAAAAGCAATTTGAATCTATTGCCAGCAAAGTCGATAGCATTTTGCAGAAGACTCGCAATATGCTTGAGCAAGGCGGCATTATCACGAAAGAGAATCGTGAAACATGGGAGAAGATGTTTGAATTCTACGTCCCATTGCGCCGTGAAGAGAGTGACTACTCCCTGCCAAGTTCAAGCTATCGCAAGGTAGGAGACTTTGCTAAGTCACGTACAGGTTCGTCTAAGGACGTTATTGATGTCCTGTCTAACATTGCCATTAACCGTGAGATTGCGATCAATCGGATTGAGCAAGAAAGAATTCGTCGTGCTGTTTATGGTCTGGCGCTGACATTCCCAAATCCAAATATCTGGATGGCGGTCAGTCCTGATGCCGTAAAGAACAGAGATATTCTTGCGCAGGAGATTCAGGATCAGTTTGGTATGGACAGCGTAGAGGCAGACTCTCTCGTTGACTATATTATGACTGAGCCAAACAAAGAGTATTTTGACAAGAACACTGGGCGCGTCGTCACTCGCACAGACGTTCAGGCGCGATACAAAGATTATGTTTTGCCAGTCAAGATCAACGGCAAAGATCGTTTTGTGTTCTTCAATCCTAAAGATCCTCGTGCCATGCAGATGGTGCAGTCTCTCAAGGGATTGGATGCCAAGCAGTTGCCTTACCTTATGGCAATGGCTGCACCTGTCACGCGATTCTTCTCGTCGGTCAACACGCAATTTAACTTGATCTTCGGTGCATGGAACTTTGCACGAGACATTCAGGGCGCTCAGCTTAACCTATCTACGACGGCTATTGCTGACCGTAAGATGGAAGTGCTGAAAGGCACGTTCAAGGCTATGCCAGAGATTTATAAAGCTCTGCGTGAGATGAGTAAGGGCAAGAGTTTCAGCGACAAGTCTGATGGCTCATGGTCTGACTTTATCGCTCATGGCGGCAAGGTTGGATATAAGGATCAGTTTGCAAGACTAACTCAGTCCGAGAATCTGGTTAACAAAGAGCTAAAGAAGCTCGACCGTGGATTGGCTACAAGACGCGCATACGCAACGCTGAATTACATCTCCAACATTAACGATGTGTTGGAAAACTCCACGCGTCTATCGGCTTACCGTGCGGCACTGAGTAAGTTTAAGTCTGAGCATAAAGGCGAGATTTCTGAGCGTCAATTGCAGAACATGAAAGAACGTGCTGCTGACATCGCTAAGAACCTGACTGTTAACTTCAACAGAAAAGGCACTTGGGGAGCGACAGCCGGATCTTTGTATGCGTTTTTTAACGCCTCTGCACAGGGCACCAAGCGCCTGTACGAGACGCTATCAGGGCCTAATGGCAAGAAGATTATGGCTGCTGGTATTGCTATCGGTATGGCTCAGGCGATTGGTCTGGCAATGGCAGGGTTTGACGAAGACGAGCCAACAGAATTCATCAAGCAGAAGAACTTGATTATTCCTACGGGTGACGGCGGGTACGCCATGTGGCCTATGCCATTTGGATTTAGTATCTTTCCCAACTTGGGTCGCTTGTTTGTAGAGTCACTGTCCAGATTGTCCAAAGGAAAGGATGTCACAGATCAGTTTGTCAACACCATCACGATGCTGGCAAACTCCTTCAACCCTCTGGGTGGCGGTGGATTTGCGCAAATGATCTCTCCAACGGTGCTAGATCCGGCGATGGCAATTGTTGAGAATCGGGATGCCTTTGGTCGTCCGATCTCACGCGAGTCTCGTGGAACGTCACCAAAACCCGGATATACGCTCTCTCGTGATCCATCGGCGTCTATCAGCCAGTTCCTTGCAGAGTTTGTTAACACTGTTACCTTTGGTAATGCAGACAAGCGCGGACTTCTTAGCCCGACAGCAGATCAGATTGATTACTTGGCAGGGCAGGTTGGCGGTGGTGTGTATCGTGAATTGTCGAGAGCTGGTAAGTATGCTGGTAGCGTCATTGATGGCACAGACGTTCCAGAGAGTCAGGTTCCTATTGCTGGCAAGATTGTTGGAAGCATTAATTCTCCACAAGCCATTTCACAGCGTTTCTACAAGAACGTGGTGTCAATGTCTGAGCATGAGGATGCCATTAAAGGCCGCATAAAGCGCCGTGAAAACGTGTCTGAGTATATGCGTGACAATCCTGAAGCTTCGATGTGGCGTCGTGCAAACGCTCTTGAGGTGCAAATCTCTAAACTTAACACTAGACGCAGAGAGTTAATCCAGAAAGATGCACCCGTGGCGGAGATTAAAAAGATTGACGATCAGAAAACTAGGATGATGAAACAGTTTAATGCTGACGTCAGGAAGAAAGAAGCGCAGTAATTAGGAAACTGTCAGGTGGTCGTTATCAAACAGCCACCCGACAGTCTTCCTATGTGCCTCCTCCCAAAGCTCCACACGCTCTGCACGGCTCATTTTTGTGCCTTGGTCAAGCTCTGAGTGACATCCAAAGCATAATGCCGCTATGCGATAGTCGTCAGCTTTGATCCCCCTGCCTTTGCCGTCACGCAACTGATTACTATGCGCTGCGCATATTGTGCCGTCTTGTGCGCCACAGTTCTGGCAAGGGGATTCTCGTACAACCTCTAAGAGTTTCTTGTTTCTGTACATAGATTTACACTATAACTCTGTTAGGGTGTAAATTAATAACAAGAGATTGGTTTAAATGGGCCTTCCTTTTCTGTGTCCCAGCAGCACGAAGAGCCTGCGGATGTTCGCTCACATTTGATTACGGCAAATGTTGTTGATGAAAAAGCCATGATGAGTGCAAAAATAATAGTTTTCATTCTGTTGTCCTTGATTTACGTTTAGGTTTAATTGCGGTAATGCCTACTTCTTCGTGCCCATCCCTAGCCAATAGCATTTCATCTGCCATTGCCCAAGCATCTACTGCTACATATTTGTGCATTGCACCATGCCGGATGACTCCACCTAGCATAGCAAGTGCCGCAAATAAGAAGCGTTGCTCTTCGTCTTTCATTTCATTGCCCCACTGGGTTTGCGAGGGAAAGAACGATTCTTGCTGGGGGATTCAAGCTTAACTCCATCAGCGTTAGAACCGCCCTTAGAGAGCGCTTTGACGTGCGCTACGTCCTTACCCTTACGGTTAACTCCTTTTGCGTCTAGCGCCCTTCTAGCACGTTGACGCTCCATGCGATCAGGAAGCTCGCCACGTTGTTGCTGCGTTTCGTACTCTTTTGCGTAATTGCGTTTGGTAGCCATGTGTGTTTCCTATTTACTACTGGTATCAAGGCTCTTGATTTGGTCGATCAGGATGTCATTAAGATACTTCCCTTTGAAAGCAAAGTTTTCAATCTCTTTGCATCCATCCACAACTTTCACGGCATCCCGTAAGGCTTGGGCATAACCCGCCTTGTATGGGTCATTGCCGTCAATAATCATAGTAATCGCATCGCGAACCAAAGAGGAAGCCTTGCGGTTCTTTGCGTGCTGCTTGATCTTGTCGTAATGCTCTGGTGATAAATACACACTATATGGGACAAGCTTAGTCATGTCTTTCTCCACGCATCGAAGCTGCGTTTTAGTTGGTTAAAAAGGTTTCTGGCCTCTACGTCAGTTTTCAGTTCCTTACGGGACTCAATGCCTAAGTATGAGGTGAGCCATTCAGTGCAGGCTTTTTCATTCTTTTCCATCAGCATTTCCCGTTCGTTGAGCCATCTCCAAAACTCTTTCTCCCGACACAGCATCCCCGCCATCTTCACCGCATGATCGCCGGGAAACTCCCCTTCTCGGCTAAGCGGTTGGTCATCATCTCCAAGCCTGACCATAACTACCTGATACCTAGAGCCAATAAAGTCTCTTGTTAGGTCGTCTGGTATGTCATCTGGGTGTACAGCCAAGGTCAGGACGAACCCGTCCTTGGACTGTTTTAACCCAATCTTGATTGCCTCAAAGTTTAGGGTTTCCATGCTTTAGCTCCAGATACTCAATCACACCCATTAACTTCAATACGTTTGCAGAAAGTTGGTCTACCTTTTTCTGCAACTGTTCACCATCGTCAATCTCGCGCTCAAGTGCAAGCTGTAGATTCTTGGCTAGCGCTTCCCAATCAACGTACTGCTCGGGCATCTTGCGGGGGCGTCCTCGTCGTTTCTGTTCCATGTGTTTCTCCTAAGTTAAATTTAGAACGGAATATCTTCGCCATCATCTTCTTGCTGACGAGGCGCTGCGTTTTTCTTGTACGGCTTGGATACTTTCAGCGACAAAAACTTGCCGTCCTTAAACTGTTTTGTCCACCCAGAGATTTCAAGCTCAATCAGCTCTCCATCAGAATCAGCCATAAGCTCTTTCAGAAGGCCGCGCTCAACCTTGACGTTACCTCGCACGTTAGGCTGTGCGTCTGAGGTTTTGTTCTTGTTTGGAAATAATGCACCGCTGTTTGGATATTCCATTTACTTCTCCTATTGAAACTTTTTCTTGTACGTGCCGAGCATGGCAAGCAGATCATCATACGTAGCCTTGTCGTCTTCTTTCATGCGATCAAAGATGGCACGGTTTACTTTCCAAATACTTTCTACATCAGCCGTAGATGTTGCGAAGTCGAGTGACTTGGTAATTCCCAGTACGGCGCTGTCTTTCCAGTTTGCCTCTGGGTCAATCGTAATGTTCCACGATACATCTTCACCCTTGCCGGACAAAGGAGGTGGCGTGACAGGCTTAGGCTTGGCAATTGGCTTGGGCTTCTCTTCCTGTGGCGCTGCATCTACTGCGTCATGCTCAACAATCTCCATAGCCATCAGCCAGAGGTAGCGGCGCAAATATGTATGAGTAGCGCCTAGGCTTTGAATGGCTTGTCCTTTTGCGTTCTCTGCATAGACGAGAGGGGTTGTAAACTCAATTGATGCGTGCGGCTCTTCTGAGTCTACGATAGTCAGAGTGGCTGTATCCGCATGGAAGCGAACTACGCCGCACAGACCAACATCATCAAAGATGCAACTAATTGACGGCAGGAAGTCTGCAAGCTCAAAGTATTCGAACCCTGCAAACTTGTTCTTGCCTGACTTCTTTAGGTCAGCCGCAAGCAACTGACGTCTTGCGTGTTGTAACTTTTTGTAAACACTCATTGTGTTTCTCCTAGTGCTTTGTTGATGGCGTTTTGTGCCATATCCCATGCTAACGATTTTGCTATTTCCCCATACTCACCTTCTACGGCTTGACACATCTTCTGTAGTGCATATAACAAATCTGGTGCTGCGGAGATTAATCTTGCATTTTCTTCCATCGGTGCAACGGTGCTGTTTGGTATATGAGCCACAGAACCGGGCAGTCCCTTGGAAAGAATATAAAATGCCGTTGTTTTGTATCTCGTTTTAAAAACCGTCCAAGGCCCCGGAGTGTGTTGATTCATTCTGTCGCTCCTTGCAGGTAAGCTTTGTACTGATTGCAAAACCGATTGACCTGACAGTAGTTCATGCAGCGTGTTCGCTCACCAGCTCTTACTTCAATTGCATAGCCTTTGCCAAGTTCAGCTAACTTTGCATTGGCGTCTTCTTCCGTATCGACAACTGCTGTGGCGCGTTTGTTGCCGATCTTCTTAATGGCATAAGAAGTTTGTTTTTCCCACATCTGTGCAGACGTACACTCTGGCAAATCTGTACCTGTCTCTGCCGCAAACAAGCCGGAAGAGTGTTCACGAATGCGATCCTTAATAAACGTGGTGCGCTCTTCGTATGACCAGATATTCATTGGGATTTCTTTCACCGGTGCCTCTGGGTATCCGTCGCGTGTCTCTGACTCGCGGCGGCTCCAGTCACGAATGATTGCAATAATACTCAATCCCTTCACAGGCTTTTGCTTAACAGTCTCAACAAGCCATGCGTAGATATTAAGTTGCTGCTCCCACTCTGCTTTCTCGTTCATCACAGACCAAGCGCCGGTAGTCTTGTAGTCACTCACAATGATGCCGTCATCTTCGATCACCTGAAGATCAATAGCGCCAGAGATAGACCATCCGTCCAGTACGGCGTGCAGTCTTTCCTCGACCAAGTGATTGCGATCTTTTCCATGCTCTAACACGGCATGGATAGCCGTACCAAAGATAGACCAGATCTGATCTGCTACGTCTTGCTCTAGCTCACCGTCAAACAAACGCTTTAGCTGGACAATGCGAGGGCTGTTAATCAGTTCTGTTGCCGAGATATTTGCGCCGCCCTTGGTGTACGTGGGACGCTGCAATACGTTGACAAAAGTTTGTGGAAGGTTGTACTTGTTAGTTAATCGCATGGCTTACCCATC
>Ga0099846_1001052_pt1 | contig 11356 bp, 7 predicted proteins | sample CB_VirMetaG_FD_78180 | JGI IMG/M metagenome (GOLD analysis project Ga0099846, IMG submission 78180) | Freshwater to marine saline gradient viral communities from Chesapeake Bay - CB_1504_1 Viral MetaG | ecosystem: Environmental > Aquatic > Marine > Coastal | place: USA: Chesapeake Bay | collected... | reverse complement strand
TATTACCAACCCCCACTGAACCGTTTTGTAGTTTAACTATTATTTTACAAAATCTACCTTGTAATTCGGTTGGTATATCCACTATGTAGTTTGAATCTTCAGGACTGTATGTAAATTCACCCACAACACTGGTAAATGCTCTTGTGGAAAGTAACACTTCACTATCAAAATCATCATACTTACCAGAACCAGTCTGTGCCCCAGCTATATAAAATCTAGTTGTACCACTTTGAGTACCTGTTGAACTAACTTTCATACTGAATGAAATACCCAATTTGGTTTCAAATGGTAAAAATGTTACACTATAGTTAGTAACTTCTGTGACTGTACTACTGTTATCTAAAGTATACTCTGTAGAATCACTAACCAACTGCCTACCTATGTTTCTCCCATCGACAGCACCCGTAGTTGAATCAAAAAGTGTATAAGTTGTACTACCTACTCTTTGCTGTATATATAGATTGCCACCTTGAAATACGAATGGTTCTATTATTGTTTCAGTTCTTGATATATCACCAACTGAATTTAAGTATTGTAGTTTTATTAATTTAGGGTCACGTAGATGATTAGATGGTATAGGAACTTTAATACTAAATGATGAACTATATGGTACGGTTACTTCGTTTAGTAATTCATAATCTCCAGGTAAACCATCAGATTTTATTAATACCTTTACTTTATCAACCACCCCAACCATTGGTTCTACATTAGAGAATGTTATATTTGCAAATGACCTTTCGTTTCCAGTTGAGGTGTTTGAACCTGTTTGAAAATATGAAATAGAATAATCAGCACTACTGATATTTGTAAAGGTGTGTGTTAAATCTACTCTATCACTAAATTGAGTTGTAAATGGGTTCTCCATTACAGCAGTTGTGTTGTTTATCAATCTTGATATTGATGAAGTATATGATGTAATATTGATTGGATTTTTTATAGAAGTCTGAGGTGTAGCTGGTGTAGTAAATCCACTAAGTTGTAAAGGATATCCAATCATTTCTGAATTAAACTCAGAACCATCTGATATTTTTACTACAACAGTTGTTCCTTTGTATATATAACTAGCGTTATTACCAGTTTGAGTTGTTAATTGTAAAGCTGTACCATTTTGTGGTAAATCTTGATATTTTTCTATACTCTCAGAAACCGTTGCGGTTGGTGTACTATTAAATATAACTGAAGATGTGTTTTTTCTATCCCTATCTACATTTAGAACAGTACTCCATCTAACATTAGGTCTATTTCTAAATCTATCGGGTATTTGTTCACCGTTTTCACCTACCTTTGATGTACCAACAATTGTAATTGTTGCATCACCATTCGGTGTGTTGTTATCACCCTTGTCATTATATATCCAAATCGAAATTAATCTACTCTTATCACCTTCTACATAATCAGGTATTTCAAAGTATATAGCATCGCCGTTTGAATCTCTAACATCTATGAAAATTTGAGAATTATCTACTAAATTAGTAGGGTGTGCAGATATCCTTAATAAATTTTTACCTTTTTCTAAGGTGCTTGGAACATCAGCTACTCGAAAGTATTTCGGCGAAAAATTAGATGTATCATTAATATACACCGGTACATTTAACAAATTTTCTCTTGATGCTTTTTTAAAAACTAAGGACATCTACACTCCATACGTTGTTTATCTTTTATAAATATCTAATAGATGAAAATCCACTTACTTTTGTGATATCTATAATCTTATCAACCATATCTCTCGTCTTATCAATATGTGATATTGTTATGATAAATTCAAATTGATTTTTTAAGTAATCAAACAGTAAATACAGTGAATTAAAATTATCACTATCTAATGAACCAAATCCCTCATCAATAGCGATAAAATTAGGACGTGGTAAGTTTGATATATTAATTAAAGCGGTACGAATTGCAACTGATGAAATAAACTTCTCCATCCCACTTGTCAATTCCAATGGCCAAAATTCTTCATCACTATATGCAATATATGAGTTTATGTTTTTACCATCCGTATTTAATACAATTTGAAAATCTACTAATGGCTGTAAGATATTATTTATTTCTACTTCCAATTTAGGTAATATATCCGCAATCAAATTATAGGGAATACCATCTCTCTTAACACACTCCAAATAATATTCATAACCTTCATACTTGTTTTCCATATACGCTAACTTATCAATTGATTCAGTTATAGTATTGATTGTGTTTTCAGCTATTTTTACATCACCACCAATATCAATTAAAGTATCATTAGTATCATTTATCAAATCTTCGATGTTTTGTAATTTTAATTTGTATTTATCAATTTCTGTTTGTATCTTTGTATTATTTTCTACAGATTCTTTTTGTTCAATTGATTTCTTAACATCAGTATCTATATTTTCAATTTTACGACTTAACTCAGTAACTTCCAATTTACATGATTTTTTCTGAAGTTCTAATTTTTCAATTTTAGATTTATAATCATTGATTTGAACTTTTAATTTTTGAACTTCTAAAACAATATCATTAACATCATTTTTAGCCTTGTTAAGTGATGCAGTATCATATTCACCAGAACGAGTAATTCGTATTAATGATAATTGTCTGATTTCTTTTTCCAATGTCTTAGCCTGCTGTGCAAATGGTGTATTTGCATTATTTACACAGTGTTCACACCCATCATCAAATGTCAAAGAACCAATACCATCTAAATGCTTTTGTTTATGTTTAATTTCTCTATCCAGCTCATCAATTTCTTTTTGGATATCACTCATCATCTGAACATAACTTTCATATTTCAAATACTTTTCTTTTAACTCAACCAAATCATATCTGTTTAATTCAACTGTTGTTTCTTTTAATTTAGAACTTAGTTCATCATAAGATTTTTCATAATCTTTACATTCAGATTCTTTTAACTTCAATAAGTTAACTACCTTTTCCTTTTCCTCTAAAAGTTTATCAGTGTTGATAACTCTTAAATCTACTGGAATTAAATTAGTCATTAATTCACTTATTATTTTAGCTAGTTCTGATTTTGTTTTTTTCAACTCAATTAATGATTTTTGAGTTTCATCCAACTTTAATCTACTCTCAATTAAACGCTCGTTTGCATTTGATAATTTCTCAGTTAAGTTTTGATTCTTATACTCTTTTAATAATCCACTTAACTCTTTAATATCTTCATTAGCAGTTTGATACAGCTGTTCAAAAATATCCATATCCAAAAACTGTGCAAGTAATTCCTTTCGTTCTTTTTGAGATTTTTCAATAAATCCACTATTGTTTGACTGATTTGACATCGCAGTTAATATGAAATCATCATATGAACCAACATACTGCCTAATTATTGAATTTGTATCTCTACGTTCTTCGCCATTCAATGATTCAATAGAACCATCTTCATTTATTTTATAAAAATTGGTATCTACTTTTATAGTACCTCTCTTCGGAGATTTTTTAGCAGAACGTTCTATGAAATAATCAATACCATCTATCTCAAAATTAAACTTACAGTTAAATGAAGATTTAGAATAGTTTAATACATCAATAGCTTTAGATGTTCGTGAACACTTATCATATATACAAAAAGAAAGTGCATCCCATAACGATGATTTACCACTCGCATTTGGTGCAAATATACCATATGCTCCTTTCATATTTGTAAAATCAATAATGTTGTTAGCTCCATATGAAAACATATTTGAAAACTCAAATGTCTTAGGTTTCCAAATAATATTTTTCATAACTACACCCGTACCTAACTTATTATTGATATCAGTATTAATATTACGAACTATTTCCAACTGTGAATCGCTTATTATGTATTTTTTTGTTAAAAATTCTTCCATTAACTTATTCTGAAATCCAATATCTCTTACATTTTGTAAAAATATTTGTGAATTTGTGTTACCATCTCTCTTATCGGTTATAACTTTTTGAATTGATACTTCTTGTACTTTTTTACCAACCGTAATTTGAGATAATAGTTTTTTTAGTTCAGCTTGTGATGTATTTTTAACTCGAACTCTCATACGAGCTTTATTTGGAATGTGGGGTTTATCAATTACAGTTCCATTATCAATATCAACGGTTACATATCCATAATCATTATGAATTGGTACAAATTCAGACTTCTTTGAAGCAATATCCCATACCAAAATACCATGATCTGGGTATTTTGCCTCAGAATGATTCTGCATTACAAGTGAACCTGCATATTTTATCGTATTTTCAGAATTTAATGATTGATTTGGAACGTGTATATCACCTAACAAAACCAAATCATAGCCATTAAATGATTCTACATTAACATTTTTGTTCTGAATTTCAAACTCATGCTCAGTCTTTACTTTATCAACTGCACCATGATACAATGCCACTTTATATTTACCACTAACTTCCGATGCTGATATGATTTTTTTTGAATTATCAAACACAGATGAATGTGAAAATGAAATTCCACCCATTTTCCATACACCACTATCTTTTAAGTAATGTAAATTTGGGTGATTTAAGGCACTGACTATTGGTGAAAGGGCATCTAACCTAGATAAATTATTTAGATTAGCGTCGTGATTACCTGGTATTAATATTGTAGGTAAAATATCTGATAATTTTTTTAGGAATGTATGCGTAACCTCAACAACTTCAGGACTCATATCAGTTTTAGCATGGACAATATCACCAGCTAATACAATTATAGAACCATCTATTTTTGTGGAAGATATATATTCATACAATCGTTCAAAAACTTCTTTATACTCAGTGTGTCTCTTTAGATTTCTAATATGTACATCTGCTATATGGTATATTCGACTTATATTTGTATCAAATTCAATTTTCTTTGATTTTCTCATACATTCATTAATTTATATTCCATTAACTTTCTTAGAGTCAATGGTTCAGTTTTGTTTAATAATCGTTGAAATGCATCAAATCCCAATTCAGATGGGTCTGAATCTTTCATTTCAACTAAATATACTTCTATACCCTCACTTATAAGTATTTCGGAAAATTTTATTGAATTAGAAAGTGCATCTCCATCCAATGCAATATAGACTTTACTTACATTCCTATGAATAATTTCTGATAATAATTTTGATTGTATAGACTTACCAAATAAAGGTATTGCGTTTAATCTAATGGTAATTGCATCGAATACACCTTCACATAATACAATTGGTAAATCCCAATTAATCATCATCTCAAATCCAATGATATCCTTTGATACATCTGGGTTTTTGTGTTTCATAGATGTATCATAGAAACTTCTACCAACAAAATAATTCAACCTAGCATCTTTATCATACGATGGTATTATGATTTTATTTTGGTATATACCACTATCACAGTACCCCATTTCGTATTTTATTATTTGATGGGGTGTTACCCCTCTACCATTTAAATATTGTAATGCATGCTTTCTAATGATTGAATTAGAAGGTTTCCAAAGTGGAATATACTCTTTTGGTAATTGAACAACTTGGTGGGTAGCTTGGTGGGTAGCTTGGTGGTTCGTATATTTATATTTCCTACTGAAAATAGAATTATGTTCTTCCCAAACTTCTTTTGATACTTTTAACTTTTTAAAAAGAGAACGAATTGACTTACCTTTCTCTTCTGATATCCAGCAATGCCATGGGTTCTTACCCTCAGAATTTAATGCAATATTTATTTCTAACTTCGGTTTGTAATGTTCTTTGAATGGAGAAAAGAAAGCATAATTATTTCCAGTTGTTTTCTTTGAGTTACCCAGAACTCTCTCTAATAATGATAATAACCTATCTTCCATTTCTTAAAGAATATGTGTATATGTGTTTGGGTTTTGTTTCTATTATCTCAATACCAGGATCTTTTTCTTTATATCTCTTGTTTATCTCAACACCATAGGGTCTATCCAACATAGATAATGTTCTTATATGAAATAGCTCCCCATCAACTTTAAGGGTTTTACCAGGCTTAGTTTCACCCAAATATTTAAAATTAGCTGCTCTATAAATAATCCCACTATGTCCTTGTTCTGAATCTGCATATGATATGATGAATTCCCAATCGGTATTTTTCTTTAACCACCGTAATGTATATCCAATAAAATAAGATTCTGCATTTTTAGGTGTATCATCAATCAAACATAATCTTCTTAATTCTAATACTTTGTCTGGATTTTTTGGATAATAATGCTGCCCCGCAGTTGGACCTGCAGGTCTAGTATACACACATACCCCAATTAATTCAGGTAAGTTGAATACATTATTTCTGTACAACCCAAATGTATGTTTGGCTTGTATATTCACATAATCAGAGTAATGCCAATTTTTTAGAAATCGACGTATATGTGGTTTGAATGGTGTATGTTCTACTATATATTCCTTTACACTCATTTATATTCATTTGAGTTAATACTTAACTACTAATATACGAAAAATAATTGATATTTTAAAAGAAACTTTGTTTTGGAGATTCGGTTAGCCATTCTTCGGGTATTTCTTTCTTTGCCCATTTGAATCCGTGCTTTTCACACCACTGCGCATATGTAGTTTTTGAACCTTTATATATTTTACCGTTTGGTGATTGTAGAATAAATCTTAAATCAATCTCAGGATGCTGTTCTTTTATTAAAAGATGTTTTTTTCTATCATTACTCAAAAACCAACCTTTGGATTCGATATAAATTCCGTTTGGTAACTTGAAATCAGGCTTGTAAGTGTGTGTTGATGCTGGTATAGTATATGGTATTTCATTTTTCTCATATTCACCATCAATACCCTTTGATTTTAATTGTTCATCAATCTTAGTTTCTAATCCACTTTTATGTCCTTTAGATTTTTGTATATGCGACCAATTACTTTTCATATCATATTTTATTTTACTCCAATAGCTGGGATACCACTTTTGTTCCAAATATATTTTCCACTCTTTGTCTTATATATGGTAGTTGGTTTACCATCTTCATCTAAATTTGTAATAAGAGGTGTACCAAACGCACCATCTAAATCAAATCTAACTTTTACGGTAATATCAACATCATCTCTATTTTTAATAGCCGATGCTAATTTACCTACTGCAAGTAATTCACCCTTTGGGTTATATAATCCAATGGTAGTGTAATATGTATTAAATGATGAACCAGTGACAAATGGTTTTAAAAACTCACTATTAATCTTTCCATCTTTTCTTAAAGATGGGTTTTGTGATACATTGAACTCATTTGCACCAATTTCACAAAGTACTGATACTTCATTTAATTGTTTTGTTGATTTATATTCGGTATTCCACCCATAATTTGAACCGTAATCCCATGCATTTTGACCAATCCAAACTTTATCATACAATGGTCTTACATCTGATACTACCATAATACCATGTTTGTAGAAAACCTCACCTATTATGTTTGTTTGATATGCTGAGCCTGTTAAGTAGTCATTATCAGATAATCCTTTTATTTCATTCTCAGATAATGCTTTGTTGTATATTCTTATTTCATCAACAGAACCACTTAAACAACCATATCCACTAACTACATCAGCTGAATACCCATCTGATAAGTATTTAGAGCCAATAACCATATCATTCGAATTTGCTATCTGAGATTTTAAATTGATTGATGCAGAATTTTCTTTTACACCATCAACCCATAATTCTAATAGAGAACCATTTTTATTGAAAACGATATGATGTTCAGATACATCATTTATGAAAGTAGATGAACTCACTTCCACATTCTGTAAGCCATCTGATAATGATATAACTACTTTACCGTTGTTAGCTGTATTTTGATTATAGATTTTTAAATCAAATGGAAATATAGGATTTTCTATGTTTCTATTTCTAACTACATTTTTCAATTTATTATCTTGAGTATAATCTACATATGTAGAATTTTTATTCAATATCCAATTGTAATTATATACATCATCCGATTGAGATGTTGGTAGTAGTGTCCACAATGAAATTGAATAATCATCATCTTTATAAAAATCAAGTTGCTTATTGTTATTTACTTTGATATATGAATCAATTCCATTGAATGTAACTTTAGTTCCAGATGGTAATTCTAAACTACCAGTTGTTCTTATACCACCATTATATAGTAAATTTTTACCATAACCATTGTTTGCATAACCACTTTCATCTTTTACTGATTCATCTATGATAGCATTTCTTGTTACAACTTCGTTATTAAATCCCCAATAACCGATTAAGTTTCCATTTGGTACATATACGGAAGTATCTAAATCAGAATCATATAAATACCCATGATACTCATCTATTTTAGTATCTTTTATATTAATCTGGTGAGAATAATCATACTTACTATTATCGGAAATGATAATACTTTCTGCTTTTATACCATCACCCAAACGAGTATGTGGTATTGAAAAAACGGATGCAGATGTGTATAAACTACGAGCTAATTCTTTTCTATGTTTGTAGAACATTTGATTTAATCCACTCCAAATAGTCTTCTGATGTTTGTTGTTCAGAAACGATGTGGAATTTGAATTAGAATTATTTAACTCAGTTGTATCGTAAACAAATTCATTGTTTATAGATGCCGATATTGGAATTAGTTCTTTGTATAGTGGTGCTACAGCCTTTAATACAGATATCCGATAATAGTCATTACTATAATTTGTATTAGTTATTATCCAGCGCTTATATGCGTTGTACGGATATAATTGAAATCCACCATCATTTATCGGTTTTAGTGCTCCTGCCATTAGATACCATTGTAATTCTTAAAAATCAAGTTTTATTTTCACTAAAATTTCATTACTGAATGATTTTAGAATTGGTTGTGATAATTTAGCAACAGCTAATAGCTCTTGATTACTATTATATAGTCCAACAGTTGTAATATAAGATTTTGGATTATTAGCAAATGTAGGTTGTCTAAATGCCCCATTTGAACCCGTAACATATGATGGGTTATTTGAGAAATTATACTCACCGTTTTTAGCTCTTACAAAATAATATGTAGATTGAACTGTTTCTTCATTTCTTGCGGCAAATCCATTTGATGAATTTATTGCAGCCGCACCACTAATGGATGTGAACAGTTTATATGAGTTATCACCATTGATATTAGAGCCAGTAACGGTATTAAAATCTAAATTAGTATTCAGTGTATCTGCGTTTAAAACAATGACGCCTTGCTCAGGATAAACGGCTCCATAGTAAGTTTTAGGTGAATATACACCATCTGCGATTGAACCTGATACTAAGTTGTATACTCTACCAATCTGATTTGAGGTTTGTTGTGAATCACCACTATCATCAATGAGTGATACAATATTTCCGTTTTGAACAACAAACACATTAGAACCTGTATGAACATTGTTAGCGTAATCAGAACCACTCAATGTTGATAAATTTAATTGGAAGTTTCCAGGATCTAATCTATCCTTCAATCTTGCTCTATTAATGTTAATAGCATATATGTGATTGGTAGCAACATTGTTGAATGTAAATGTTCGTTGATTATCAGGAAGTAATATCTGAGCATATTGAGAATAAATTGCGTTTGAAGGTGAATCTTCATTCTGTCCTAACGAACCACTACCAGCATTATTCCCATATGTTATAGAAAACTGCGGCTCTGATGTCGATAGTGTTGATACTCCATCAAATACTTCATAGTAGTATTGTTTTTGTGTAGATGATTGTGCTGAAGATGTGTAGAATGATGTCAATGTACCTACATTACCACTCCATAATCCTCTTGTTACTCTTTCTACTCCACCTTCTACAACATCACCCACTTTGAATGCTGTATAAACTCTTTTTGATGTATTGAAAGATCCTGCTGGTAAAATTGCCATATCTATATCCTTATAATGTTGTATCTAATGTATTTCCTACTGCTACATCTGGGTTATTAAGTACACTTAATGAAATCTCAGCATGCCCACCCGTTTCATTTCCTACTACAAATATCTTAGTATTAATGTTAGTATTATCTACCAATACTTTTGAAATTATTGTAAATGTTGAATTAGTACTAATCGTAACACTTCTTCTATCTTCATTAGCACCCACTGGGTCTTCGTTATTTGCAATTCCATTACCATCACCAACAATTGTTGCTGCATCTGAATTAAGAAGGGTTACAGTATAACCTAATGATTCATTTCCACCATTTTTTGTTTGGATTGAAACTACTTGTCTAATACCACCCTCTTCAATAGCGATTGAAGATGGATTGGTTTGTATTACAGGAATACGAATTGTATTTTTTGGAAGTGTCAATAACTTATATCTCATTGAGTAGTTTTCATCCGTAACTGCCTCAACTATTGGCATGTTTTCAATAATAATTCCATAATAATCAGAACCATTAGGGTGTGATGGATTCCATAGTTCATAATCAACTTCATCATCTGCTAATGCAAACTGACTTATTACAAAATTATCTCTACCTTTTGCTAATAACTCTCTACCTTTTTTTGTTAGGATAGCATCTACTGTAATGCTCGAATTATCTAAATATCCCATATTATTACCTTTTTTACTATGTAGTTCACATATAAATATGTAAATAAATATTTTTGTTATAAATATTGAAAAAAGGATCTCAATTTGAGGTCCTTAATAAAATACTATATAATTTAGATTAACCGATTTTTTTTACTGTTAAAGAAGTAGGGGTATTACCTGTTGTTGAAGGGTAGGGATAAGGGGGAGCGGTTTTGGAGGGATTAATTACAAAGGTATAATACTGAGGAGAAGATACTTCTATAACTTTATGTCCTAGAATTAATTGATCGGCTGTGGATTCAGCATACTTTTTATCGCTTAATAATGATACTAATCCCATAGTTCCTGTAGTAGCACTTCCTGACATTAGTTTAACTAAAATATCCGCATTAATTTCCAAATCGTATAAATGGGCTTCAGAATTTATTTCATAATATCCAGCTTCTTTAAAATGAATTCTAGCATCAGAAGTGCCTGAGTTTATAAATTCAAATACATCAGTATTAGTATTAAACTCTTCATTATCAAATTCTAGGTAATTATCAGCATTATTTGTTAAATTTCTATAATTAGTAGATAGCCAATTAATCTTAATTAAAGGGGTTACTAACCCATTTGCACTTCCATTAAATGCTGATGCTGTAACACTTCCAACTACATCTAAATCACCTCCGATTGTAGTGTTATTAGCTACATCTAAAGTAGAAGATGAAATTTCACCTGTTACATTAACATCCTGAAAAAGAGTATTTACATAAGAAGCTGTGGAAGCATTGGTTACAGTTCCATCTATGTTTGAAGCAGCTACATAAGAAGCTGTGGAAGCATTGGTTACAGTTCCATCTATGTTTGAAGCAGCTACATAAGAAGCTGTGGAAGCATTGGTTACAGTTCCATCTATGTT
>Ga0099846_1001050_pt1 | contig 11369 bp, 10 predicted proteins | sample CB_VirMetaG_FD_78180 | JGI IMG/M metagenome (GOLD analysis project Ga0099846, IMG submission 78180) | Freshwater to marine saline gradient viral communities from Chesapeake Bay - CB_1504_1 Viral MetaG | ecosystem: Environmental > Aquatic > Marine > Coastal | place: USA: Chesapeake Bay... | reverse complement strand
GGTTGTTCATATAGTTCACCACCCATTCCAACATTTAACACCCCAAATAAATCAGACTTTCTTCTAATTGGAGTACCTTCCACCATAATCACACCGTCATCACCGATATTCACACCCCACATATCACCATCTACGTTAAAAATATTAAACCTAATTTCGGTTGGGTTTTTCTCACTAAATCTTAGAACATAACCATCCATATCAGATATGTATGACTCTAACAATTCGTAAGATATTTCTTGTTCTATCGAACTAAATATTTTAGCTTTAGGTTTAGGTGTTGTTTTTGGCCTATCAAAAGGTTTGCCAGGTCTAGGTGTTGTTTTTGGCGTAGTTTTTGGTGGTGCGATTGTTGGTTGTGGTTGTTCAGACAATGTTAAAATATCTTTTTTCTTTACCATTTTTTTATCACGTTCAACCAAAGTTGTAATCCACGACTCCAACATCTCGTCAACTTTTTCAGGTAAACCTTTTTCTTTAGTTTTAGCGAAGTCTTTCAAATCTTTAAGTGACATATCGTCAACTAATTTTTTAACCTTGTCCCTGTAGGATTTAGGTATGTCAGACAACTTTTTATCACCTTTTTTGACTGAATAAGCAGCACCCATCAAACCATGTTGAGATTTGGAAACTGATTTTTCTTCTAATTCTTTTCTGTCCCTTAGAAGATCTTTGTCATCTATCTCTACGTCTGGATTACCCATAGCGTCAGTTTCAATATCTTTTTCATCAGCGACAATGACAGGTCCTCCCATTTTATTTGCGGTATCCTCAGCTTTTTCTGGATCAGTACCTTTTGGGAGGTATGTGACTTTTTCAGATAAAACTTTTAATTGTTTATCTGAAAATGACGAAAGGGTTTTATACGAAAACCCTTCTTTCATTAAACTAGCGATAATTTTATTTCTTAACATTTAAAAAATTCTTTTCAAATTCTAATACCAAGTCTCTGGCGTATAGTTTATTCATAACTTCTTCTTGTGTGTCACCAAAATGAAAAACTAACCGTTCATCGTTAGAAAAATCATCGTCTTGAAAAACTTCCCAACCTAAAGCTATGACTCTATCTAACGCGTGTTCCATACCAAAATAATCAGAATTTTGGACTAGTTCCATTTTTATTTTACTTTTATTTAGCACACCAACACTTTTGATGTAATCCATTTCAGGTGGTCCAGGGTTACCATGAGCTGGTACAGAATCCCAATCTTCACCCCATAGTTCGTCCACTTTGTCTGAAAATATGAATTCATATACATTTTCACCCTTATAATTAGGACCTAATTCATTGACAAAGATTAGATACATTATTTTTTAATGTTACCTTTTGTGTCCACACCAACTTTAATATTAGTGTTTTCAAACACTAAAGTACCATTTTTAGTTGTACCAATCAAATTTAAAGACTTATTTTTTCTAACTAAATTTTCAGCTACAAATTTTTGTTTATTAGTGTTTGAGTACTTTTTTATTTGTGTGAATTTTTTATTTAGTTCTTTAGTTTCTTTTAAGTATTCTTTAGCTTTTGATTCGTTAATTGTTTTTTCGTGGTTACTTTCCTTAAAGTATTTTTTTAATGTTTTTTCCACTTTTTGGTTGATTGATTCTGACAATTCGTCCACACTTTCCTCATCACCGAAATCCATATCTAAAGCTTCTTCTTCACCACCGAAATCCATATCTAAAGCTTCTTCTTCACCACCCATGTCAGATTCTTCTTCATCTGAGAAAGTGTCCTCAAAACCATAATCATCTTCTGGTTCTAATCTAGAAAGAACATCATCCAAGTCTTCTTCGTCAAGGTTATCTAAATTGACAGCTGATATTATTGAATTTAAAACATACTTAATATCTTCAGATTTCATATCATCTTCTAAAGCTCTTAACCTTTGACCCAGTTTACCAGTAAGTTTTTGTATAGATCTCATTGTTGGTCTACCCTCGTCAGCGTCTGATTCGTCACCTAAGTCAGTATCTGTACCTAAGTCTATTTCTTCATCACCACCTAAGTCCATATCCATATCTAGATCCATTTCTTCATCACCACCTAAGTCCATATCCATATCTAGATCCATTTCTTCATCACCACCTTCCGCGTCGTCTACTTTTAAAACAAATTTTTCATCATCTGTCTCTTCTTGTTCAAATAAAGGGTCAGCAAAACCATTATTATACTGTTCATTTATTGGTTTCAATATGAGATTTAGTCTTCTCATAGCAGAAGAATAACTTTTGAACCTATTTTTGTTTTTGTTATGTAAACCATCGACATAATCTAAAGAACTCTCATTGATACCAGACTTAACATAGTATCCATCTTTTTCTTTGACTATAGCGTAAGTAACACCATTAGCTGCTTCTTTTATGAAAGAATTTGTTTGGGTATGGTACTCCGTATTTTTTTTCACATCCCCATAGGTAGCTATTTCCATAATTCTTTTTAATTTAGCTTCACCTTGAAGTTTTTCTGAACCAATTGGTCTTAAATCTGACATATCTATTAGTTTTAATTTTCTATTAATTATTTAATCCTCCACCACCAATAATTGTTGGTGAAAACGCTGTATTTGCACTACTGTAATAACCGGTGTTTATATAAGCTACTGTACCCGTCATTGGACTATCACAGTTACATTTATTGCATAAAAATAACACACCAGAAGCTGATACTACTCTAGTGGGTTCGACTATCATATCCAATGAGTTACCGGTTGAACCTATTGATATGGTTACCTCTGGTGTACCTGCGGAATATACGTATGAAAAACTACCCGAAGCACCTGTCGATATAATTTTAGAACACGACCAATCACTAACACCACCTTGTGATGATGGTATTGATTTTAAAGCTACTAATTCAGCTCCACCTATCGGTGTATCGGGTATATTTGGGAAACTCCCTCCTTGTGGCATATTTGTACTTTATTCAATAAATACTTCTTAATAAAGTAAAAAATAAAATTACTGGTCTAAAGATAATGTACTATCTAATATATTGTTTTTCAGGTCAGATAATTTTTTCAAATATCCATTCCTTCTTAGGAATTTAAAAGCTAAATTTTCATAAGAAAATTCACCTTCAGTTTCTAAACCAGCACGTCTAAATTTTTTTAATTTATCTTTCACTTTATCAATACTATTCAAAATGTCGTCAGATGGTTTAAAGAATGACTGTTGTTGTATATTATCAATGATGGACATCCACCTGCTCGATTTGTCCATTATTTTTTTCTCATCTAAAACAGTATCAGTCTTTAAGGGTTTTTCTAACCACTCATCGTACATTACAGAATACACCCCAGTCGAATAATGTGGTTCATTGGAATCTTGAACATAAATTTCAACGTCATATCCTTTTATTGTCACATCATGTATTGAGTTCCACACGGATTGTTTAGCTGAAAATAATTCTTTCAATACGTCACTCATCTCAGAATTCTTAATATCCACTAAAATGTGTAAATCAACATCTGAATAGTCAGACCAATTATAATTAGATAAAGATCCTGTCATTGTGACATCATCAATATCAACATCGACTCCGACAAAATCTATAAAATTATTAGAAATGTCCAACAATGTTTTACGTACCTCATCTTTAAGTACTGGATTATCTGTATCGGAATAGTCCCACAGTGTGGGGTTAAGTTCATTTTTTAATGAGAAACTTTTAATTATTTCACTAGCTTTCATACCCAATAAATATATCTTAGGTATTATAGTTTCTTAAATGTGTAAGTTTTAGATATGTTTTTAGAAAAATAAGATCCTTGACTCTCCGCCATTCTCATCTTTGTGAACTCATCCATTGGTACATCAGAGTATGAATATTTTACACCATTTTTAAATTCAACTATGAGTTCTTTAGTTTTTGTATCATACTCTGAACTTTTAAGGTTAGATGATAGGTAATCGTTTTTAATCTTAGTTCCATCTATAGTCTCTTTTGTTATCGCCATAATCTTTTTTTTTAACCATAAAAAAAACCCCTGAAAAATCAAGGGGTTTTTTGTTTTACACTTCTTCGAACTTTACGTCCTCCGCGTCTCGTGAGGCTTCGCCCTCATCTACATTCGTGTTATTTTCGTACAACTTAGTCGACACCTCAACCCAAATCTTTTCTAACTTATTAGTTAAATCGTCAACACCCTCCAAATCTTCATTTTGGATGACTTCTTTTAACTCTGTTAGACAATTTTCAAGTCTACTTTTATCGGTATCTTCTAATTTATCTGATAACTCGTTAATTTGTTTTTCAGTTTGGAAAACTAAACTGTTAGCTGAATTTAATTTTTCAACCTTTTCTTTTCGTTTGTTATCTTCGGTCGCGTATTTTTCAGCTTCATCTTTCATTCTTTTAATTTCTTCTTCACTTAAAGAACTACCAGATTCTATTTTTATATTTTGAATTTTACCAGTACCCTTGTCTTTAGCTGAAACACTAATGATACCATTAACATCAATATCGAATGTAACTTCGATTTGGGGTACACCTCTAGGTGCTGGTGGTAAATCAGTCAATTGGAATCTACCCAAAGTTCTGTTATCCGTCGCCATCGGTCTTTCACCCTGTAATACGTGGATGTCTACCGCTGGTTGGTTATCCATCGCGGTTGAGAATACCTGACTTTTAGATACTGGTATTGTCGTGTTTGAATCGATTAGACGGGTCATGACACCACCCATAGTCTCGATACCCAAAGATAGTGGGGTAACATCCAATAATAGAACATCAGTCACATCACCAGCGATAACACCACCTTGTATCGCAGCACCCAACGCTACTACTTCATCTGGATTCACACCTTTGGATGGTTTTTTACCGAAAAATTCCTCAACCGCTCTTTGTACCGCTGGAATACGTGTAGATCCACCAACCAAAATAACCTCATCAATTTCTTCTTTTTTAATTCCAGCGTCTTTAATCGCTTTTCTACAAGGTTCTAAAGTTCTGTCAATCAAGTCTGAAGTTAATTTATCAAATTCACTTCTCGTTAATTTAGTGACAATGTGTTGAGGACCTGAATCAGTCATCGTAATGTATGGTAAATTAATGTCTGTTTGTTGTGACGATGACAATTCACATTTAGCTTTTTCAGCTGCTTCTCTCACTCTTTGCATAGCTTGAGTATCTTTTGAAATGTCAATTCCAATATCTTTTTTAGCGTTATCAACAATCCAATCAATAATAACTTCGTCAAAATTATCACCACCTAAGTGGGTGTCACCGTTTGTTGACAATACTTCAAAAATACCATCACCCAACTCTAGTATAGATACGTCAAATGTACCACCACCCAAGTCGTAAACTACTATTTTCATATCGGTATCTTTTTTATCCATACCGTAAGCTAAAGCGGCGGCGGTAGGTTCATTTATAATCCTCTCAACCTTTAAACCTGCGATTTCCCCAGCTTCTTTTGTAGCTTGTCGTTGTTCATCGTTGAAATACGCTGGTACAGTAATTACCGCACCAGTAACCTCTTGACCTAAATAATCTTCAGCAGCTTTTTTAATGTTTTGAAGTACAGTCGCGGATATTTCTTGTGGTGTAAATACTCTGTCGTTAATTTTAACACCAACTGTCCCATTTTTGTTTTCCACGACAGTATAAGTTACTTTTTTAGCTTCATTTTTAATTTCACTAAATTTAGATCCAATAAATCTTTTAACTGAATATACTGTATTTTCGCAATTTACTACCATTTGTCGTTTAGCTGTATCACCAACCAATCTTTCGTCATCCCTATAAGATACGATTGACGGTGTGGTTCGTTTACCTTCCGAATTAACAATAACTTTAGTTTCGTTACCCTCAATTACCGCTACACATGAATTTGTAGTTCCGAGGTCAATTCCAATTATTTTTCCCATAGTTTTTTGTTTTTAATTTTACTGATTTTATTGTGTAAAGTCAAATTATTTATTTTGACCACCATATTAACGAATACCGTACCAAAGTAAATAATCTGACAAAATGTCAGTTTACCATAATTAACGTATGACAAAATGTCATTAATAATTTGTATTGACGTTTACATTCAAATAAATTACATTTCTATTAAAATATTAAAAGAATTATGTCAAATATTGATGAAACCCCAGACAATGGGCCAAAAAGAAAACGAGACAGAGAGACTAAACCAGTTAGTAAAACTCCAGTGTTGGATAACTTTTCGAGGGATTTAACATTGTTAGCTGATTTAGGGGAATTAGATCCTGTAATTGGTAGAAGTGAGGAAATAAAAAGGATAGCTCAAACTTTGTCTAGACGGAAGAAAAACAACCCTATATTAATTGGTGAACCAGGTTGTGGTAAAACCGCGATAGTTGAGGGTTTAGCTATGATGATTCATGAAGGTGAGTGTCCAAGAAATTTATTGGAAAAAAGAATCATTTCATTGGATTTAACATCTTTGGTCGCTGGAACAAAATATAGAGGTCAGTTTGAGGAACGGATGAAAGCTATTTTGGACGAATTACGTGAAAATAAAGACATAATTGTTTTTATTGATGAAATACATACTGTTGTTGGGACTGGAAATTCTAGTGGTTCTTTAGATGTCGCTAACATATTCAAACCAGCTTTAGCTAGAGGTGAGGTACAATGTGTTGGTGCTACAACTTTGGATGAGTATAGAGAGAAAATAGAAAAGGACGGTGCGTTAGACAGAAGATTCCAAAAAGTATTTGTTGAACCAACAACCCCAGAACAAACTCTACAAATATTAAATAACATTAAAGGTAAATACGAACATCACCACAAAGTTAAATACACTGATGAGAGTTTGAATCTGTGTGTAATGTTAGCTGAAAGATATATTACCAACAGAGAATTTCCCGACAAAGCTATCGATATTATGGATGAAGTCGGAGCTAAAGTTCAATTGGAAATTAAATACCCTAAAGTTATTGAGGATCTAAAGAAAGAAATTTCAGAAATTAAAATAGAAAAACGTAGAGTAGTTGAAAGTCAAGACTATGAAAAAGCGGCAGAAATTAGGGATACTGAAAGAAAATTAGTGAATAGATTGGAAGCTCTAAAACACAAGTGGGAAGAAGATTTGGAAATTCAGAGACCAGAAGTGTCAGAAGATGATGTATATGACGTAGTATCTAAGTCTACCAAAATACCACTAAACAGGTTAAATAAAGACGAAAAGAAACAACTCCTCAATCTAGAAAACAAATTATCGGAAAAGGTTATAGGCCAAAGTGAAGCGATTGAAAAAATATCTAAAGCGATTAGACGTAATAGTGTAGGTATCCGTGACACATCAAAACCTATAGGATCTTTTATATTTTTGGGTCCAACTGGGGTGGGTAAGACACATTTAGCGAAACGTTTATCTAAAGAAGTATTTGGTAGTGAAGATTCCATGATTCGTATAGACATGTCAGAATACCAAGAGAAACATTCAATATCCAGACTAATAGGTTCACCTCCAGGATACGTGGGGTATAATGAGGGTGGGCAAGTTACAGAGAAAGTAAAAAATAACCCATATTCTTTGGTACTATTCGATGAGATTGAAAAAGCACACAAAGACATTTTTAATGTTATGTTACAGATTTTAGATGATGGGTACATTACTGACGCGTCGGGAAGAAAAGTAAGTTTTAAAAACACACTTATTATTATGACATCTAATATTGGTGTACGACAGTTAGAAGACTTTGGAAATGGTGTTGGATTCTCTACTAAAGCGAAAAGTCAAGCTTCTGAAGAACACGCTAGATCTATGATATCAAAAGCGTTAAAAGACACCTTTAACCCAGAGTTTATAAACCGTTTGGATGATATAATTTTCTTTAAACGACTTAACGAAGAAGACTTAAAAGAAATAGTAAAAGTTGAATTGGATTTGTTAACAAATAGACTTAAAAGTAAAAACTACCTATTCAAATTCGGACCTTCAATCACATCTCACATTGTAGAAATTGGTTACAACGATAAATTCGGTGCGAGACCAATGAAACGATCTATACAGTCTGAAATTGAAGATTTCATTTCAGAAGAGATACTAAGAGGTACCGTCATAGAAAATCAGGAATATACTATGAGTTACAATAAAAAAACCGAAAAGATGAAAATTTCTTAAAAAAATATTTGGTTATGTGGTTTAAAAGTTGTAATTTTACCACTTAATGAAAAAGTATATGTTAGAAATTGATAGTTATCATAGGTTAAAAAATTTATTGTCAGTACCCACGTACACATGGCAAGAACAAATGTTGATAGAACACATTTGTAATCAACTTGACGAACGTGGGTACAAATATGAATTTGACGACTTGGGTTCAATTTATGTCACTAAAGGTGAATGTGAATTTTATCCATGTGTCGTAGCACATTTAGACTCGGTACATCCCATTGAGGAGTATACTGTGGAAGAAATGATGTTACCTAACACAAAAAAGGAAGAAAAATTATCATTTGTCGCGATAGACAGTAATGGAAATAGAACTGGTATAGGTGGTGACGACAAAGCAGGGGTATTTATTTGTTTGGAACTTTTAGATAGGTTTGACAATATAAAAGCTTTCTTTCCTGTCGCTGAAGAAACTGGTTGTCACGGTAGTCGTAACGCTAATCCCGAATTCTTTAAAAACGTGGGTTACGCGATACAATTTGACTCAACAGAAAATGACACTATGAGTCAAACACTTATGGGGTTAAAACTTTACGAGGAAAATGGTGAATTTATTAATAAGTGTAAAGATTTGATATTGGAACACGGTATTGATAAATGGAAACACCACCCTTACACTGACACTTTGATTTTGAAGGAGAAGTTTGACTTTAGTTGTCTTAACTTCGCTGCGGGTTATTATGGTTGGCATAGTAAACGTGAGTACGTAATTTTGGAAGACGTTCAAAACGCGATAAATCTTGGTGTTAAGGTGATTGACGAATTGGGTGAAAACAAATACACCTATAAAGTTGAACGACAACAACTACGTTATTATTGATTATGATTTTAAGTGGTTTAGAAATTGAAAAACGTTTGGGGTGTGATATACAAATTACACCCTATAACTCAAAACAACTTAACCCAAACAGTTATAATTTGAGGTTACACAATAAACTTTTGGTGTATGATGAGTCACCTTTGGATATGAAAAAATTAAATCCAACCAAGGAACTCATCATACCTGAAAGTGGTTTACTTTTGGAACCTGGTAAACTCTATTTGGGTAGGACGGTAGAACATACAAAAACTGACACCTATGTCCCAATGCTGGAGGGTAGAAGTAGTATAGGTCGTTTAGGTATGTTTGTCCATGTGACCGCAGGATTTGGAGATGTAGGTTTTAATGGTTATTGGACGTTGGAGATATTTGTTGTCCAACCGTTAATTATTTATCCCGAAGTGGAAATTTGTCAAATATACTTTCACACAATAGAAGGTGAATACCTACCCTACAATAGTGGTAAATATCAGAATAATTTTGGAATACAACCAAGTTTACTGTATCAGGATTTTTCAAGTTAGTTCGTATAAATCATCTGACAACATGTCATTGAAATATTTACTATTTAATTTTGGATAATGTGTACCTTCTAGATATATGTAACTAATTTCAATACCATCAGACGAGTCACCCTTAAAAACTTTATCATTTAAAAATATCTCAAGAAAGATTTCATTTGGGTTTACATACGATCTTGACCAATTCAGTATTGTTTCGGAAATAGATCCTAAATAGTCTGGGTGGTTTTGGAAATAATCCTCATCATCCCAATCATCCACACTTATAAAATCACGTAAATCTCCCTTCATTGTGTATGAATATTTACCATCGTAACTGTTTCGAGTTAATTCACCACCCCATAAATGACTCTTAAGTAAATCAATAACGTGGTCATACTTGCCCCTTTTAACCGCGTCCTCATATTCGATACTATATGAATGAACTATTTTGTCTTTAATCTCATCTATAATATCCCCCTTACTGTCAATAATCTCACTTTCGTATTCATCTGTAGGATCTTCATCCAATATGTTAGTTATTATTGTATTTCTTTCCTTTTCATTTGAATTTTCAACACCTAAAATTTTAGATATTGTTTCCATGTTTTTGGCGTCCACCATATCCAACATATCATCTTGATAGTCAAAAGTGTACCACCATTCGTTATCGAAAGGATCTTCACTACAAAGAAATTTTTTGACAAAACTTGTATCATAATTTCTATATTCTTTAAATAATTCAGACAAGTCACCACATTTGAACGTAAATTCAACCGGTATAGGGTTATTGGTACTTTCCATGTACTTCTTCAATAGAATTAGTCTAATCGCTGTCGTATCAGGTAAGTCTATAAGTTTTAAATGTGAAAAATCAAAACCCATTTTACCCCAAATTCTAAATAAAGCTTCAACAGTGAATATACTTGGTATTTCTGACATTACCTCATCAATACTCTCGTCGTCCCACCCAGTTGGAAAATTAAAAAATTCATATTTTTCAGGATCTAAAACACGGTCTTCATCTTCTTCTTCCTCATCTTGTTCTTTGACCAATTTAAGTGATTCGTTAATTTTCCCATTAACTGATAAGTCATATTCTGAATTTCTTTCAAAATCATATAAATCACCCATGGTTACCTTATCTTCCACTTCAAATGGAAGTTCGGTTGGTGATATGTTTGAACTACGTCTCATATCGACAATAGTACCCATGGGAGTTATGTGCAATATGAATATTTTAGAAGGGGTTAACCAGTTTCCCGGTTTTTCAAATCTAGCTTTAACCAACGATTTTGAGTATTTTTTTAAGAACTCTTTATTGTGTTCCGACTCTAAAATATAATCATCAAGAGGGGTCAACACAATTAAACCTTTACTTGTTTCTACATCGTAAACCTTACCTTCAAATTTTATAGACTCAATTACATTTTTAACTTTACCCTTTATTTTTTTTTCGGGTTCAGTTACGGACACTAAACGGTTAATGACTACTCTATCACCTGGTTTTATTTGTGGTTTTTTTGTTAAACTTTCTGTTAATATTTTTTTGGGTAAAACTTTAATAAATGATTCTACCCGTTTAGATATGTTCTTGTTCCAAGAGTTGTCAAAGTATTCAGAATGAAGAAGCGTTGACTGTTCATCATTAATACCCAAGTTAGTTTTAAGTAACCCTAACTGGTCAATAATGTCCATGTCTTTGTGACTTTCAAGAATATACTTCGATTTTTGTCTTATTTCATCTAACATATCTTATTTAATTTTCTTATATAAATAGTTTATTCCACTAAAGAATTTGTCTTTTTGTTGGATTATGTGTATATTTGTATCACAATTAAAAACAAACATAATTATGCCAAAGTCAAGAAATAGAAAAGATCACAAGAAAAAAGT
>Ga0099846_1001049_pt1 | contig 11369 bp, 22 predicted proteins | sample CB_VirMetaG_FD_78180 | JGI IMG/M metagenome (GOLD analysis project Ga0099846, IMG submission 78180) | Freshwater to marine saline gradient viral communities from Chesapeake Bay - CB_1504_1 Viral MetaG | ecosystem: Environmental > Aquatic > Marine > Coastal | place: USA: Chesapeake Bay... | reverse complement strand
ACGTACCTTGGCAAAGGAAAGATGTGTTTAATCCGCCACTTATGGCGGGGAGCAAGCTTATACAGGCGATTCAATATAAGCTTGTGTATGAAATATAAACTCAAGCAAGATGCGTCTGTAATCTCCAAAAAAGGTTCATTTTTTCTTGCATTTTGCCCCGTGCCCTAGCGACGAAAAAAGACGGTCAATTACCCGCAGCTACGCTGCGGAAGCGGGCAAGAAGGGGTAATACAACCCTCTTGCCGTCTGGTCATCATTTAATTTGAAACCTACGTATGTCTTCAATTGCTTTTCCGTACCCAATTTTCTCTTGGGCATTTAATTGTTTTTGGTTGCTCATGGTTTTATACTTGGCTGTGAGTTGAGCTAGTAAAAAAGAAAAGAGCCAATCATTTGTATTCATTATTCCCCCAGTCCGAACGGTATCAGTTCATGTTTCGCGATTGCATCCTTTGAGAATGGATCTGCACAATCATAGACTGCGAAGTAATCACAATCATCATGGGGCAAATCATCTTCTAGCCCAACTCTGTCACGGTCGTCAAAATATCTTGGAGAGACTCGCGACAGACGTTTATCATCGGACAACAGTTCCCGAACGGCTTCTCGTGTCCATCCGTCTGATCGGTAAAATCTCAAACATAAGCTGGCTTCAATAATCCTCATAAGAAGATTCCCCCTATTTGGCCTTATTCTTTTACCAGTACCGGAGACGGGATTCGAACCCGCATGATCTAAGATCGGCGGATTTTAATTCCGCTGTGTAAACCAACTCCACCACTCCGGCAAATAGTGGGGGATTTCTCCCCCACTTGAACTACTCATCAGAAATGAAGGATAGCATGAATCCTACACAAAATCCAATGATCAGGAGTGTTTTCATTCTCCTTCCGGTTCAGCTTTTTCTCCTGCCATTTCAAGGATACGGGCAACAGCAGACTGGAGATTCTGCTTGGTTTTGGTGGCTCGCGGGAACTTTGGGAAGAGTTTCGCGACTTCATCTTCAGTTTTTCCCAGAGCAATCAGTTCCGCCCTGATTTTAGTAGCTCGGGTCGAGAGTGCAGTCTTCAGACTTGCATCGCTCGCGGTAGATTCCGGCACCGCCTGACGATAGTTTTTAACCATGTCATTGATGGTGCCACCTTCAGCGTGAGTGTCAATCCACATTTCCACAAAAGTCGTGTCTTCCATAGCAAACCTCTTTTCAAAAAGGGGGAACTTTGTTCCCGGTCAAAATGTTGCCAGGTCACATGCCTGGTCTTTTCCAAATTATAGCATAGACTTCAGACTATGCAAGTTGTTTTTTTCGAGATTGTTGGTAATGAATCTTCGATTGACGACTACCCTTCTGACCTTGTCCATGAATTACGAGACAGAAATCCTCATTTCTCCGATCAGGATCGGCGGCAATAGAATCGTCAACATCAATCGCCAGACCGTTAGCCTCAGACTCGTCATAGATCACCTTAGCTTCTCTCAGACCGTGTTTGTCGATCAGATGATCATAACGCCCACCACGCGATGCCGTCAGAATTAAATTTGCGGGAATAATCCCCATAAATTTAACCCATGCTGGCAGAAACTTAGTGTACGCATAGAATCTTTTTAGCGGGTTGCGTTTGGCGACAAGTATCCATGCCTTGAAATAAGACATACTAAAGAAGTCGCCGCCTGAATGAATCCGAATAGTCGCCGCGTGACTAGGCATAGCCGCTTCAATAGCTGCCGCCATCATATTCGGACTGGATATTCTTTTCAGGGTAGTCCAGTTTTCGAGACGTTTATTGTAAACGCCTGTATATTGTTGCTCTTGGCTTGCAGCGTAACAACGAAACTCCTGATCAGGACCATCGAATAACGAATAAGTATCCGTCAGCCAATCATAAACAACTTTGGTAAAGCAGTCTTTTGCTCCTAAACAAGTGTGTCCCGACAATAGGTCGAAGCTGAAAACAGTTCGACCAGTAACGGCTTGCAACTTTTTGAGTTTACTGTTCGCTTCTGAAAATTGAATCATTTTAGTTCCCCGTGTGAGTTGACTTCCGTATTATAACTCAGTTGTTGGTCGTGTCAAGTGTTTTCTTGCGTTAATCTGCCTTTTCTTTTTACTAGTTTGAACTTTCAATGTTTTTTTCTAGTCTATGGACAGCGTCCTCAAGACTCTGTCTGGCTTGCAATACCGGCCCACAAACACAATGTGGACATTCGATATACGCTTCAGACACAATACCTAACGCATCCCGCAACTGTTCAAGTATAGCTCTTTGATTGTTCATGGTTTGATCACCACGCAAGTTCCGACAGAAGTGTCAATTGTAATTTTCATTCTGAGTCATCCTCAAAAACCTGAAGGTCTACTATTTCACCATCGTGAGAATCACGCTGTGCCGCAATAACGCTTTCTAACACATAGTCACCCCTGGCGTCTTCATCCAATGCTAACCATTCGACACCAGTAATTACGGTGGGTTCTTCATCGTCAGTGATTGATTGAAACTTTACTGCGTCAGGTGTAATACGAAACCAACAACTGTATTCGATAATAATGTCTTTCATCAGTTGTATTCCTTGAATGTCCAGAACTTACGCTTACGAGAACTAGGGTACGGATCGTCGAACTCTACGTGATAAGAGAACTTGCCCACTTGAAGCACTTTCCCATACTTCATCACCCCAAAAGTGCCAGGATGAAAGAATTTCGCACGATCACCAACATTTAACTCAGGTTGTTTCTTCACCATTCTCCCCCCCGTTTAGTGTTTCGTTCTCTCCCCTTCATGTCCTCATTATAATATATCGACAGTTGATTGCAAGAGTCTTAAGTCTAAAAAGTGAAAAATAGCCGAATTCACCCGTATAGGCAGATACACAAACGAGCAGCCGCCAGCGGCTGCTCTGTTGCACCCTATGAATACAAAAAAGCCCCAGATTACTGATGCAATCTGAGGCTTCAATCTGATCCTATTTATTGAGTAATTCAATAGTCATCTCAGTGGCGTCAGCGGCTCCTGTCGAATATGCCAAAGAGATAGTAGACTTAATAACATTTTTAACAGCTTCTCGATCCTCATCCTGTTCTCGACAAAGTTCCATAATGAGTTCAATCATGGTTTCTTCTTGCCATAGATAGTTAAGGTGCTGCCTTTTTATTCTTTCTCTGATTTCTTCAAGTTCTTCTTCCACCATCCCCCCTAATCTACGCGGCTTACGTGGTGTGTGGTCATTTTATTCCTAAGTGGTGGATATTTGAGAATTTTCGGAATCCCAGGTACTATTTTGTGGCAGCAGAAGGATTGTGGTTAATTCATCCTGTCTTTCTCACCCCATCAATCGGGATGAACTCGTTAACACTATAATCCCATATCTTCGTCCCACTTGTATCCTGAACCATCACGGGTTTAGGTCCGTAATAGTCGATAGGACGATTTCCTTGATACTCAATCCAATATGGATGATTGGGAATATTCTTCTTATGCCTAGTTAGCACTGGCATTTTTCCATCGCGGTCATAGTAGATGTAAAAATTGTTCATCCTTCTATCTCCCTGTCCAAAAAGAGTGGTATGCCAGACTGTAGATCGACAACCCCCCTAATCTACGATTTCGTAAGTTTTCTTTTTGGTTGAAAGTCTGAAAAGAGTGTTAAGGTTGATCATACGAAAACCGTCTTTCTTCATATCGAAAGCGGTGATCAAATCATGTTCTGATGGATCGTATTTCATCCCCACACCAATAACTCCCTTTTTAACACCCAGACGGGCGTTCATATTCCTTTGCTCCCCGTTCTTTTTAATGAAACCAACTCCAAAAGTCTTCCCGTTAGAAGCCTTAATAAGTTTTAACGCTTTTGCTCTGCTAATCTTCATCTCTAAACCACTCCAAAAGGAAGCCCAAAATCAGTGCTGTGATGAGCACGTTTTTCATATGCGAATTGTAACACGTTGACACGAACAGTCAAGCAAAATCAGGATACCAAATGGGATTGTGAGGATTCGAACCTCACTTCTCAATTTCAGGCGTTCCAAACTAAAATCGGAATCGAACCGATGTGCCTCGCTTAAATAGCGGTGTGTTACCAAATACACCAAATCCCCTGTGGCCGTTTAGTTGTTACCTCAGTAAACGACCAAAACTGATAGATTACGTGTTTGAACTCACCGCAGTGGAACAATTTAACAACTTTCGTTGACACGCCGGATCATTTATCTTTCTCTGACGTTGTAAAAGATTCAGAACCTGGTGAACACTATTATAACATTCTACGCCACATTCTATCGTTTAACGTCTAGCTTAAAGAACTGGGAAACATCTCAGACGGACTTTTTGTGTTGCCGGTCAAACACTGGCGGTCAAGCCCACTTTGGTGATCATATCGTAATCGTCATTACTAGATCACCGCTGTATCAATTGTTATTTTCCCCGCATCTCTTTTACGCTGGTTTGAAATTTCATAGGCATGATATCGCCTTCGAAGATTATAGCGTTCAACCCCTTATTGGCTTGTCTGTCGGCAAACTCTTTTGCATTCACATATTCCAAATATGTCTCAGTTCCGTAATTTAGAGGGTCTTTCTCAAGATCCCCCATCCAATTGACGAAGTACATCAATCCCACTCCCTAATTGCGGACTTAACCGCATTTCCCCGTGTTCTAAACCGCTTAGGTCGAGTGTCATGTCTCCCGCACCCCTGAGATTCAATTGTACCATGTCCCAGAGAGATTTCAAGGTATTTTTGCGATTTTAGTTGAAAAACCTGCCTTTTCTTTTTATTAGCCATTGTAACCCCCTATGGGATCATAAGTTGTGCGAACAAGAATCCAGTCCGGTTTGACTTCGTCTTCAAAGGATTCGTCAAGGTAATCCCTCGCATCTTCCGGTGAATCAAATAGAAAATCGCCTATAGGAGTCTCGCTATGCATTGGATTAGACTCGGCATCAACCAATCGCCCTTCGATCAATTCTTTCCATTGATACCAAACTTCAGTTTTCATTCTCCCCCCCATAGGCGGATTCTATCCGCTTCTCACAAACATCACAAGTCAGAGTGGCATCCTCATAGTTAATGTGACCTTCAACTTTCTTCACATTCTTGCCCACACGGTTACGATTTACACATGATGGGCAACTGTGGAACTTTCCATTGTCAGATTCTACATAGTAGAATATTGGGTAAGCACCCGGAAAAGAGTGGTGAGGAACAGGCTTCGATCTCATTCCATCCCCTTTGGTTTTAACTGGACACGATGGTTGTAGGATCGGCCTATTTGCATTCAGCTATGCGACGATCCAATTCCGCAATCTGTTTCTGTAATGACTCACGCTCTTTGACTAGTATCGCTTTACGGTCTGCATAACCTCTTGGTATTCGCACCGGACGCACTTCCTCAACTTCAATTCCATAGGCTTTTTTGTCTTCGTAATACGCTTCAATGTCTTCCCACGACTCGCTGTAGCAATAACCCAATAGCTGATTCCGGTCCAAATGCTTCGCGTAAATCGCGTAAATCTGCTGCGTGTCACCGTCAATCGGTGTCTTCTCAAATGCCATCGAATCATCCCCCAAATGGAATTGCTGGTTGAGTCATAATAACCATTCTCCTTTGTTCCCCGTTGTCTTATGAGCAAATTATACTACTATTATCGTCCATTGCAAGCACCAACCTTGAGAAAACCGAAAAAGAACAGAAAGACATACGTTCACTGGAATACACGTATCAGAGCAGCCGCCAGCGGCTGCTCCGTAGCGGCCTAGTAAAAGAATAAGGCAGGAGTAGGCGGGAATTGAACCCGCATGGGTATTCAGAAGTTAATTACTCTTCTGTGCTCACTAATCCCTAGAAAATTAGATTGCAAACCCGGTCAGATATTGCGGTCTGACTGCCACAGTTATCAATAGTGGCCCCTACTCCATATTGTATGGTGAAACCCCGTTTTATTATAGTGGACCGTGCTTCACCGTTTACCACTTTACAGTATGAGGAGCTTTCTCATACCAACTGACATTCTCGTCAGACCTGCATTATACCATGTTCTCAGTCGTTGTCAAGCGGTTTTGTTACATTTTTCTGCGTGTTGACGGGCAAGAGCGTAAGGCGGAACGCCGTTTAAGTTTTTACCGATCATTCCCCCGCACTCGCAGCACGTCCATTCGCCTTTGTCCCAACCGGCTTGATAGAGCCTATTGGCCGAATCGGCAATTCCAACCAATTTGTCGTATCGGGCTTGTGCGTCGTCTTTCAACATGGTTCCACCAATGCGTTTAAGTTGTGACGTGGTAAATTCAGACATTATTGCCCTTTCGGCACGTTATGAAACACGTTCCAGTCAAAATGTTCGTCTGCGACCTTGCCGTCTACAATTATAGTAGGATCTTCGGGCAATGCAAGGATTAACTGGTTCAGGTCGTTGCGTAAAGACCGCACCTCAGTTTGTAGTTGTTGAAGCTCTGTTGGTGGTTCTTGCTCTAGTGGTACATTAGTTGCACCAATAAACAATGCCCCAATAATAAAAAGAACAAAGAATCCGCCAACCATAATGTCTTTCATTTCAAAGCCTCCAAGATTGATTCGGCCAAGATGATGGCCTGGTTGTAGGTCAAGCTGATCGCTTTCCCCTCAAGAAGTGCCCTAGGTTCGCTAATCATTAGTTGAATGGATTTGCAATTACTGGCGTAGCCTTTGTCTACGACAGACTTAGCACAACAGTAACGAACCACATCCAGATTGTTAGTGGTCAGTGGACCACCCTCAAGATTTAGAATTTCCGTGCTCATGGTAGTTCCTCAATTTCTTCTAATTCGAAATCCCCAGGCTCGACATACAAGCCAGACATTAGATTGGCGACTTCTTTCTCGTAATGAGAGAAACTATCAACCGCCATGTGTTGTCTAAGCATTATACTAATAAAGTATCCACGAAGCAAGGACAAATCCGGGGAAATCCACATTCTGCGAATCTTATCTGCCGGGACAGGATCATAAGATACAACCGCCCCTTCCATATTTTCGCAAGAATCGTCATCATCGGTGATATCGGCATCCACCTCAAAAACAACTACTTGAGAACCGCCATAAGCTAAAGCACATTGGCCGTTTTCATAAGCCCTTTCTACGGCGTACAAATCTGCGTTTTCTTGTTCGCATTCGTCCATTTCGACCAACTTGTCAGATGACCAGAAATAGATATTGCCGTTACTCACATTCCAATTCTCATTGATTCCACCCACGAAACCATTCTTGAGAATTTCCCTTGCACGCTCTAATGTGGTTCCATGATAAAGCATCTTTCTCCCCCGTGTTGTTGTTTCCCTCTTATGTCACCATTGTACTGTAATTATCGACCATTGCAAGCGTTATCTTTAAGATTTTAGTCAGGTATTCTTGTGACATACGTACAGGAGTAGATACATTAGAGCGGCCCTTCGAGGCCGCTCCGTAGCGGCTTCTTTATGGGGTCGAAATCAAAATATCCCCGGCAGGACTCGAACCTGCAACCAACGAATTATGAGTTCGCTGCTCTGACCATTGAGCTACGGGGATTCCTTTGGGCTTATAAAAAGAAAAGGGCGGGTTATTTATTTGCCTTCATCTTTTACCAGAGATTCAGACTTAGGATAGGGGAATGGCGGGTTTCCGCCATCCCCCGTTTGTCCTTAAGTTACGCGACCAGATCGAACAGCAGCTTCTCCGCTTTCTGTACGTACTGGTCACTGAACGCCATGATAGCACGGGAAAATGGCGACGGATTACCATGCCGGGACTTATCATGTTGAGTATATCCCTGGACAGCGTTGAATAGCTCCCATCCAGAATATTCCGGAGCCATGCCTTCATTCAATGGTCGTCCCGTTTTGAATCGTTCGTTGAGAAGACGACCAACAATCTTCTCAATACGATTTTCTGCGACCGTTTTTCCCCGTCCCGTTTCTTCTGGGACTGGTCCAAAAACATCTTCCAGGAATCCTACCAAAGAGACTTTGGTTTGTTCAAGAGCATCAATTCTTTGCCCCAGAGCTTCCCATGATTCGCCAAGAACGCCGAACGTTTCAATCAATTCATCCATCTCGGAGCGTAGGTTGCTCATATGACGAATCGAAACAGTCGTACCTTTGACCATTCTCATGATACTCAGATTCTTGCAAACGTCACGATAGTAGCCCATGTTCGCTTTGAAAGCCTGACCATCATATCCCGCGTTAATAATGATTCGCGGGAAGACGTTATCCTTTTGGCCGAACACGGCTTTGCGTTTGTCCATTGTTGGTTGAACGGACACATAGTGCCCCTGATTGAAGAAACAGGTGACATCGACTTCACCATCAAACAGCGTGGAAGACGCTTCAACCAGAGCAATGACATCGTCAGTCTGGTGTGGAATATAGTTCCGACTCTTGGCATTGTTGCAAGAACCAACGAAAGACGCATTGTCAGACCGGAACAGACCATAACAGGGAGTCTTCATTCCATCGGGACCAGACAAGGGGAACTTGTTGACCTGGAAATCGAACTCTTTTTTGACTGTTTCAGCAATGTCACTTGAAAGAACATTCTGCATCACAATTCTCCTTTGAAGAAAAAACCCCGTGTTGGGCTGATTGCCCCCGCGTCTCATGTCACTAGTATATCATATCGGCAGACCATTGCAACTTAATTGAGCTTAATTATCAAAGATTGTTCGATCATCCGTACAGGTCAGTCTACAGCAGAGCGGCCCTCAGAGGCCGCTCCGTAGCGGCCTCTTCAAGCCCTTCATCTCAGAGTTGCCAATCTGCGGGAACTGTTGGTCTCAGAAACATCGGGTCAATGAACCGTTTCTTGCTTGTCGCAATACATACGGCGACTTCGCCAGTAACCCTTACAATTCTATTGAATTGTTTTCCTGCTGTTGAAAGATACATGTAGAACATAATGACTTCGCTTTCAGTTAAAATATTGAGCAGCGGGCATCATGCCCGCCACTCAATCCACGGGGATGGAATCAAACCGAGAAGGACACTAAAGCTCTTTCCATGAAGCTAGCGAATCCTCTGGTATAGTCTTTTTCGCTAGTGATGGCGTGAACGCACTCGTGCATCAGAATTTGCACAAACTTCTGAAAATCTCCGCTCACCACCGATGAATTGATGGCAATTTCGGTGGAACCTTGTTTAGCCAATCCGCCACAATTCTCGTCTGTCTTCAGGATTCTGACTTTGATGTCTTTCATCCTGACATTATAAAGGGAACCAAATTGAGTAGGAACATCGTCCATCCAGGCTAGAGCTTTCATCCCTTTTTCTATGACTTTTTGCTCTGCTTCTGTCGCATCGCGGAAGATGATACTATTCGCCAGATCTTGCATCGTTTGAATTTTTGATGTTGGCAATTTCCATTCCGATGGAAATACTACCGGATTCCTTCCGTAGACTTCTATGGCATCTTTGATAATCCAATCCACATTGGGACAGATCATATAATCTTCGCCATGTACTTCGACTAGGGCTGCGTGCAAATGCTCCTCACATTTCTCGCCACACAACCATAGGTTCGGCATTTCTGTCCAACATTCTTCATGCTTGAGCAGTTCGGCCAAATGTTCTTTTTCTGCGTAGCTTTCGATAATGCCTTCTAAACGCCTCCAAGCACAATATTGGTTGAGCGTTCGGGTTTCAGTAATTTCGATGTAATCAGACTGGAAGTCCAAGCCTGTATCAACTGACATATTCCCGACCCATACTCCCTTTTTGAATACTCGCCCCGTGCCGACTTTTAACTTAAAATCTTTAGGACAAAAGTAATCACTCAGGTTATCAACGATTTCCTTGAATGGAGTATACGGGATAAAAACGTCAACGCCTGACTCGCTGGTTTGTATACCGTCCACGATTTCCAGAAATCCGCCTTCATCAAGGCAGTTCGAATAAAATTCGCGGAAGATGAACCAAATATCTGTCCAGTCTTCTTTACCGAAATCAGTAGTGATTCCAGTCTTATGGATCTTTCCGGTCTTTGTCTTGAGACCGACACTTTGAAATTGTCGCCCCCGAAACTCAGTTTCGAAGGACGTGAGAGTGTACAGATTTCCCTTGTCGGAAATCTTCAGCGAGATACCCATACGCAAAGCCTGAGCCATAGCGTACTTGATACCAGAACCATAGAGGCCAATGGGATCTTCGCCCATCTTCACCGACGCCCCCAGCATACCAATTGCGGTAATAACGTCGAATTCACCATCATTGTGCATCTTGATCCATTTAGTCATTCGTTCATCCCCATGAAAGAAAAAGTTGGTTGCCGTCCCATTGAGAGAGCATTGTAACACAATCATTGTGGCTTGCAAGCTGAAAATTCTGACTTTTTGGTTTTCCTTTGTGTCTTGGTTTCTGCTGCGTCTCGCTCACTCACACCTGCGGTGAGTGAGACGACTCGGCTTCCGCCGGTAAAACAGACAGGCTATTTTTTCTGGTAAAAGATAAAGGCAGGCAGGGACAATTTCCCCACCCGCCCCATATCAAAGAACCGATATCAAGAAACCTATTTTGGAAGCCCTCTTGACGTTCCAATCAGTTCGTTTCTGACGATCTGATATTCTTGTGGAGCTTTAATCCCCACCCGCGTCTTGATGCCCGTTTCAATGATCATAATTTCGATGTCGGGTTTTCCCGGAATTTGAATCGTGATCTTTTCGTCTTTTTTTCTTGACAGTACTAGCATACTAAAGCCTTCCATTCTTTTCTAGAAGTGTCATTATGAACAGGAACAGACCTGTTCCAATTACGTAGGGGGCCGCGTCTTGGATTGCGTTTATTAGCATTACTCCCCCAGCGAAAAATTTGTGTACTCAACATCCATCTGAAACGCTAACTCATGGATCAGGTCCAGAAGTGGACGATTGTCCTCATCTGCCCCATTCTTTGCGTTCTCCCGACAATTTAATGCCAGGGCACGTATGATGATCATCCGTTCAGCGTCTTTCATCGTTCTTCCTTCTTTTCTGGGGATTGTTTCCGTCCTCTTCAATCTTCAATCTTCAATCTTCACAGCATTGCAATTCGATTTGAACCCGTCTCATATGGGCAAGAATCCTCTGCTCACGTTCCATTGCTTCGCGAATCGCAATTTCTTCTGGTGTTTCTTCCACAACCTGGCCTTGTTCTTTTGCCAGACTTTTGAGCATTGACTTCGGGCCGGTCACTTCTGGATTGTTCAAGGATTTGTAGAAATCAGGACTAACCATCCCGAACAGTTCTTCGTCAGAGATAGCATAACCCCTTCGGACTTCATGGGAAATCTTACCAAAAGCGTTTTCGAAGATTGTGTGCGACATAGTGTTTTCCTTCTAGAAGACAGTTTCCGTTTGATAAGTGGATTGTAGCCCATTGACAGAGAATGT
>Ga0099846_1001034_pt1 | contig 11441 bp, 10 predicted proteins | sample CB_VirMetaG_FD_78180 | JGI IMG/M metagenome (GOLD analysis project Ga0099846, IMG submission 78180) | Freshwater to marine saline gradient viral communities from Chesapeake Bay - CB_1504_1 Viral MetaG | ecosystem: Environmental > Aquatic > Marine > Coastal | place: USA: Chesapeake Bay... | reverse complement strand
CGCCTTCATCGCATCAGCGATCTTGTCGAGGTCTGGGATGTCGTAGCCGTAGTTGTCCGCGTCCACCAGATCTACGGCGTGCCCGGTGAGATGGCGCGAGTTGATCGTCCAGCTCTTGCCGGCCGCCTTGAGCTCTGCTTGCCGCTCCCGTGACCGCAGCCCCTCGGTCACGACGATAGGCACCTCGCACCGGGCCGCGGCCATCTCCACCACGCGCACAAGGTCGGGATGCACGCCGGCCAGGTTCTTCACGCTGCGTTCGTTCAGGCTCATGCCGCGTCAACCTCTGTCACGACGCGCACGCTTTCGAGACGCTTGATCCGTTTCAGAAGATGCGCGGTTTCCGCCTCACGCTCGGCGTTTTCCGCTGCTAGCTTCTTCAAATGATCGGACATCTCAAGCATAGCCGTTGCGAAGACGCGCGAAGCCTCGCTATCGCCGTCCACCGGTGGCGCGATGACCTGCATCTGAGGCTGCGGCAGCTCGGCCATCGCCCGCTCGAGCACGAGACGCTTGAGCCCTTCCACGTCTACGGACGGGGGCGGTGGCATGATGACCTGCGCCGCCTCGTCGGCGAAGGCGAGCCGGCGCCAGCGCGATCCGTCCGACGCCTCAAGATAGAGGCTGCTCATGTCCTCAGCGTTGCAAACGACGATGAGGCAGCCGGCGCACTGCGTGGGATCAGGGCGACGATCTGACCGGTAGACCCTCGGCTTAAACGGCTTCGTCGCCTCGGCCAGATGGCCCCTGTCCTCAACCAGTTTTGGCATCAGGCAGCCTCGTCACGTTGTCCGACGCTGCACTCTCCGCTTCCAGCACCATAAGCCGCGCTGACAGCTCGGCGATCCGCTCGTCCTTGGCCTTGATCTCGGCCGCGCATTGCTCGAGCGCCGCCCTGGCTTTCACAAGCTCAAGCTGCAGAGCCCCGAAATGCTCGGCCGCGATGCGATCAATCGTCGTCTGTTGCATGGAGCCCTCTTAGCTCACGACGGCCAGCTTGCGCGAGGTGCCGCCGCTGTCCTTGATGGTGATGTATCCCGTGACGGTCTGACCGCTGAGTGCGGAATGTGTGCCCATGCGGACGACGCCAGACCCCTTCGGCGTGATGGAAAGATCAACGTTCGTGTCCACCCCCTCTGACCTAAGAATGGCAGGATTTCCAGTCGCCTGCGCGACAAAACTAACATAATTGGAGGCGCCGCCCGATGCGTTGTCCGTCACCGACCAGCAGATGTGGAACCCAGAATTCTGCACGTAAAGAGGGATGGTGCTCGACGCGCCGAACGCGCTCGTCTGCACGTTGGCGATCCTGATCAAGATCGGCTGCGTGCCGTCCGTGCTGTTGAGCCTGAGCGGATACGAGCCCGAGATGGTCGGCGTGGTCAGGGTCGGCGACGTGGCCCGGACCACGTTGCCGCTGCCGGTCGAGGCCAGACCGCCGACCACGCTGCCGTTGCGGTAGAGGATGTTGCCGTCAGACCCGCCACTGATCGCCGTCGTACCGATGACGAGGCTGCCACCGCCACCGCCCGGCTGATAGCTCGGCGCAGCACCCGCGCCGTTGCTGGTGACGACATAGCCCGACGTGCCGGCCGCCAACGCCGAAAGAGTGCCAGCCGCCGACGCGTAAAACAGATCGCCGACCGTGTACGTGCCGTCCTGCGGCAGCCCCAGCTTGTGGTTGCTGCCAGAGACGGCGTAGGGCACGGCAGAACCAACGATGTCGTTTCCGGCGCGGTCGACGTGACAGAGAGAGCTGTTCGCATCGAACTGTACGCCAACCGTGCTCGTGCCGGACTGCGTGACACGATTGCCGAGCACGGTCACATTGGAGGCGTCGTAGTCTGTCGCGCTGCGCGTCGTCCGCCCGCCCAGGATGCCGATCGCGCTGTTGGCCGTCGTCGCGATCTCGTTGTCCGTGATCTGGCTGTATATCGAGCCGAGGGCGTACACGCCGACGACGTTACCGCTGGCGTGGTTGGCGTAGATGAGATTGCCCGACACCTTCGAGTTGATGGCCTCGCGCAGTTCTATACCGATCGCGGACGAAACGACCTTGTTTGACGTGATCAGCGAGCGGTCAGGCCGGCTGGTGTTGATCTCCTCTGCAAGAATGCCGACGCCGCCCGCGTTCGTCACGTTCGTGATCGTGTTGCCCGTCACCACCGTGCGGTTGAGATAGCCGCCGATGCCGTGGAACTGCACATTCTTGATGACGTTGCCGACGATCACGTTGTCGACCGAGGAAATACCCGTCGCGATCGAGATGTTGATCCCGTAATACGTCGCCGAGCTGCCCTCGATGTAGTTGCTGATGAACCGGATGCCGGATTGGCCCGAGGTCGCCTGCGCATAGAGCGCCCGGTTAACCGCGCTCGTGATGTAGCACCCCGACGCCTCGCCATCGGTGCAGTTGCGGAACTCGTGCGCGACGTACCACGCGCCGTTGATATGCACGCCGCGCGAGCGAGCACCGGTGCAGCCGGTGAAACGCAACGCACTGTGATTGCCATCGACCGCCGTCGAGCCGTTGGAATAGGTGAACGCGATGTCCTCGACGCGGGGCGCCCCGCCCTGGAGGTCGAGAAGCGCGCTCGTCAGATTGTTCATCCGTTTGATGACGGATGCTGCCCCGTCGCCGAACAGCCGGAAGCCCTTGGCGCTGTTGACCGACACAGCCTTGGCTGCCGTGGTCACGCGATAGATGCCAGCAGGCACCCAAAGCGGCTTGCCATCCGTAATGCCGGCGTCGATGAAGTCGCTCCACGCCGTGTCGTTGGCCGTGGTGTCATCACCGACACCTCCAAAGGCCGGATCGGTGAACGAGTAATTGGGAACGGGGATGTAGAAGGCTTTATGAGCCGACGCGCTGTCGTCGTAGAAGATGCCGAGGTCTTCGGTCGGCACGATCTGGTCGGTATCAAGCACCGTCAGCCCGGAGATATCCGGAACCGTCGTGCCGGGATCGCCAACGTCGCCCTTCTCGATGAACACCACCGCGCCGTCGTCTGCATTAGAGATCGTGCCGCCCGTGCCAATGTAGGTGACGGGGAATGTCCAGTAGGTGCCCTGGTCCGTGCCGGCGCCGGTGATGCGGAACGCCGCATAGTTCTGGGTCGCCGTTTCCTTCGACCACTTGAGCGTGCCCTTGTTGTCGGACGTGCTGTCGTCCCACGACTCGATCACGCTCGCGAGAGACGCGCCATCGCTTGCCGTCTCGCTGATGGCAATCTGCGTGATGCTCGCAATGGTCGCGTTGTTGCCGCGGATCTTGCCGCTGCCGGGATCGCCTGTCGTCAGCGTTGACCACTGGTAGGGGTAGGCCGCATCAAGGCCATCGGCGCCCTGCGGGCCTTGCTCGCCCTGTGGCCCTTGGCGAGCGTCAATCTTGATGATCGTAACGTTGGCGTATTTCTCAACGCCGCCAGATGCGCCGGACGCCGTACCGCGTCCATTGACGACGTTTGTTGTGGCAATGTCCTCAAACCGCAACGTTTCTTCTGCTGTCAGAACAAGAGTGCCGAGCATTGAGGCCACACCGGAGCTGGTAGCAACGACAGCGCCCGACGATACCTCTTTGCTCGTCGTGGTTGACTTGAGCCTGATCTGGCCATGGTCCACACCGACAAACTGACCCCACCCAGCGACAAGGTAGTTTCCCGCGGGCAAGGTTACGGTCGTTGCGCCATCCGCGCTTGCGCCAGAAATCGTGTTGCTTACCGTCGTGTTCAGTGTTCGGGCTACCCAGCCCGCACCAGACGCTTGCGTGTTGCCACCGCTTGACCCGTCTGAAACCTGATGCTCCACGACCAGAACTTGCAACGCGCTTTCATCTGGTGCGTCGATGCCTGTCTTATCGACCCACGCGCTGTCATGGTAGATAGATAAAACGTCCTCGTCATCGACCCACGCCATCCAGCCGTTTCCGGGCGTATACTTGAGCCAAGAGCCGTTGCCGTCACTCTCCACGATGTCGTGCTCAGCAACCGAGAGCGTCGCCCATGCGCCGGTGGCCGTGCCGTTGCAGATGTAGCGAGAGCCAGGCGTCGGCGAGGCTGGCGGGGCCGTCAAGCGATCAGAGACCTTGATGTAGACGTGACCGCCCTGCATGAAAGGCGGCGCAACGGCGATCACGTTCCAGTTGGCGCCATCGCTGACAAATCGCAGCGTGTGCCCGAGGCCCGTGAGGCCCACGGAGGTCGCCGTTGACTGCCCCGGCATGCCGATGGTCTGGCCGCCGGTCGTGCGGACGGTGACGGTCCTGCCTGCGGTTGAATCGTTGTGACGAACAGTGATCTCCCAGCCGTCGCCGATATCCTCGCTGCCAGCATCCGGGAGAGTGATCGCGGTCGAGCTCCCGGACGCGTTGATGAGCTTGCCGCGGTCGCCCGTCACTATGGTATAGCTGGAGGTCTTGTTGACAGACGGCGTTCTCGGCAGAGCCACAGTCGCTGCGTTCGGGATATCATCGGCGCCCCGAATGGCATCGTAGCTCATGCCGGGAATCAGAACATCATTCGCATCCGTGACAACAAGTTTGTAACTGGTCGTGTCAACGTACACGATGCACGTGGCCGAGCCGTCAGAGGTCGGCTGCCCGGCAGCATTGCAGATCACGGGGTTTGGTAGAGCGACGGTCAGGTCTTGATCTGAAAAGATGTCGATAGTGCTGCTCGTCCCCGCCTCATAGACGTTGATCTTGGCACCAGAGACAGGGTTGCCGTCCTCGTCCGTCACACGGTCGAGGGGGGAGAAGATCGCAACGGCGTTGGTCATTCGCTCATCTCTTGCTGGTAGGCATAGGACCCGCTAACGTGTCCACCTGCAGGCTGAGGGGGTGTCCGTGGACGACAGATTTAAAGAAGCCATTCGTGAGGCATGCGCCGAGTGGATGGAGCACGCCGACACTGCTGAAGATATCAAGGCGATGCTGCTCGGATGCGAGCAGAGACTCTGTGAGCTGATCGGGGAACCTCGGCCGGCCACAGTTTACATTCAAGGAGCGGGCGCTTTGTGGCACGGGAACGGGCGCGAATGTGCGGAGTATGCCTATCGCCGCCTCAAAAACTCAGGTGGCGGTAGGCTGTCGTCCCAATAGTTCATCGTCGGGCTCATCCGACCCGTGTCCATCGGCGGCATCGGATTGGGGGCCTCGCGCCCCCACGGCGTTGGCGACATAGCCAACGCATTCTGCGTTCTGCCACGGCCAAGGCGGCGGGCAATTTCCTCGGAGCGGGCAACCGCGTCGCGCAGACGAGCGATCTGCAATTGTGAATCTTTCAACGCATTGAAAACTTTCGCTCCGTCCGGGCCTATCGGCTGCTCGTAAATCTGCGGCCTAGACATACGCACACGCTCTGCGTCTAGCCGTGCCCGCCTCGGTGCGTCGATAGCACCTCTCAGCCGCTCAAGCTCTTCCTCCTTGGACACGAATTGCCCCAAGGCGTTCCGCGTCTGTGTGTAGGGCAGCGCTTCGCGCGTCCTGTAGTTCTCCCGCGCCATCCGCGTCTGACTGATCCACGCGGGCGCAGGCTCGTTCTGCGGCGCTCCTCTTGCCCCCCAGGGTCCGATAATGTCCGACGTGTCGAAGGACTCATCCACCCGTCGCGGCTGAAACGTGGGAAGAATAGCAGGTGGTCGCGCCCGTGCTTCAATCTGCGTGGCGCGGTCCATGAGCTGCGCGCCGGCTCGTGTCGCTTGATCGTCCGGCATGATGCGAGATGGTGTTGCGGATGCACCGCGACCGAGAATGTTTCGGCCAGCCCTGTACGCACCGTAGCCACCAATCCCCGCCAATCCTATCAAGCTGGCATCGACTGCAGCATCCAGCCATTTGCCAGCCTCAGCGTTTTGCCATGCCGAAGCCCCCGCGTCTCCCGCTGCGACAGCAGCTCCGACCGGCGGGAATACAGTCCCGGCAAGATCAACCGCCCCCCGCGCAATTTGTGCTGGCGTGCTTTGCGAGTTTGTAAGAGCCGGGATGCCAGTCGATTGCGCGATCGGTGTTGCGAAGCGCTCAGCTTGGCTCCACGCCGCTCCAGCGGCAGGCCCGAACCGTTGGCCCAAAACGTCACCGGCTGGCGTATTGCCAGACGACAGCGTGCCGAATGACGGGACACGGGGCGCCCCGCCCGACATGTCCGGAACTCGCTGCACCGCGCCGCTTACAGGGTCGTATGTCGCGTCAGGCACACCATCGCCGTCAAGGTCGACAATGGCCTGCCTGAGACCAGCCAACGCCACATCAAACGGATCAGCCATCTTGCGAATCCCGTGCTGTCATGCTGTCATGCGTAAGGGGGCGGGCCGCCAAACGGCCCCACCGATGCGGGTGCCAACTAGGCGGTAGCGTTCGACCGCCCCCAATCACCTCTGTGCTTCGATCTGCGGCGGGCCTGCCATCGCGCCAACCAGCGCCGTGCTGGATCGGTCAAGCGCATCAGCAAAGCGCGCGAACACGTCGGGACCGCCCCGAGCCCGCAGCCGGCGCAAGATCTGGTTCCGCGTCTGCGGGTCGCTCTCGAGCAAGCGCCGCGCGAGAGCAAGGGCAACGTCCTGCCGATAGCCGAAGATGCGCTGAACCCCGACGCCGACTGCCTCAATGCCCATGTTGAACAGGCTCGGTGCCTGCCTGAAACGGTTCCACATGCCCGCGAGCGCGTCACCTGCAAACGCCATGTCATCGGTCTGACGCTGCGCCGTAGCCGAGTTGCCCAGGACCGCGTTGTTCGTCTGCACCATCCTCTGCTCGCGCCGGATGACATTGCCGAACCTCTCGGGCCGATCACGGAACACGGCGTTGCTGCCCGCACTCGTGGGAATGATCTCGCTCATCAGCTCGCGCACCCTCTGCTGCTCGAAGATCTGCGTTACGTCATTGCCGGGCCGGCGGGTCCGGAGAGCGTTGCGCAGGCTTTCTAGGAAGCCGATGCGGAACAACTGCTGCTGCCCCGTCGAGAGTGCGCGGTATTGATCGACGCTGATTTCTGAGGCTTCCCGCAGCGCGGCTCGCCCAAGGTCGATGGCCTCGCGGTTTTCAGCAGCCGACCCCCACGCATCGCGTGCTGCCTGATAGGCTTGGTTGCGCCCTCCGACGTGGACAGCATCAAGCAGCGACTGCTTGAACTGCGTCAGCTCCCGAACGAGGTTGTTCTCGCCTGCGCGTTGCGCGCGAGAAATGATGTCATCAAGGGCTTTTTTGGCATTGTCGAAGCGCTGCAGGTTGTTCGGCGGCATGTTGTCGCCAGTGAACAGGCGGATCGCGCGCTCCATCTGCGCCCGCGTTGAGCCCGATGGATACTGCTGCGCAACCAGAGACATCGCCGTTGTTGCATCGCTGATGTCAAAAGGGTCCTGACCCTGAAACGCTCGCTGATAGAGGTTGCGCCCCTCGGTCGCCTGGTCGCGCATGATGCGTTGCTGCGTCTGGTAAGCCGAACCGCTCGAGCGAATGAGCATCGCGCGCTCGGTCGCATCCATGACACGCGCCATCTGGCCGTCAGGCGCACCGCCTTGCGTTCTGGCGTAAAGGTTCTCGCCGCCGCGTTGCCGTCTTGTCAGGGTGTCACGGATGAAATTGCCCGCCTCGCCACCCTGTCGATATAGCGAGCCCGTCAGACGCCGCATCCCGTCCGAGGTGTCGGCTAGGGTTTCTGGCACGGTCGCGGCAGAATTCTGGTTCATGCGCGCGTCGTAAGCCTGCCCCTGCTGTAGATCGAGCCGCTTGGCTGCCGGTGACGAACCCTCGCGGGCAATGCGCTGAGCCAAGATCTGATCGGCCGCTTCCTCAGGCCCGTAGCGCATGCGCGTAAGCGTCGGCGCTAGATTGTCTGCCGCGTAGCCGTAGGCGCGGGACACGCCAGAAGCAGCGACAGGCAACGCCGCGCCGATGGCAGCGCCCGTTTTGGCTCCCGACGAGGCCGCAGACAGCCGATTGTCAAAAGAGCCTTCTCCGGTGCCAAAACCTTCGACTGTCCCCACGCCAGCGCCAACGGTAGCACCCTGACCGACGCGACCGGGCAGTGTCGCTGCGGGCGCCAAACGCGAGAACAGAGGCCCGCCCGTCACCACACCTGCAGCCAGCTTCCCGACCGTGGACTCAACCGGTGATCGCGCATCGGCGGCCCGATCTCGCGCGCGCTGTTCGGCGAGTGCTTCATCGTAGGGCGCACCGAACTGGTTGTCCGTCAGGCTGGCAATGCCAGACTGCACAAGCGCCGTGGCTTCATCGAGGTATGGACCGATAAACGGAATGCCCCGCGCGGGTTGCGGCACGCTCAGTTGCGGCGTTTTTGAGACCCGGTGTTCAGCCCATATGTCTTGTGCACGCTTCTTCTCGGTCTCTGGCAACTTGGCAATGCGCGCCCTGATGTCCTTCGCTGGTGCCGACAGATCAAGGTCATACTCGAGTTGCGCCAGAATGGTCGGGTCTCTGACACCCTTCAATTTCGGGCCGCTGTCGAGCTGGGCCAGGAGATATGGATCGGTGACAGGCTTCATTGCTCGTACCACTTCCCATCGACCTTGATATAGGTCTTGCCGCCGAGAACCTTTGTCTCACCGGCATTCGGGGCCGGTGCCGAAGGCGTGCCAAAATCCACAATCGTGTTGCTCGGATCAACGCCGACACGCTTTGATATGTCGCCATACTGGCGCTGGATGGCCTTGTATTGCCCCTCCGCGCGCTGGTAGAGGCCGCGGGCCTGATTGACGAAATCGTTCCGAATACTTCCGGTCAGGCGCTCGCCGGAAATCACGCGATTATAGAGCGCTTGCACCCGCTCAGGAACGCCGGCCGCGTTCTGCGCCGTCGCAAACTCGCCCTCGCGAACCACGCTCCCAGGATCGAGCATCTTCATGAAGTTGAAGATCAACGCAATGTCGCTGGCCGGCGACGGCACCTTGGCCGACTGCTCGATGCGGCTCCAGGCGTCCCGCGTCTCGAAGTATGGCTTCGCAAGGCTCGCGTACTCTTTGCGCAAACTTTCCTCGACCCCTGCCTTGTCCTTCATCGTCGCATAAGGGCCAAGCGCGGCCGACCCAGGCGATTGCAGGCGAGACACCTCGCGGCCCGTCTTCGGGTCGTAGAACAAGACAGTCTCGCCGGGCTTGAGGCTTTCTTTTCCGAGCTTTGGCCGGTCAACGAATCCGCGCGCCTGCGCAATGATGTAGTCGGTGCCTGCCCGGTAATCGCTCGGGTCGATGCCGGCTGTAGAAAGCGCCCGCTTCCATCTTGGATCGGAGCTGACAAGCCTCTGCCATTGGGCAGCAGCGACAGCCGGGTCCGCCTGCTCCGCGACCATCTGAGCCACGCCGGCCGCGCGGGTGTTGAACTCGTTCTCGCGGCGCGACCGTTCATCCGACTCGCTCAGGGCCAGCCGCCTCTTGTCCAGATTGTGGGACATGCCAAAACGGCGCGATGACTCGTCCATCTCGCGCTGGCGAAGCCCGTAGTTCGCGCCAAACTGCCGCTTGGACTCGGCAAACTGCGCCTGCGCCAGAGCGTTGGAGGCCTGCCATTGGCGGTCGGCCTGCGCCGCCCGCTCGGCCGCCATGTTCCGAGCATTCCAGTTCGCCAGGGCATTGGACACGCCGGACGCGCCCTGCATCCAGTTGCTGGAGATGTCGGCGCCCATCGTGAACTTCGGAACAGACACCATCGGTTAGCGCCCCCCGAAGAAGTTCGAGCCACCGCCACCACCGCCGCCGGGTCGCCCGCCCATGGCGCTGATTGCCATCTCCGCATTCTTGAGGAAATACTGCATGGGCGAGACGTTCGCCGCAGCCAGAGCGTTGCCGAGTTGCGTGTTGTTGCCGACAAGGCCCTGCGTGGCATTTCGCTCGGCCCCGCCCGCACCGGTGGCGTATTGCCATTCATTACCGGCAAGCGCGTTGGCCGCCCCGTAGCCCTGCTGGCCGACGCCCTGCAGATTGCCGATCCAGTTGTTCCAGTCCTGCGTGCCCATCTCGGCGCCGACCCGGGCACGGGCGAGCGCGTTCATGCCTGACCCGAACTGGCCCGTGGCCGCGGCTCTGCGGTCCCCGAGCATCTGCGCCCGGTTAACATCGTCTGCGAGGTAAGGGCTAAACCCCTGCCCGTACATGCCAAGAGCGCTCTGACGGCCCGCGGCGCCGTTGATGCCGAGCGCGTTGGTGTAGGCCGTCTGGCCTGCCTGCCCTTGCGTGGCGTATGGCTGGAGGTAGCCCCGCGTCGCATCCCGCGCGCCGCCGTAGTAGCCGATCTCTCGCTCGCGGCCCTGGTCGATGAACCCGCGGTTCTGCTGCGCAGTCTCCATTGCCTGCTTTTTGGCCTTGTCGGCCCCGGTAAACCATCCCCAGAAGCTGGACATCAGGTGCTAACCTCTGCGTTGTCGTAGGATCGACGCCAGATCGTGCCGTCAGAGACCGCCGTGCAGTAGCCGCCGGCGTCGTCGGAAACCGCGATGATGCAGCCCCTCCAACGGGAGGCGGTCGGCACGGTGGCGACGGTGTATTCCGCGAGTTGGAGCGGCTGCCGGCCGCTCAGAATTGCTGTTACACGTGAAACAAAGTCGAACCAGACGCGGGAGAAGTACGGCCCTTCGAGAACCGGCTGATCAGGGCGTGGGGCCGTCAGGCGGTTGCTCACCGGAACCTCACGATCTGGTCGCCCTCGGGCACGTCATAATCGAGCCAGGGAGGGCGGGCGCGGCGCTGTTCCGGCGTCAAATCGCGGCGGGCTTCGACGGCGCGAGCCTCAACCCGCCTTGCGAACGGAAGCAGCGTGTCGCGATCCCAGCCGGTCGGGCCGAAGCTGGCCTGATTGAGTGCGTTGATGGGCTGGCCGGTGTAGCCGTATTGGGCAAGGACGTTCACGGCCTCAGCGTCTCCCCTGTCCAGCGCGCTAGAAGGACGCCACGGGCCACGGCGGCTGAGACACGGAACTCAACCGTCGCCTGCTGGAACGAGCCTAGCCGCGTCCAATGCACCTGCGTCGCCCGCTTCCCCAGCGCACCCAAGAGCCGCCGACGCTCGACGCCCCACGTCTCGCCGTCTTCGGATAGCCGCAGCATGATCTCGGGCGACACGTCTTGAGCGCTGCCGGTGCCGAGGCCGACGCCCGGCACTATGTCCACGTCCAGCCGGTCCATCCTGATCCGTCCAGGGAACGCATTGAGCGGCGGCATGCGAATGGTCATCACCATCTCGTCGCCGTCCTCGTCGTGGTACTGATCCTCGACCCAATACAACTTCGGCGACGTGGCATCTCCGGCCAGGATGCGCCCACCGAGCACCGCCATGTGCCCCACGCGCCATGTCGTGGCATCGCCTCGAGACGTGCGGCTCTGCCGGTCGTGCCAGAGCTGCGTGCTTGTATTGTAAATGAGCGTGCGATCACTGAGCCGGAAACTGATATAGCCTTGCCCCTGATTGACGTAGCTCGATGCAATGATGGCGGTCGG
>Ga0099846_1001029_pt1 | contig 11463 bp, 23 predicted proteins | sample CB_VirMetaG_FD_78180 | JGI IMG/M metagenome (GOLD analysis project Ga0099846, IMG submission 78180) | Freshwater to marine saline gradient viral communities from Chesapeake Bay - CB_1504_1 Viral MetaG | ecosystem: Environmental > Aquatic > Marine > Coastal | place: USA: Chesapeake Bay... | reverse complement strand
AAGGGCATATACAAGAACTAATGCCGCACAAGGGGTATCTCTTAAAGTAGAAAACGGCGAACTGAAAATCGTATAAGGAGAATTATATTATGGGAACACGTTCAATTACTCGCATTCAAGTTGATGGCGAAGCACTAGTAGCAGTATATCGTCAATACGGTGGATATATTGATGGGCAAGGAAAAGACTTGGCGAATATCTTGAAAAATCGAAAAATCGTCAATGGTATTATGTCCGGTCATGCTCACGAAGTGTTTAATGGTCCGGGTTGTCTCGCTGCAAACATTATCTGTGAAATGAAGCGTGAAGATAATGGAGATGCAGGTGGGATTTATATTCATAGTGTTGATTGTGATGACGAAGAATTCACTTATAACGTGAATGTGATTATAGATGAAACCGAAGGTGGTTGGTCAATGTCTTATCAAGATTATCCAATCGTTACCGTAATCCGTTGGGGAGAAAAAATCTTTGAAGGAAATTCTATCGAATTTTATGAATTCGCTCAAAAAGGTGATGTTTACGATGATGAAGACGAATAACGGTTGACATAACCAAAACAATAACCTATACTGCTTAGGTAAGTAGAAAAGAGGCATAGACATGGAAACATTTTTTGTGACATATAACACTGGCGAAGACGAATAACGGTTGACATAACCAAAACAATAACCTATACTGCTTAGGTAAGTAGAAAAGAGGCATAGACATGGAAACATTTTTTGTAACATATAACACTGGCGAATATGACTCATATTATGAGCATGTCTATGCCTTTGATGCAGAATCCAAAGAAGCATTGTATGTAGAGATTCACGATGCTTTTGATGCATATGTTGAATACCAAACAAAATATCGTGAAGGTCGAAAACAAATTGATGAACAGTATCGTCCAAAATCTCCAAATGCGGGCGAAAAACAGTTCAAAAAATATAACGAAAAACTAAAAGAGTTTTTTGAAACACATCCATATGCAACAGATTTTGTCGTATTTGGTTATATAATTTCACAATTCGATGACGTAATGATCTGCGAAAAAGATGATGCTTTTTCAAACGCATGTCTTGAAATTCATTCTGTTTCAGAGTATATTGAGTTTGTTCGTCCACAAAAGAAAAAAACTTAATGACAAAAGTAACAATTGAATATGATGATAGCGAACTTCTTGGTTGTATGTTTCGGGATGCTATCTCACATTGTATCATGATGAAGATGAATTTGCTAGTCAAAATGAACAAAGAAAAAGATACTGCGACTGAGAAAGAAAAACTTCTTGACAAACATATGCAGGAGTTTTATGATGACAAAATTGAAGCATATGAAAAAATGCGGGATAGTATGAATTGGGAGAACCAAAATGTTTGATGAATTTTCACTTCCTGAATTAGTTGATCTTGCAAAACGTATTCTTGATAGGAAAGGTGAAGAAGGTCTAATCAACTATCAAGTTTTTTATGACGCTTGCGGTTGTATGGGACCATCAAAGGGTGAAAGTCTTTGTTCTTGTAAAAAGGCATACACCCTAAAAACCAATATGGTCGAAATTGTTGCACAGTTTGATGAAGAACTTGCGAAAAGAATTTGGTTGGCACATTTTGTAAAAGGATTGCCAGGGTGATGGAAAAGTTTGGATATGCTGTAGGAGTGTCCATTGCTTGTGCAACAGTTGCTCTTGCAATTTATAGTGGCATGTTATATGAACGGCATACTGCACCAGAACCTTGCATCACAAACTTGTCAATCTACAGTTATCCCAACTTTGAATGGGAACAGATTATGCTTGACAATATCGTTGATTATAACGAAGATAGTGATTTCTATCGTCACGGTATACAGACAAGCGAAGAACTTGCAGAAATGCTAGTTGAAATGAGTCAAGACAGCAACTGGCAAAGTTCAATTTACACAAATGATAGAACTGGAATTAGATACTACGTCCCAGGATTGTGCTATGTTGGCGAAGTGAATGTCTTTGGTGAACCAGTTCTATATAGAAAGTAAAAAAATGGTTGACGTGAACTTATAAGATGTATATGATGAACTAGAGGATGCCGCATTTCGAGATGGTGTTCCCAGTGTCGCTGAATGGATTCGTGATACACTAAATGTAAAATATAATGTTGAACTTAACTATGATGAAGAATTGGATGAATTAAAATGACAGAACGTAAACTAGCAAGCATTCGTAAGATTACAGATATTCAACCCATTGAAGGAGCAGATTTTATTCAAGTTGCTACTGTTGATGGATGGAAAGTTGTTGTAAAACGTGGCGAATTTAACGTAGGTGATTTGGCGGTCTACCTTGAAATTGATAGTTGGGTGCCACATGAACTTGCACCTTTCCTATCTAATGGAAAAGAACCCCGTGATTATACCGGTGTTAAAGGTGAGCGTCTTCGCACAATTAAACTTCGTGGTCAAGTGAGTCAGGGACTTTTGCTCAATCTGGATGACGATGTTGTATATGGAGCGTTGCTAGGAAGCAATGACTGGTTTGAGGGTCAAGACCACACCGAACAACTTGGAATTCAAAAGTGGGAAGCACCTATTCCTGCACAACTTGCAGGTAAGGCAAAAGGAAACTTTCCAACTGGACTTATTCCTAAAACTGATCAAGAACGCATTCAAAATTGCTTTGGTTCTATTCAAAAGCGTGATGGTCTTTTCTTGACTGAAAGGTTTTGGAATGAAGAACTGCAAGAGGTTCAAGAACGTGATGTAGTTCTACCTGATGATTTCCAAAAACCAACATATGAAGTTACTTTGAAACTTGATGGTTCTTCTATGACAATTTTCCGTTGGGAAGATGTGCTTCGTGTTTGTAGTCGCAACTTGGAATTGACAATTGATAAAGAAAATTCTGATAACAGTTTTGTCAAAATGTCATTGGAGATTGGTGATCTTATTCCAGAAGGTTTTGCTTTTCAAGGTGAATTAGTTGGCGAAGGAATTCAAAACAATCGTGAAGGTTTCAAGGGACATAAGTTCTTTGTTTTTGATATTTTTGATATCCAAAAGCATGAATACCTAAACCCTGTTGATCGTCGCAAACTTTGTGAAACAGTTGGTCTTGAACATGTTCCAGTTCTAGGAACAGACTGGAATGCACCAGAAAGCGTTGCTGCTGGTCTTGAAATGGCAGAAGGTCCAAGCATTAACCATAAGGTTCGTGAAGGTCTTGTGTGGAAATGCAATGAAGATCAAAGTTTCAGTTTCAAAACTATCAGCAATTCATACCTCTTGAAATCTGAAACCTAACTCTTTTTTAGTTTTTTGCCTATTTTCATCGGTGTATTCTATGCCCAATTTGAGATACACCGATGAATATCTTATAGGTTTGTCTAAGTTATGAAAAAAATCTTTACTAACCCCATAATGAATAGCAAATCTCCCTGGGTTGTCATATAATACACCGTTATGATCTAATACTGGTTTATATTTTCTTGTGGCACATTCTTTTCCTTTTCTAGATTCAGAAAGTGCTTTCTTATGCTTTTCACTTTTTGGTTTACCTTTCAATGCTTTAGAAACGTTTTTTCCGTGTTCTTCGCATTTTGGTTTTCTCATTTTTTCTTTAACATCTTCGTCAAACTTTCTTCCAGTCATTTTCTTTGAGTGTTCTGGTCTTTTTTTACCCGTCAATCTTTTTACCTGTTCTTCTTTTAATGTTGGATTTTCCGCCCATCTTTTTTTATGAATTTGAGACATTTTTTTCTTATATTCAGGATCATCCCATCTTTCTTTGCTTTTTTTACTTATTTTCTTTTTAGCGTCTTCTGACATTAACCCAAAACCATCTCTGCCATAATAGCATACTTGATTTAAACATTTTTCTTCATTTATATATTCTTTTATAATTTCTTGTTCCTTTTCATATGCAGTTTCTTTATCTAAACCCCTAAATAATATTTCATAATTACATGGTGTCATAATTTCTAATAAAGACTTGACTATCTTGCTGCTTGTGTTATATTTCACTAGTAGATCAGATTCGGGGTCCAGTTTAGACCCACGATAACCGATGTAAAACCTTTTGTCTTCAAAGACAATACGGTAAACGTAAAATTTTTTCATGTTGGAGACTCCTATATGTTTATAACATATATTTATAAAAACTTAAATTCTTGTATCAGCAACACGTTTTTGCTCAAAAACGGAGATTGATATGAAGCGGATTTTATCTCTTATGCTTTTGGTTGGTGTTCTTGCTGGATGCCAACCAGACAACCCTATTCCATCATATTGGAATGCGGATTATGAACAATATATGCAAGAATTTGGATATACATATGATGAAATCGAAAGTGTCATTTTAAAAAATGATATTCCGATATGGGAACTACCTCAAAGTTGTTTAAGGTTTTGTTCTACTTCGTATGTAGGTCCAAACGGGGTGCACAGTGATTTACTTGAAAATTATAATAGAAATTTGGAACAGTCTATTGAAATGTATAGACAAGAAAATTTGCAAATTTTAGGATTGGGGGATTGACATGAAAGATTTTTTGGGTAATATTCTTGAAATTGGTGATGAAGTTGTATTGACTGCGCCAAAATATCGCATGTTTACAAAAGCAAAAGTGATTGCATTCACGCCTAAAAAGGTCAGGGTGCAATTTAATAACACATGGAATTATGGACCCAAAGGACATATTGAAGAATATCTTTCAGAACCAGATTTTATTGTTAAAACAAGCAACAAATATCCATATGAGGTAGAACCAAGTATTTACAAATATGGTGATGGTGTTTTTGTTTGGTTTGACGAAACTGGAATAGTTGGGGGTGCTTCTAACTATTTGGATGAAGTTCGCAAGGCAATGAAAATTTATGCAAAAAATCTTTAAAGGAGACATGCAATGTTTTTGACAAAAAAGTTTAAAGAAGAACTCATTGAAATTCAAAAAGAAAAGAAAAATCTTGAACGCGATATTGAAAATATGACTGCAACTATTTCGTCATATGATAGGCAAATTAAGGACAAGAAAGAAGAACTTAAAATAGTTAAAGGCGAAATATCAGATTCAATTCAAAATCAAATATATGATGCAAATTTTTCTTTTGACTTCAAAAAAATGAATGCTTTTAGTGTAGAAAGAATTAAACGCAAAGATGATGAATTTCCTGTCACTGTTATAGGTTATACATATAACAGTGAAATTCGAGAATGGTTTTTTTATTGTTCTTTTGACACACATAATAGTCTTGTAGAAGAATTTAACCTGTGGAAGAATAATTGCTTCATGGTTTCTCTATAAATAACGTTGCATGTTAACGTGTTAGGAGAAAAAAACAATGAAGCAATATCTAATAAGAGTTGGAATTGCTTTGTCTGTTTTGCTTAATGTTATACTAGGTGGCAACAGCAATCAGACATTTTCAGCAAGAAACTATGGATGGAAAAGAGATGGTAAACCAAATTTGGTTTGGGTGATAGACAACTTGTTGTTCTTTAACAAAAATCACTGCATGGAAAGTTGGATTTATTGGTGTGTAAGAAAGGAAATTAAATGATTATAATTTATGGCAAATCAAATTGCCCTTGGTGCGAGAAAGCAAAAAGAATAGCAGAAACATATCAACTAAAATATGAGTATAAAAATGCGGAAGAACCTCTTGTTTTGGCAGAATTAAAACTCGCAAAACCAGATGCCAAAAGCATTCCTCAAATTTGGTGGCATGGTCGTTATATTGGAGGATACAAAGAATTTACATCAGAAATTGAAAATACAAAGAGTGATTATGGTCAAGGACAATTTTGAAGATATAAACTCTTTTGAGAAAAACATCATACGTATAATGATTGATGAAAAAACAACAATGTCAGACGCTTTGTTATCTGACATGTTTCATCAAAAAGTTGATGTGAATTCTGTTTTTGATATGTGTGATTATTTGGAAAGCAGACTAGGCGATCTTAATAAAGTTGAATATTTTATGGATATTGCTACTGGTCGGGCACCTGATCAATATTTGAAACGAAATTAATTTATCCTTTACTAGTTTGCAACTTTTATAAATACCTTAAAAAAAGAGGTATTTATGAGGCACGAATATATAGAAAATCCGTGGTATTTTGAAGGAGAGGTTTTTACAGAAGAGAACATTGAAAAATACTATGGTTTTGTATACTTAATAACAAATCTTTTATCGGGAAAAATGTATATTGGCAGGAAGTATTTCACGGCAAAAAGGGGAAAAAAAAGAATACAAAGCGACTGGAAAAAATATTATGGATCAAGCAAAACATTAACAGAAGACGTTACTAATATAGGATACAAAAACTTTTCGAGAGAAATTTTGTCTTTACATTTTACGAGAGGCGACACTAATTATTGGGAAACTAAAGTCCAATTTGAATTGAATGTTTTAGAAGAAAAGAATGAAAATGGTGAAAGACTCTATTACAACAATAATATAATGTCGAGATACTTCGCTCCTAAAAAAGAATTTTCACCAGAACATAGAAGAAAACTAAGTGAAAGTAGAATTGGCATTTCTTTTACAAGAGAACACAAAGAAAACATTTCCAGATCAAAAAAAGGTGGGAATACTTGGAATAAAGGAGTGTTAGGTTCCACAAAAGGAAACACGAAAAAAAGATCGGAAGAAGAAAGAAAAAAAATTTCTCAATCTTTAAAAGAAAAGAATATACAACCCAAATACTGCAAAAACAACAAAACAGAAGCGCATAGAAAAAAAATTTCACAATCTTTAAAAGAAACTGGTAATTTCGCCACAAAAAATCCCAATTCTCCTGATAATTGGGAAGCAGATATTTTAACTAAAGACGGTCTCACAACTATCGAATCACCATCTGTGTGGTGTTCTCTCAACAATATAAATTACAATGCTCTTAAAGCATGGTCAAAAAAAAACTTGGATAACGAAAGATTACATTCAAAATATAATATTAAAATAATAGCATTTAGAAAAAAAGGGATTGAACATTAGGGAAGAACTCAATATAACTAGCACCAAGCAATGGAACCCACTTTCAGATATAGTAGATGCTTATTACATATGTAAGATGGGACACGAAAAATGCTTGACAAACGTGAAAATATAGAGTAGTATCAAAGTCTTAATAGAAAATATATCATAAAGGATGTCTTGCATGGAAATTAAACGTAAAAGTGTGATTACTGGTGTTGAACGTGTTGTTAATATTCCTGTAAATCCAGAGGATTTGATTTTGTGGGAAAATGGTGATGCTTCTATTGATGATGCAATGCCTTATTTGAACAATTCAGATCGTGAATTCATACTTTCTGGAATTACACAAGAAGAATGGAGAGCGGTATTCGCAGAAGAAATATATGATAGTTATATTTAATGGACCACCAGGAACAGGCAAAGATGAATGTTGTCTGTTCCTAGAAAAAAAAGGGTTTGGACACCTAAGTTTTAAAAAATTGTTGTTACAAGAAACATGCAAATATTTTGGTGTCGGTATAGATTGGTTTATGTCAGGTTATGACGATAGATCAAAAAAAGAAGCATCTTCTTCGTATTTGCAAGGATTTAGTAGAAGGGAAGCGATGATATATGTTTCTGAATGTATCATCAAACCAAAATATGGAAAAGATTTTTTTGGCAAAGAAGTATCGAACAAAATAGAAAAAGGTAAAGACTATTGTTTCAGTGATGGTGGTTTTAAAGAGGAACTTGAACCGATTATAAATAAAGTTGGGACCAATGATATATCCTTGGTTCAATTGACAAGAGAAGGGTGTGATTTTTCTTCCGATTCAAGAAGATATTTAAATGGAACTCTTGTTAATGAATATATAATCAAAAAAGAAACTCCTATAATAAAATCACACATACTTCCAGACAACTTTTCAATAAGAATATATCGTATACACAATAACGGTAATGTAAAGGACTTACATGGAACAATCGAAAAAATTTGCCGACAAGAAAAAGAAAATACAGGCAAACAAGCGTAAGGTTTTTTTAGAAAATCCATACGACTTAGAAACTTTTTTTGAATCTCTCAGTATTGCATCAGATAATGGTAAAGAATTAATATTCATAGATAGGTTCATTGCAACAGTGAGACTTGATCCAGAAGGAGAAGTGTCGGATATTCTATATAAAATACTTAGCGATTTAGAACTAATGAAAACATAAACAATTTAATTATGAAAGAAGGAGAACTACACTATGGGTAAAAAAGCATCTGGTAAGCACTACGTTTCAAAAGGTGAGCGCAAATCTTCAATCACAACTCGCACAAATGATCCGGCACAGAAAGTCATTGACCAACAAAATGCTTGGGCGAAGGGGCAAAACCCTTGGATCACAATTCCGAATCCAAACAAAAATGAAACCAATAAGCGTTTTATTCGTGTAAAGGCAAATGATCTTTACGGATCACCAAAACAAAGAGCAAAGCAACAATACGTGATTTCATGAGTTGTATCTACAAAGGTGAAGTAGTAGAAACTGCATTATCTAAAAACGCAAAAGGCGGCACGGAAATGATGCGTGACCGCCTTTTGCGTAATTTGCCTAATGACCTGCTACAAAATTATGCTATACATCTTTCGCGCCCAAGAGAAATATACAGTGATGTGAAAAATATTCTCTGGTGTCATGATCTTGCAGAAGACCCTGAAAACAAAATTCTACAAGATGGTGGATGGAAAAAATTTGACTTTTTCGTGTTTGTTTCACAATGGCAACGCGACAGTTATATTAATATGTTCAGCATACCATATGACAAGTCTTTAATCATACCAAATGCAGTTGAAGTTGAACACAAACAAAGACAAAAAGATAACACAACAATCAAATTTATATACCACACAACCCCTCATAGGGGATTAGGTTTGGCGTATACTGTATTTGATGCACTGTCTAAACAATATGAAAATATAGAATTTGATGTTTTTTCGTCCTTTGCGGTATATGGTTGGCAAAGCAGAGATGCTAAATTTGAACCATTATTCGACAAACTTAGAGAACATCCAAAAATAAATTATCATGGCGCAAAGGATAATGGGACGGTTCTAGGGTATCTAGAAAAATCTCATGTATTTCTGTATCCAAGTATTTGGAAGGAAACCTCTTGTATTGCAATGATTGAGGCATTGCGATCTTCATGTGTAGTTATAAATCCAAACTACGGCGCATTAAATGAGACTTCTGAAAATATGTCTATATCATATGATTTCACAGAAGATATGAATAAACATGCTCAAAAGTGCTATGGTATTACAAGATGGTTGCTTTCACAAGAGCAAAGGCAACAAGGTTTCATAAATAATATTGGTAATAGAGAAAATCAGTCTTTATCAAAAAACAACATCAGTTCCTTTTCTAAAAAATGGACAAATTTGCTTGAAACCTTGAAAAATTCTTAGAATAAGATGCTGATATAAAAAGAAGACTTGACAAATGCTAATTGATGATATAGAGTATATCAATTAAGCAAGTTAAATAAAGGATGAATAAAAATGGCAGTATTAGTTGATTATAACCAAGTTATGTTAGCATCACTGTTTGCGTCAATAGGAAATCACCACAACGCAGACATCAGCGAAGACATGATACGACATATGTTTTTAAATTCGCTAAGAGCATCTAGGAAAAAATTTCACAAAGAGTACGGAGAATTGGTAATTTGTGCGGATGGTAAAAATTCGTGGCGTAAAAATATATTCCCATACTACAAAGCAAATCGCAAAAAAACTAGAGAAGAATCAGAACTTGATTGGAACGAATTGTTCCGTATTATGTCAAGTATACGCGAAGAATTAGACGAAAATTTTCCATACAAAGTAATACATTTTGATTCAGTAGAAGCAGATGATGTTATAGGTAGCATAGTTCATGAAAATGGAACTATATTAGAAAACAATTCAGAAAAATTCTTAATTTTGTCTGGCGACAAAGATTTTGTTCAGTTGCACAAATATAGTAATGTATATCAGTATGATCCAGTAAGAAAAAAATGGATTACTAATTCAAATCCAGAACAATATCTGAAAGAACATATACTAAAAGGTGATTCTGGTGATGGCATACCAAATATCATATCAGATGATAATTGCCTTGTGATTGGGAAACGCCAAAAACCTATGACTGCAAAAAGAATGAGTGTTTTCCTAGAAAGTATTGAAAACATGAGTGATGTGGAAAAAAAGAAATATGAGAGAAACAAAATACTCATTGACCTAAATAGTATTCCAGAGATGTATAAAGAAAAAGTCATTGAAAAATACAACATACCCAAAGTTAATATGGGTAATAAAATTTTGGAATATTTCATGGACAAAGGTCTAAAAAATCTAATGAGTGATATAGGAGATTTCTACTAAATGCGTTTATCAATAGCAGAAGTTGTCAAAAAGGCAATTGATACAAGTAAAAGAGAAGATAAAATAAAATGGTTGCGAGATAATGATGATGCATCATTACGAACTGTATTGAAAATCATGTATGATAAGAATATAGAAGTGTTGCTACCAGCCAGTGAACCGCCATATAAACCAAGTGATCTTGTGGGCGTTGAAGGAATGTTGTATAAAGAGGCAAGGCGTTTGCGAATCTTCGTTAAAGGTGGTGGGTACGATAACCTTAACCAAGTAAAGCGCGAACAATTGTTTATCAGTTTGTTGGAAGATGTTGATAAAGATGATGCAAAACTTTTAGTACAAATGATAAAACAAAAACCCTTGACAGGTCTTCCGGTTGGTGTTATACAAGAAGCGTTCCCTGAGTTAATATAAAGAAAAAGGAAAAGATACTATGGCAAAGTCGTTCAAAAAGTTCCGTGATGAATGGGATGATGATGAATGGGGCAGTAATGACGAATTTCGCAGCAAAGACAGAAGTCTTGAAAATCGTCGCAGCAAACGCCGTAAAAAAGTAAAAGATCGTTTCAGCGATCTTGAAAATAATGACGAAGAATAATGAGTGGGGTTAATTCCACTCAACAATGAAAAGGATATATAATGGATACACCTCAAATTTTTCTTGATTTGGATGGTGTCATGGCAGATTTTGAAGGACATTTTCTAAAACAGTTTGGTGTTCCTCATGATAGTTTTAATGATGCAGAAATGTGGAAAAAAATTAATAGTGTCCAACACTACTTCCTAGACATGGAGGTTATGGAAGGTGCTTATGAATTTTTTAATTACCTAGAGCAATTCAACCCAATTATTCTTACTGCATGTCCACGTAGTAACTATCAAGCAGCGGCAATTCAAAAGCGGCAATGGGTTCGTAAAAACCTTTCGCAAGATATTATGATTTTGCCTATTCTTGGCGGTAAAAACAAAGCGATGTTCATTCATCAAGAAGGTGACATTCTTATTGATGATATGGCAAAAAATTGCAATTCTTGGACTGAATATGGTGGTTATGCTATTATGCATACTGACTTCGAAAACACTAAAAACCAATTAAAAAAGGCGTTGGGTAATGTTTGATAATGTAATTTTGGTT
>Ga0099846_1001027_pt1 | contig 11503 bp, 8 predicted proteins | sample CB_VirMetaG_FD_78180 | JGI IMG/M metagenome (GOLD analysis project Ga0099846, IMG submission 78180) | Freshwater to marine saline gradient viral communities from Chesapeake Bay - CB_1504_1 Viral MetaG | ecosystem: Environmental > Aquatic > Marine > Coastal | place: USA: Chesapeake Bay | collected... | reverse complement strand
GCAAGTGCATCTTGACTTGGGGTTCTGCTTTCAGTAACTGTAGTTCCGTTGACAATCAAAGTGATACCTCTAGGTACATCTGTGATGTTTACTGGGTTAGTTCCTGTGCGTGTGCCACCAGTAATTCTTCTTCCAGCAATACGAGCATAAGGAGAAAAATCTTCACCCGATGGAATCCAAGTCTGATTCAACCAGGGTGTTACAAGTGTGTAAGCCATTTCTTCCTTCCTTAGTTAACTCACCACCAAGCAGGGTTTCCCCTGCCTGGCAGTCAATCAACTAACTAGCCGTTGGTTGCAGCAGTCTCGATGCGGTATAGAGCCGCTTCACGAAGACGTGCGAATCCACCGAAGTAGTACCAACCGATGGTGCGGAAACGACGGAGTGCGTCGATTTCTGGACCGATGACGGTTGAGATGTCTTGTGCCATTGCCTCAGCAAGAGCCTCACGGCCTGCTACAACAGCCTTGTAGACATTTACAGCACCGCTGTTAGCAGCGAATGGAACACGAGGTGTTTCGACAACGAATGCACCTTCGATTACTCCAACTGCACCAGCGACGAATGGTGTGCGATCTACGTACTTGGAGAGTTCCTGGAATCCACCAGTTCCTGTCTCGGCGCGTAGGTCAGCAGACTGACGTGGGTGTAGGTATGCAGCATAGAGTTCGCCAATACGAGGCAATGCCTTGTTGGTGCGAAGCTCTGTTACAGCCTGACGAATCTTTGCAACAGTGATTGTGTCACTTGCATCGACTGTGTTTGTTGATGTTGCATTGCCACCGTATAGAACGTTGCTTCCACCTGTTAGTGTGGTAGCTACAACTGAGTCGATAGAATCGGCAGCGTTGTAAGCAATGATGTCTGCGAGAGCAGAATCTACATCGTTGAAAGAAGTTAGGTTCAACTTCTTGGTTGTTGTTACGGCAGAGCCGTACTCATTTAGTGTTACAGAAACCTGTGATGGGTTTCCAAGAGCAACTGAGGAAACGTCAGATTCTTCCGTCAAAGTAGATGTTGCCTGAGCAAGATCTGAATAGATGGAGAATACAACTGACGATCCTGGCATTGCCTGTTGTACTGGCTTAACATCAGCAATCGCACGCATTACAGGAATGGAGCGAAGGGCCATACGAACGTATTGGTCATACGCTGTTTGGACCAAGTTGCTAATTTCGGTTACACCAGTGATTGTGCCACCTGGTAGTGCCATTTAGCATTAGCCTTTCAATAGGATCGGATTAGAGTCCAGATTCCCGAATGACTGTATCTAGTTCTTCTCGGCTATTCGCATTAAGCAAGCGACGCATTATGTCGTCTGTTGCTGCTGGCGATTGACCGCTTTCTACTGCGCCTGTCATCTTCTGATAAGCAGCAGCCTGAGCTGGATCTACATTCGGCTTCTGGGGTGTTTCTGGGACTTGAATACCGAAAACATCGGCATAATCTTCAAGCCACTTAGATACAGACTCTTCAGTTGGGTCTATATCCTGTGGGATAAATGCAGCAATTTTGCCGTTTACCCCGCGACTAGCGAGGGCGTCTTTGATTGCTCTTTCTCTGTTTGATTTTGCTAAGGATTCATACTGAGCCTTTAGTTCTGCTAGCTCTTTATCCTTGGCTTTTGTTGCTTTACGCAACTGCTTAACGAGATCATTTGAGTCATTCTCAAAGTCGTCGTCTTCGTAGTCGTAGTTGGACATAGGTCCTTCTCCCATTCATTGTAGTTTTCGCAGGCCTCATACGACTCGGGGAAGTTCGTATGGCTCCTACTTCTGGTCTTGATATCTCTCTAACGGGCCAGTCGTTCCGTTAGCAGGCTTAGATTGCGCCGCCTGTTCTGCGGCCTAGGGCGCCTCTTGCTAGCCCTGATGACTTAGAGAATTGTGCTGTCTCTAGTCCTGTTAGTTTCTTACGTGTCGCTGCTGCTTCTCCAGCTCCACTAATGTCAAGAAGTTCAGCTTCGGCTTGTGCCTGTCCGTACTTATCGTCTCCATAGATACTAGACAGTCTGGTACCTATAGTCGCAGCCTCTTTAATTGTTGGTGCTGCTTGGCGGTATTGTTGTCCAGTTACTCCGAATGCTGCTAGTTCTTCAGCACGAGTACGTCCTGTGGCTAGCTTCTCACCCGTTGCAGCTGCACCAATTTCAGTAGCAGTGACCTTACGCTTGATATTGTTGATAGCGTTTTGTGGGTCAAGAGCATAGGCAAGGATGTCGCCATTAGTAATCTCTGGATAAAACTCTTTGAGTGTTTGAGCTATCTCTGGGTTAGCATTGATAACGCGGTCGTATGCAGTCTGTACTCTGTCTTCAAGTTCTACTGCAGACACATCTCCACTAATTAGTTTCTCAAATCCTGGCTGTAACATAACGCCAGTGACTGGATCTTTCTCTTGACGATAGTAAGTCTCAGGCATACCATAGCGACGCATAACATCCTGATACTGGTCTTCTAAGCCAATGTACTCAGCCTCTGATAGAGAACGTAATCCCTTTTGGATACGAGCTTCATTGGCAGCGAAGCGCTTCTTATAGGCTGGCTCGTTGCGTAGTCTGATAGTAAATTCAGCAGCAGAGATTCCATCCTCAATATATTTTTTTAATGGAGTCACTAAAGAGCCTAGGCCATAGCGACTAAATTCTTCAAAGAGCAGATTGTATGCAGACTCAGCGGCTGCACGCTTTTGCGCTAAAGCGTCTGCTTGAATCTGTGCATAGAAATCAGCCATCATCTGCTTTACTTCATCAGCAGTTAAAGTGTCATCGTCTTTTTTATCGTCTTCGTCTTCTTCATCATCAATATCAACTATTGGTTCGTCTGAAAGAATACGAGCTTTATTGGCTTCTATATCTGCAGCACGTAGATCCGCAATCGCTTCTTTTTCAGCGGCCTTGGTTTCCTCTGCCTTTGCTTCTAAGAGTTTTTGGGATTCCTGTATTTCTGTTTGCGCTTTTTCAGCTGTACTTAACGCTGCTTCAGTACGAGGCGCTTGGGCTTTTGTTTGCTTCGTAATTTGTTTACGAACAAGTTTACGCTCTTTAGCTGTCATACGCTTTGGATCTAGCGTAACTCCACCTGGTCTTCCGCTGCCTGTTTCAAAAAACTCGGCATCGGTTATCGTTCCTGTAGGTCTGGCTGCAATTCTCATTTATTACCCCTGGAATCCAAAGTCACGAAGTACTTTAAGCGCTGCACTTGATACCTCTTCCTTAGCCTGATCTGTATACTGCCAGCGAGCGTCTTTACGAAGTTGTTTCTGGAAATCAAATATTGTCATTGGCTTATCTGGACCAATAGCTCCACGTAACATTGGATCATCTAGAGTAATTGCTGACTCTGGAATCTCTAAAATGTTAGCCATAGTTCTTTTATATGGAGCATAGATTGTTTCTAGGTCTACACCTGAATCAACCAATTTCACTAGATTCTCCGGTAGTCCTACAGCTGCAGTCTTGCGGATAAGGTTCTTGAAAATATCAATATCCTCACCAGCTTCTACGCGCTTTACCCAGCCAGTTACTATGTCTGCACCGAAGTTCTTGCTTAAGTCCAAGCCATTAGCCAAGGCTGTGCTTGCTAGACTTTGTACGCTAAGTTCACGTGCAGCCTTCTTGGATGCTGAATACTCTGGAAGTTTACGTATCTTATCTTTTAAGAATTGGTCTTTATCAAATCCACCTGTATATACATCAACTACTACTCCACCAATTTTAGTAGGAGTTATCTTAGTAATCGCAGAGGCTTTCTTTTCTCTAGCGATAAGTTCGTTTACATACTGTTCACGCTCTGCAGCGGTTGGTAGACGACCAAGTTCTGACTTAAATATCGCCTCAACTTTAGCGGCAGCTTCAGATGGTGTAGAGATTGATTGGGTTCCGCGAGGCTTACCTGGTCCACCTTCTCCAGCCTTAAGAGCTGCATTCTCTACAGACTTATCTTTGATAAACTGTGTAAATGAAACTTCTTCGCCCCAAGCCATAGAGCGAGCCTTATTTAGAGATATAGCTTGTAGATAAGAGTCTGCCAGTAGGTCTGTGTATACACCAGTAACTGGCCCATCATAAAGACCCGCAGCCTTAAGCTGACCAGCTAAATCTTTACGCTGTTTTTCTGACATTCTGCGAAGCAAAGGAATTGCTTGCTTAAGTTCTTGATCGTAGTCGCGTAGTTTAGTTTTATCTGCCTGATCCCCAGGCGACGTACCTTCAGGAGTATCTACTTTAGGAGCGTACTTGCCGGTCTTGTTCTTTTTGTCTACAAGGTCTTGAATCTTTAGTTCTTGACTTGTTACATCCTGACCTGAGTCAATAAGCCTTTGCAGTTCTTGGCGTGCTATTTCAATCTGTTTATCGATTGTCTTAGCTTCAGCCTTTTCTTTCTTGGCGGTTACCTTCTTATAGGCCTTTTGATAGTCAGCCTTGGCAGCTGCTTCAATTTTTTCAAGTTCAATCTTGGCCTCATCAAATGCTGCCTGGGCTGCTTTTACAGCATCCGCTGACGCTTGATAAGCCTTACTACTTGACGGGGTTGAGGAAAACCCACGTTGCGCTAAGGTTAACTTTTTATTTGCTTCAAATGCTTTTCTTCTTGCGGCTTGAACATCGAGACGGTCAGAAACATAACGGCTCTCGCTCTTGGTAACACCAAGATTTGTTTTAATATCTTTTTCTTTTGCCATTAGTTACTCAATCTCCTAGTTATCTAACAGTTTGCCGAATAGCACGTCATATGCCGCCTGAGTGTTTTCGTTATATAGCGATAGTTCTTTGATTCTGCTTATAGTTGAAGCCTTTATAGTATCTGCTAAATCTTTACTAGCGCCAGTTAGTTCAAATATCTCTTGCTGGGTCTTAAAGTCTACATAAGCCTTGTTCATCTCTCGCAGAACATTTTGAGTATCTGGACGAATGTTCGCATACTTCGGATTCTCCAAGAATTTCTGTAAATCATCTAGCGCCTGTAGAGTCTTAATACGCTTCTCAGCGCCTTGGTTTAGTTCTTCTGCTACCAAAGGACGACCAGCAAAGAATCTATCCTTCCAGGTATTGAACTGCTCACGAGCAATTCTGCGACCTATATCAGTTCCAGCGAACTTCAATGACTCTTCATATTCATTGCGCTTGGTGTAGTAAACCTGTAGGTCAGATGCTGTCTGGACCTCACGCAAGTAATCTTCTACACGCTTGCTCTTGCGTAGACCCATATTAGCCATTGTCCTATAGGCATCAAACGAGAACGCACCCTTATGTGGTATTAAGAATGCTGCAGCCTCTGGGAACTCCTTGAACATTTCAGCATTGTCCTCAACGAACTTACCTGATTCTTCAGCAAATCCGAAGAATGCAATGGTCTTACGCTCTGATTCTGCAACAGTGTATGGCACTTGGTCTGGGTATAGTTCAACCCATTTAGCCATAGCCTTGTCATAATCACCATCATATTGCTCGCGTAAAGCATTGAATGACTGCTTCCAGTTAGCCTGACCAGCATCACGAATCCACTCTTGCATATCAGACTTGAGCTGAACTGAAGGTGATGCAGGTAGAACGAAGCCGTATACAAAGCGGGTAGCTAAGACTGCTAATGTCGTACTGCGTACCTTCTCACGATATGCCTCAAGTTCTCCAGCTGAAGGTGCAATTAGATTTCCGTCTTCGTCGTAACGCTTTGGAATGCCATTACCTGAAGCCTCTAGATAAGTTACTGCCTTGCGATAGGCTGAAGCATATTGGCTATTACGCTCATCTTGGCTCATTGCATCTAGCGCACGGTTTACGTGAGCTGGCATTAAGCGCGATACCAAGCCCTGGCCTACTGCATATTCGCCAAGTGAATAACGAGCGATAGTATCACCCATACCTGGATCAAATATATTGACCATATTCTGAATAAAAGTTAAAGGCAGGGCCGCTGCTGGGCCTGAGAATGTAGGCAACCAAGATTCTGTGTTAAGCGACGGAGATAGCATCTTTACAGATGCACCAAACTGCACTGGGAATGGAACTTTGAAATCTTGCGGAATACCAAGAGCGGTTAATACGCCTTGCATTGTACGATAACCTGGAGCAAAGTGTGGGTATATGAAGTACTTCTCGCCACGATCATCTTCTTGTATCCATCCGTTGTGCGCTATGCCATCAAATGTAAGCGCAGCCTTTTGGATAGCTTCAGGGTTATATCTAACTATACGTGCCATACGGCGGTAGAAATCTTCTTGTGCGCGATAGAAACGAGCAAAGTTACGAGCAGAGAAAGATATCTGGCTACGGATAAGTGGATTATCTACGTATGGTAATATCTCTGCAATAGCGCGTTCTTCGGCTAATCTTGCAAGTTCGCGTTTAGCGTTGATTAAAGCCGCTGCTTTTGCATCTGCATCTTCAATTCCATTGACGAATGCGTTTAGGTATGCGTCTTCAAAGCCAGTGCTACGCATCATCTTGCGTATTCTGGTTACCTCATATAGCGCCATTGGTTGGCGTGATAAACGAGCTGTGGATAGACCTAGCCATACCCAACCCTTTTGCATCAAAGGTGAGGTGTAATTGTTTACATCCGCTACGGGAATTAACTCTGGGCCTACTACCGACATTGGCGTGGCCTCAAAAGTATCTGGTAAATCATCAAGCGTTAACTTGCCTGATATCACATAGCGGTCTAATTCAGCATCATATGTGCGAATTTTATTGAGTAATTCTACGTTTACCTTGCCAGTATCACGGCGTACAAGAATAGCCCTAGCGCGGCTATAGACAATCTGTGCATATTCATCTATTGATAGATTCTTACCTGAAGACAGACGGGCATCATCTAGAACCTTCTTATTCTTAGGATCTGATAACCATTCTCGCAAAGCCTTGATAGCCTTGGCTGACTCTGCTGCATCGTCTGATAGATTTGCAAGAGCAATAGAACCTAGTTCGTCATTGCCATAGAATGAGATACGCAAAGCCCAAGCAACCATCGTTGCTTCATTAGTTGGCACAATGCCAATCTCTGTAAAGCCACGAGCGCCTGCTGCTTTACCGTATCTAGTTTGTAGTCCACTTAAATCAAGACGTAGTTCTGCCTGCTTGACACCCAAAACCTTAGCAGCGTCAAATGAGGCATCTACATAATTAGCACCAGTGGCAAAGTTAAAACCACCTTCAGATATAGTAGCCAATAGGCTCTCAACATCACCGTATAGAACCTGCTCGGTGAGAATGTCTAAGCCTTCTTGGTCTAAATTTTTGATACCCAATCGCTTAGCAAAACGTTGAGTACGACCAGCTGCTAGAGCTTCAGCTAAAGTTCTGCGAATCTCTGCTTCCAAACCGCCTGCCATTTCCTTGCGGATACGACGAATACCTGCTTTGTATCCTCTAATTTTTGCAGGGTCAGTTGTAGGATCTTTAATAGCTCTTGAATACTCGTCAATCTTGGCACGCTTTGCAGCTAGAACATTGTCATATTCTTTGATACGAGCGGCATACTTCTCGGCCTCGCCCTTGTTAACGAAGCGCATAATCAAACCTAGTGGTTCTGCAGCAACTTTTTCAGCAACTGTCAAGCCAGGAGTTAGCCGAAGTGCCGTATTTAAGCGTGTTGCTAGATAACGGTTCTTAGCGATACCCCAAGGGCTTGAACCAATGGCGATATTAACCATTAAATCTTCAATAGAGTTACGAATTGCGTAACGATAACCAGCCAAAGTAAAGAATGACCAAGCATTGGTAACGCTTTCCATAAACTTAGAGTTGGAAATACCAAGCATTCTCTGGGTAAGGCTGATACGCGATGAAGCACGGTCAATATCTACTAGACTTGGTGCTGTAACAAAGTCATTCATTTCGCTAGGTAGCAAACCAAAGTCAATATAGTCATCAGTTCCAGCGATGCTGTATCGAACTTGACCTTTTCCTGTCATACGACGAACAATCTTCTGCCCATCTGCAGTAAGATTCATACCGCGAATATCGGCAATGGTGGCGTATAGACCATAAAACATCTCTTTACGCTTACCTGCTTCTTCCAATGCGCCAAAAGTCTCAGAAATTAAGCGAGCCTGACGGGTCGGCATAACAACTGCTGCAAGTTGGTACATCTTTTCGGGTGCATCAGCCGCCATTACATCAAATGTATCGTCCTTGAATAGCGGAATGCGACTAAACTTACGCTTTGCATTGTCAATACGACGAGCTATATCAGCGCTAGAAAAGCGTAGACGCTTCACGCCTCTAACTTTCATACCCTTAGCAGCTTCAACTAGCTTCTTAGGATCTTCAGTTACGGCCTTGTAGATACCATCTTGAGTTTCTGGATATCCAAAGAAATCATCTACTAACTTTGGACCGATATCATCTAGGTTAAACACCTTATTAGCGGTAGTTGCTATAGCAATACGAGACTTACGCACACTATCAAGACGTGGCATAATGATACGGCGACGAGCGGTACCAGCCCCTATAATCTCGAAAGCATCTTTGCTATTTTCAAAGAAAGCCTGTGCGCTTTTTACATCTGAAATCTCAGCCTTGTTGAATAGATTGATAACAGCCGGTCCAAACTCTGGGGCTAAGCGTTTAGCTGTCGCACGAGCCTTAGCTGCCGCTTCTTTATTTCCAGCCTTTGTAGCCTCGCGTAGTTTAGTTAGCTCTGCTCCATAGGTATTCCAAAAAGCCTGGGTCTGTGGCTTGGCAAAGTATCTAGCAGCATCATCGCCACCCTTACGGGCTGATGCAAGAATAACCTCATATGCGTATCTGTTTACATCATATAGGCGCTTTGCTTTGCCTAATAACAATAACGGATCGGCAAATACGCGATATGCAGCATCTACCGTACCGGAGGTAATCTTGTAGAAAAAGCCATTTTTGTAAAAGTCGCCTGGGACGAAAGCGTCAATGATATTAGCAATAGCGCGACCTGGAGAGTACTGCGCTGCATTTACTGCAGATATAGCATCATCTAATAAATCTCTGTCGGCACGCAGTTGTTGGCTATTTTTGCCATTAAGATTCTTGAGTGTACGGTCTGAAATCTGCAACCAATACTTCTCTTCTTCAGAAGCGGTTGCCATAAGTTCTGCAACTTCATCGGCATTCTTAGCCATACGAATCTTCTTGGCTACACCAACAAGAGTCTTGCCAAACTTCTCTTCGGCGGTAGTTAAGCGACTTTCATTAAATACATTTTCGCCGTCTTTCTGTGCGCGATCCCAGGCATCCGCAAGGTCACGCTTTTCTTCTAATGCGATAATACCTGTACGTGCTAAACGTGTAGAAAAGTCAGATGCGGCTTGAGCAAAGTCAAGCAACTTACCACCTGTGTAGTGCCAGGCAGTACCTAGCCAGCCACGATTAGGTTTCTCATCTGGGGATTCTTCACCAAACTTGTTAACTAAATCTTGCTGCTCATTAGGAGTTAGCTTGCTTGTATAAGCCTGTTTTGCGGTTTCTATGGGCAAGTTTAATAAAGCGCGATGAGCTTCCATTGCTTTAGCTAGGCGCTCTATATCCTTGCGCTTTTCTTTAGATAAACCGGCAGCAACTGCAGCTGCGTTAAGGTCTGACATTAGTTTCCTCTTGCAAGTGCCTCTTGGTATAACACTGTTATTTCGCCAGTAGTGTCATAAGGAAGCATCTGCGCTAGAGCATCTGATAGACGGCCCTGTGCTGGTGCGCCACCTAAAACTTCAGGTCCAGGTCCAGGACCGATAGGGGCGCCACTCATTACATCTTCGTCTGCTCTTTGTGACGGATCGTAAAGTCCAGTAACTTTTTCAAGTTGGCTTGGAGCCATACCCATTGCTGAACGGCTCATTGGACGCACGTCTGCAGTTTTAGCCATTGGTGCAGAATCTTTAATTGCTTTTGTCTCTACACCTTCGCCATAAGAGGCGCTAGGTAAATCTGTTCTCTTGGAGAACTTACTAGGACCTGATACTCCTACTAACGGATTTTCAGCCATTGTTGTCCTCCATCGTCTCTAAATCTACTGTGAATTGTTCCCAAGCCTGATTCACTTGGTTCTTTCTGATTGCGTTATATGTTGCTAAATCTAAAACTTCTTCTGCGAATAAATGAACTGCGCTCATAACATTATGAAATAAACCTGCAAATAAAACAAAGATATCGGCGAGACGGATAGAGCGAGGTATATAATCTGGTTTTTTATCCACGCTCTATCCTCTCGTTAGCCTTTACTTAAGCCTTCTTGCCTTTACGTCCGGCAGGGGCATATCCAAACTTTACTTCTCCGCCTTTTGGCTTAGAAGTATCCTTCTTGCCTTCAGTTGGCTTTGCTACTGAAGCCTTTGCGCGACCACCTTTATTCATTTATCCACCTCCTAGCCTGCAATTTGTGCAAGTAGACTTGCGATGTCGGGACGAGCGCCAGCAGCAGGGGCCGCACCAGCCATCATTTCTGGAGTTGGCTGCGAGGCAGGGGCTGGGGCCATTCCTGCCGCTGGAACTTCTTCGCCCGTCATCGGAACTTCTGGAGTTTCTGGGGCGAATACTTTTTCTACGATGTTTTCTAAAGCTAAACCTTTTTGACGACCCTTGATAACCTCAGCGATTCTTGAAACAATGACTGAAGGATCAGCGCCTTGTGCTGCAAGCGCGGGTAAAGTTTGGGCATACTGAGCAACAGCAACACGAAGGGAATCACGCATCTCTTCAATGTCAACACGCTGTTCTTCTTGGGTGACATTTAGCTCCATTGGGATTTCACGGCGTACATAATCTCGGGAAACTAACTTGTCCGAACGCATCTGCAACAATGCAATGATTGCGCGATTGGGATCCATACCGGACATAATTCCGTAGCGAACATCTACACCATAATTACCATTGATATCTTTACTTGGTGTATATTTCATATTGTAAGGTGTGCCATCATCGACACCCTTAATTTCTTTTTGGATACTACCAAAGATTTTCTCATCTACTTCAAAGCAGAGAGATACAACTTCCATAAACAAGCGAGCGAATTGTGCTTGCGCTGCTCGTACCTGAGTATCAAATCCAGCTTGTAGAGCCTGGACTCCGCGACCTGTAATAACAGATGCTGAGATATCACCAGTGCGTGTCTCTGGGTAACGAGCGCCCATACGCAATTCACGCTCTAGGACGCCAGATTCGGTGAATACACCATTAGGTAGTTCTAGCGGTACACGGCGAATCGCCTGTGGATTAGCAGAGCGCATAATCGAGTCAGGTCCAAGCGCGAGTTCTTGCACATCTTGAGGAATAGCAATAGGGGCTTGAATCGATTTCTCTGCTGCCTGTATTTGCAGAACTGCAAATCGAGCGCGTGCCAACTGCACCGCTAGAATATCATCAAACTGACCGCGTGCTTCGCCATCGATAGATGCACGCATTGCAACGCGTGCTAAACATTTTCCAATAGGATTTGGGATGTTAGCAAGAATTAGGTTATTACGCTCTGGTACGAAGATTAGATCTTGGTCTTTATCGTGGTAGCGTACTAATGAAATCTTTGGTGAACCTGTG
>Ga0099846_1001014_pt1 | contig 11573 bp, 6 predicted proteins | sample CB_VirMetaG_FD_78180 | JGI IMG/M metagenome (GOLD analysis project Ga0099846, IMG submission 78180) | Freshwater to marine saline gradient viral communities from Chesapeake Bay - CB_1504_1 Viral MetaG | ecosystem: Environmental > Aquatic > Marine > Coastal | place: USA: Chesapeake Bay | collected... | reverse complement strand
TACGCCGACAATATTACCGTAAGCAACAGAGTACATACCCTGCTCATCTTGATGTACAACTTCTGGTAATACTTCTAATACCTCTTGTGCTATAACACCAATCTCACGTTTCTCTTCACCTATCTTGTTGTAGTTAACACCTCGCATTGCTTTGACTTTGTCAAGAGCATTAGGTATTGTCTCTACATTTTCTTTAACGCGTGCGTCTGAGTAAGCGATCACATTACCTGTTGCGCGGATAGTACCGCTGACATCAAGCGCGTATGATGGATCCGTTCTTTTGATACCTACATACTGAGATGCGTCTAGTATAAGCTTGTTACCTACCGCACCAATTTTGGGTATGGTAGATGTAGCGTTATCCAAGAATCCTACGTAAGAACCAGAGTCTGACGAAGCTGTTAGTATGCCGATGTCAGCAGTGCCACTAGAAACAGTTAGTTTGTAGCTAGGGCTATCTGTACCAATACCTACGTTGCCGCCTTGCTCTATCATCATAAGTGATGTATACACACTGTTAGCATCGTTTACGGCTCTAAATTGAATCCCTTCATATCCTGAAGCACCAATACCTCTTATTTCATAATTGCTTTTATCAGCAACACCAGATTTTACATTTAACCTAATAACAGGGTCAGTTGATGAAATTTCTAGTGGTGTGTAAGGACTAGTCGTCCCGATCCCTACATTGCCACCTTCGGTGATTCGCATACGTTCGGCTGGAGTATTTCCTGTTCTGAATGTTACATTTAATCCATTAATTGTAGGACCTACTCCAGATTGATCAAATATAGCTGCTCCTGCTGTTGTTGGTATACTTGGGTTGCCGTTAAAATTGTAATATGTGCTAGTTCTAATGTTGCCAGAAACATCCAACTTAGCTCCTGGGGCAGTAGTCCCAATACCAACGTTGCCGTCTGCGGTAATACGCATTCTTTCAAATAAAGAACCCCCCGTAGCTGTTGTAAACCACAAGTCTGCTGCGTTTGTAGACTCCCCTCCGTTCTGAATAGATATACCAAGTCCAGCTGCTGCTTTTTCAGCTCCAGTTGTTGTCTGAAGTAATGATATAACTGTAGCGCTAGACGTATTTATTCCAGATTGAACAGTAAGCTTAGTGCCAGGACTAGTTGTCCCAATCCCAACGTTGCCGCCATCTCCATTTAGTATGAGTGTATTTGGTGTATTGCCCGATATAGCTTGTATAGACCCCTTGTAAGCACCACCTTCTAAAAAATAACCTAAACGAAGATTGTATTGCGAATTTGCAGAAGACTCACCTATGGATATTTGATTTGCAGCAGTCGGAGTTGTAGGATTGGAGGACGGTATTACATTAAGTCTACCATATGGACTAGTAGTCCCGATACCTACGTTGCCGGAATCTGGTATATATAATCTAGCAGTACCATCTACATACAATGCTAAGGCAGAAGATGCATTTGCGTTTTCTGGGTCAGCGTGAATATAAACCTTTGAGCTATCCCATTGGATTCTGTGGTCTTGAGTAGAAGAGTAACCAAATCTAATCTCTGGGTCTGTAGAGCTGTGAACAGTTAAAGGAGCATCAGGCGATGTAGTCCCGATACCAACGTTGCCGACAGTGTCTATAACCATTGCTTGTGTTACAGCATTTACATAAAAATGGTGACCAACTCCTGACATTCCTTGATGAACCATGTTACTAGCATTTTCATACAATCTTGCCGTATCTGTTCCTGCTTTTTGTAGTATTAAACCACCTGATATACCAGTCCCGCCTAAAGTTAATGTGGGATTAGTGCCAGAAATAGCATTAGTAGTTGTTGTCCCGATCCCAACGTTGCCGCTGGTGTTAATGCGCATTGCTTCACTACCTAATATTGAAAAAGTCATATAACCACCCACACCGTAAGTATCTATAGATAAATTGCCGGTATTAGTAAAAGTACTATAATATGAATTATCAGTCGATAATGTTGTTCTTATGATGCCTACGAAATTACTAGTAGTCCCTACTAACCCTCCTGTTAAAGTCCCGCCGGCTAGTGGCAGGTAAGGTCCACCTACAATATCAGAGCCATCACTCCAGTTTATACCGGCTGCTGTAGATATCAATACCTGACCGTCAGCCCCCGTATTGTTGTTGCTGTCCGCTAAATAACTTGTTGAATATGTTTTTCCTAATCCCATTTAGTATGTATTTCTTACTATGTTAACCCATTCGTATGTTGATGCTCCTGTTTGCATACACATATCTGCGTAGCTTGCGTCTTCTGCTGTTACTTCTATTAATGACACATTGTCTATTGAGCCTGTAAAACCATCTCGCCCTTCAAAATATAATAATGAATTTGAGCTTACATTTGTAGGCGTGAAAATGTCAGTGTAGTTTCCGTTAGCGGATATTGGGGTGTTTACTGCATATGCGCCAAGTGATGTCCGCAGCGCACCTGCTGAGTAGTTTGATATTGTGTAGGTTAATCTATATGTTTGCCCTAAAGTAAATGAAACTGTTTGAGTGAAATCCGATGTTGCTGCTACTGCGTTCGCTTTTCCGCCACTAATAGTCCAGCCCGTCCCTTTATTCCAATCACTGTCAGTTGCAAAGTCACCATTAGTCACTATCTCAACCCCATCAACCTCTACATACTCTGTGCCAGTTCTGTAGCGCATCGTTCCAGCTTTAGCGGCTGCAGCAGCATCTGTGTCATCTGCCATTTGAATACCACCGTCAACTTGAAGCTTTGAAACAGGAGCAATAGTCCCAATACCTACGTTACTATTTCCGCTTATTAACATTGCAACCGCTGGATTTGCACTAGCTGGTTTAGTTAAAAATCTAATCTGAGAACTTGACACATCACCCGTGGATGCAACTATATCAGCGGTTCTAGTGTAACTAGCTCCAGGCTCTGATGCGGCACTGTAATATTGGTCAAATATAAGTCCAAACCCACTAGCGGTAGTATAACTTCTTACGGATCCTACATCAGGAGCAGTAAGCTGTAATCTACCCGATGGGTTTGTTGTCCCAATACCAACGTTGCCTGTTGAATCAATAACCATTTGCTGCGAGCTTGATGTAGAAAACCTAATCTCAGCATTTTCATTTAGGTAAATCATATTATTACCATATGATTGTAACGCAAGTGAACCGCCTCCTGGACATACAATAGAACCCGAAGCTGTGTTAACTGAATTATTGAGGAAAAGCTTTTGTCCACTCATTATGTAGGTAGGCCCAGAAAAAAGTGAATTTCCAAAACTGTCTAAAGTTAACTTAGCGCTAGTTCCTAAACCATTTCTAAAATGATGGGCATCTGCATCATAGTAATTATTTGAGGTTGAGTTATACCCAACTCTAAGCCCCGCATAAATAACGTTTGAAGCGTTTTTAGCTTCTACTTGTATTTTAGAGTCTGGTACGGCATTCCCGATCCCGACGTCGCCACCGTTAAACCACGAATCCCCAGCACTGTCTACGCGAACATTTTCCGTGCCAACACTGTATAAAGAAAACAACCCCTTATCTAAATCCGCTCCAACTCCCCTAGGAATAATACGAGATAAAGTATAGTCAGCTGACTTAACAAAGAAAAAAGCACTATCTGCTTGTATTGATAAATTACCTGTTAAAGTTCCACCAGTAAGCGGTAAGTAATTGCCTATAGGCACCGCTGCAGCTGCCGCATCTGCATAAGCAGTTGTAGCTATTTTTGTAGAGTTATCACCAGCAGTTTGTGTTGCACCAGTGGTTGCGGTATTTATTGTACCGTTGAGGTCGCCTAAAAAAGTGGGTGAGGTTACTGTGTCTGAGAAAACCCCCGCACCGCTTTGGCTAAGAGTAAATTTAGTCCCAAAAGAAGCGTCCATTATCCTAAAGCCATTGGCGTCTGCTCCTATATACATACCACCAACCGCTGTTGATGATCTAAACAAGCCTAATTGAGCAGTGGAGCTTGACATAGTTAACCTAGGATAACCCTCTCCATCATTTGTAACAAAGGTCCCAGAATTACCAGTGTTGAATGTTGAGCTTGTACCTGTAACTGTTACATCCCCTCCAAAAGTTGCGTTATTATCTACTGATAAATTAAATTCACCAGTGCCAGAATTTTGTAATAATAATGTTTTATTTGAAGTAGCGCTTACGCTTAATTTTAAAGTTGCGGTATCAGGAAAACTCCAATCATAAGCTATTACTCCAGTATCAATTAATCTTAAAACTGCGTCAGTTGTTGATGACGTAGACAATGATGCTTGAGGAGCATTAACTGTTCCCGCAAAAGTTGCAGCGCTATCTGAACCATTTATTTTTAAAGCAGGCGTACTAAAAGTAGTTCCACCGACTGCTGTAGATGGTGTTATTTCAAAATTTTGATTTACATTTTCTTGAGCTGCAACCATCCAGCTATAATGTGTTGCTCCCGTTTTAAAGTATAATTCAGGGGAGCTATTATCAATGGTTATATCATCTGATGTTGTTAGGCTCCCTGCAAATGTCGCGTTTTGAGATGTATCTAAAGTTAAAGCTCTTGTATTTCCAGTTTTTAATGAAAACGAATGTGCCGTAGATGTACCTAATGACATATCAGTAGTAGCGTCGTCATAACTCCAATCACCAGCTACTGCACCGCCAAGCCTTTGTGCTTTGTATATTATCTTGCTGGCGCTTGCCGTATAATTAGCAGTTGCTGTAACATCCCCTGCAAAAGTTGCGTCAGCACCCACTAGAGTCAAAGCAAGTGTTTCACTACTTGGTTTAAATCGCATGGCGCCTGTACCGGTATTTGAAATATCTGCAAAACCGTTGGTAGCAAAATTTAAATCATCAACTAAGGTGATATCTCCAGCAAAAGTCGTGTCACTACCGCTAATCGTTATAGGTGCATCGGTTAAAGTGTTTGACGTACCTGAGCCTGACCACAAAGCAACAGTCTGTCCTGTACCAGTTCCATTTAATACAGAGGAGTTGTCTATCTTCTCCCATGCATCTGTTGCACCCTGCTCTATAAATACAGCCCAGTCACCAGTTACCCAGTCAGTAACACCGTCTAAGTCTGTACTACCTGAGGTAGATACTATATAGAAGTTACCTGTTGTACCTGTTCCACTTGTTAGTGTTGGTGTGTTAGTAGCCGCATCCCATGTACCTTGAAATACTAAACCCGCGGGTATTGTACCTATCAAGTTCTGTACAAAGGCAGTGGTAGCTACTGTAGTATCGTTTGTTGCGTTTGCTTTTGTTACCGCTGTGGTAACTGTGTTTATCGTACCATTGAGGTCACCTGAAAAAGTTGGTGCTGTTACGGTACCTGTAAAAGTTGCAGGCCCTGCTGTAGATAAAGTAAGAAGTATGTTGCCTGAATAGTTTTGGAACTTTATATCGCCTGATGCTGCGTATGGCCTTATATAAGTATCGTTAAGATATGGAAATAAAGCCAGTCCGCCATTTAAAAGAACCCCTCCATCGCTTAGCAAATCAATACTACCCGCTACAGCAACACCTGTGCTTGTAGTTTCAAGTTTTGCAACATTATCATAAAATAAAGAAGCTGCACCATTGCTAATAAAACTAGCTAGTTGTTCGCTTCCTGATCCTAGCAAGTACAATCCGCCAGTTAGGTTTTGTATAATACCATTAGTACCGTTATGATATATATTAAGATCCGAGCCTGTTCCAAACGATGCTTTTATTCCGTCGCCTAATATTATATCACCAGTCATCGTCCCACCAGCTAGTGGTAGGTAAGGACCGCCTGGTAAACCGCTTGCACCTACCCACGCGGTTCCTGTATTTGTAGAACTTAATACTGTTCCAGCAGATCCAACAGAAGCAGAAGAGTCTACAAAAGCACCTGTAACTCTTAAATTGCCTGATACGTGTAGCTTCTCAGAAGGAGATGTTGTACCGATACCTACGTCGCCGTTACTTTTAATATATAATTGAGGCGTTCCTGCACTAATAGGGTCTCCGCCTTGTACGTTAGATTTATAAATACCAAAGTCTCCACTTGCTAAATTTGTTGTTGCAAAACCCCAGTTATTGCTACCGCCGCCTTTAAATTTTAAAGTAGCTATGTCAGCACTTTTTATCAATATTCCATCTCCACTAGCTACATTTACTTCAAGCTTTGCCCCAGGAGCAGTCGTCCCGATACCTACGTATCCTGCATTACCATTTACACTACTATCTACTGTTAGATAGTTAGTTCCATTTTCTCTAATCTGGAAGTTGTAGTTATTTGCTGCATTCCCACCAGCAAGCTCCCATTGATAAGTTGTGCCTAAAGCAGAGGAGTACGGGTTAAATATTAACTTAGCATCTGTATTGCCAACCTGTTCTATTCTAATATTACCATCTTGTACCTCTAACTTATCTGCTGGACTCGTAGTACCAATACCTACGTTGCCTCCGGCTTTAATAGTTACATTATCACCAACACCGTTTTCGTGAATAGCAAATCTACCGTCTGTGTATGTTTTTAACCACCACTCTTCTATTCCATCGCGAGCTAATCCTAGTGTATAATCCTGTGTGGAATCAAATACCGCAGGAACCGTACTACCCGAAGAAACGTGAAGCTTTCTAGTAGGATTAGTAGTGCCTATACCAACGTTGCCTTCATTTACTATTAGTCCTGTTCCGTTAATGATTTGAACTTTATCAGAGCTACCTCCAAATCCAAACCCTACTATTGAACCTGTTCCATCATAGGAATTACGAACAGATAATCTTGTTGAACCTGCATCATCAAAACTTAATCCCCCGTAATAACTAGTTGAACCGTCAGAAATCTTAATTTGAGAATCCGAAGAGTATCCAGTACTAGCTGATAAAACAGAAAGTTTTGCTATTGGACTACTCGTTCCTATACCAACATTACCATCCCCATTAACAGACACTAAATCAGTACCGCTCGTGTTTTCAATTAAAAATGCCTTGTCTAAAGCGTTAGTACCAGCTCTTAAACGAAGTCCGTAACTCTGACCAACAGTTGTTGACCCATCTAGTCTAGCAGCAAACACATTGTCATTGCCTTGAACTTGGAATATATCTCCTGTAGAAGAAGTTTTATTTACAAGAACATTTCCATTGCTAGTAATACGCATGCTTTCCGCAGAAGAAGCACCACTTAAAAAATATAATTCTAAAGCACCAATTCCCAAAGGAACACTTGCAGTAATAGCATCATTATAAGAAGTAATTCTTTGTATTCCATTTAATGGACCACCTGATATTAAATTAAACGCTATATTTTGATCAGTTGCTGTTTTAACTTGCAACTTAGCCCCAGGATTAGTAGTACCAATACCTACGTTACCTCCGCTTGGATTGATTGATATCTGTCTTGCAGTCCCATTTGATAAAGTGCCTTGTATTGATGGTTCTCCTGCTGAATCTAATCCGATATGGACTCTTCTATTTCCTGAATCATACCCTGCAATAAAAGAATAGCCAGCCCCGTCAACTGTTAACTTAGCTCCAGGATTAGTTATCCCAATCCCGACATTGCCATCTGAAGCGATACGCATTCTTTCATCACCTGAGTGAGTACCAAATCTAATTACATCAGCCGCGCCTGCGTCATCACCATAAGTGCCTATAAAAGTACCATTTGAAAAATGACCTATATTTAATCTTCCATCACCTGCTGTTCCTGTTTCAATAGCTATTTGATTAGCTGTTGAATCAATAACCAATTTACCGTTAGTGGGAGTAGTCGTATTAATCCCAACGTTGCCTGTAAAAAAAGCGTTTGTACCGTATAAGTCGCCCGTCAAAGGGAACCCTGAACCCGCAGACAAAGGCAAATACCCGCCACCTATGGCACCAGGGTCAATCCATGCTGTACCACTTACGGTTGAAGACAATATCTGGTTCGCCGTACCTGGTGAATTACTAGCGTCCCTTATGGCTGCTTGGGCTTCTATGTCACTTTTGAACTTCATATATTGTATTTTATTATCCTACCTTAGAAATAAGAACTCTAACGGCATTTGTTGGTGCAGAGGCGAATGAAACATTAACCTTGCTAGCATCAGTACGCGTCACGTCTGCATATACTGTGTCAAACGTCACCGTATCAAAAAGCTGTACAATTACATCCCTGGTGGCTAAATTGTGTGTTACGTCGCCTGTGGCTGATAAACTTGCAGCAAAGGTTACACTTGGATTTAATAGCACCGCAGCAGAAGCTATCGGTGTGATATAAGAATCTTCACCAGTACCAGAGTCCGTCATTACGAAGTCAGTACCAGCTCCTGTTTGTATACCACCTAAATCAAGCTGCAATGCTGCAACACCTGCTTCAGATGCAACAGCGCCTAGTAGACCGTCAGTTACGGTAACCGATTGTACGTAGTCGCCATATGTTTCCGTGCCCAGTGCAATACCATTGTCTTTAACAATGACCTCACCCGCAGCGCTAACCGCAAAGTTATCCGCACTGAAAGATGCAATACCAACAGTTGTAGTGGTAGCAAGATCAATGTTACTCTGTACCGTTGTCCAGTCAGACAATAAAGCCGGATTGTCAATGTTTGCTATAATAGAATCACCAACGCGTACTTGTTCCGTGAAGAACAACCCGTCTACTGTGACGGCCCACATCATACCTTTCTTAACAACACCTGCAGCAGGAGTTTCTAAATCTGGCGTATTTGTAGCAGCATCGTATCCACCCTGGAAGTTTAACGCCCCTGCGGTCGATGTGTCTATATATGTCTTTACAATAGTTAATGCTTCAACAGGTATAGATCCAAGAGTTGTTTTGACAACATTCTCTCCACTGTCGCTCATCAATATAATATCACCACTAACTGCGGATGCAATACCAGTGGCATCCAGCACCACGTTATTAGGACCCGTATATTCTACAGATAGCGTGGGGTCAACAGTAGCTGTGCCGGATAGTCTTAAGCCATCACCCGCAGCAACACTTGTTACAGTACCTACAGTTGTGGAATAGTTAAGGCCAATCACCCAATCGTATATCTGATCACCCGTAGCAAGCGCCGTACCTCCATTGACAATAGCACCAGTAACGATAGATAGTACAGGATCAGGTCCCGTGCCATTTTCTACCGTAAGCTGTCCAATGGTTGCCGATGCTACAGATTTAATGTCACCTTCCGAGGAAAGATCAATCCATGTAGTATTATTCCATACATATAGACGCTTGTCTGTAGTATTAAAGTATACTTGCCCTTGAACGGGCGCCGCAGGATTTGCGGATATAGGATGCAGTGCAGCGAACTCCAATGCATTTTGTGCTAGGTCTATATTATTTAGAAATTTCATATGTATATGTTAGTTTATGAATGCTCTACCAGCAACCGCCGTAGAAAATGTTATAGTAAGGCTGTCGTTATTTATAAATTCAACGTCAGCATGTATTAATTCGTCGTTATCGTCAACTATTGTGACTGCAGGCCACTTCCCTAGGTTATGTGTAACCGTCCATACCTTTGCGGAAGACAATTGGTTGAATACATAGTTAGCATCACCTGTTCCACCACCTGGATATGCCGCAAGTGCATATATAGCGTCGGCTAATAGTGCGCCATTACCTTCAATAGGCGTAAAAGTGATGTCCCAGAACAAAGGCTCCGTTACATTTTGTGCAATTGTACTAAATTGGTACACCCCGAAGTTGTTGAGGTTGTCCGTTTGGGCTAAAATGACGTTTTTACCCACCAAAGTGGCCATGTAGTCCATTATATAGGTATCCGCGGCAGACTGCTCACTGAACCGCATGCTCAATATGTTAGTGAACTGCGTGCCGTTACCCCCAAAGTTAGGGAAACTGAAGCTACCTACTAATCTGCCCGTGTTGCCACTAGCATCTTGGAAGAAAAAGTTGTTCTGCCCCGCTATAGCAACGCTACCCTTGGAGTTTAACCAGTTTGCGATGCCCTGCAGGCTGTAATTCTTAGTAATCTGACCAGTAGAGTTGGTTCCGATTACTTTATCGTTACCTACAATATCTTGATCTAACGGATATGAACTTATTCTAGCCATTGTCGATGTTAAATTTTGTAGTTTTTACCGCTTTCTTTCTTGGTGCCTTCACCATCATTGCCGCGGTTCTGAGCAGGGGATTCCCAACGCCCATCTTTGTGATCATAGTCTTTCCCCTTTGCAGCTTCAGGATTTGCGCGCGCTTCTCTCTGTGCATGCGCCTTCTTCTTTCTCCTATCTGGAGTCATCGCGTAAGCTTTGTCCCTCGCTGCTTTATCACGACGTGCCTGTGGAGATAGTTTTTGAGGCATGCTACTTCTTCATCTTTTTATTATACTCCTCTTTACGCTGCTTGCGGTACTTTGCTTTCTCACCAGCATACGTCTTATCAGATGTCAACGCCGTTGCTGCAGCCTTAACCTTGTCCACAACCTTTGTACTCTTACCCATCTCCTTATCTCTTAGAGACTGCTCATAAGCAAATTCCCCAGCCGTTGTCTGCTTAGCAGGTGAACCAATCTTATAGCCGTTATTGCCCTTTAAACCTAGTCCTTGCGGTCCTATTCCTTTAGTACGCATAATATGTATATTTGTTCGTTATAGTCATACGTGTATGATTACACAGTATATGCGGTAACTAAAATGCGACAATAGCCTACTACTATTTAATATAACAACCTATCGTCACGCTTTTAGAACGAAACCTATTCCGAAGGAATTTTTTTTTTAAAAATATACAAAATGTACACAGTAAAAAGACCCAAATGTTCGTAGTTGCACTTATTCTGCTACAAACTATATCCAAAAGGATATAAATATCCATAAATACACCATTCCATATTTAAATGAATATAAAAAGAAGCGTCGAGCAAAAAATATTTGTTAAATATATTGAAGTATTGTGTAACACACTTATATACGAACGAATCCCCCAATTGGGAAAGCTGTTTCTTTTACCCGGCCCCGCCCCCTGTTTCTGTTTCCCGGTCCAGGTTTCCAGGTTTCTGTTCAGGTTCTTACTGTCTGGTGACTAACTGTGGTGCTGTTCCTGTCAGATGTTTGGGGTTTTACCTGGTGCTGTTGCTGTCTGCTGTCGGCTGTTGTTGCTGCCAGATGTATCTGTATCTGTAGCTGTGTATAGTAATATCTGTATCTGTCCCTGTCCTGGTCACATCTGTCGCGCACTGTCCTGTCACAATAATTCGCTATATTTGTGACATGAATGAGTCTATAAGTGGTCCTGTTGCATCTGTACCTGTATCTGGTTTGTCAGGCTATAACCTTACTTTTGCATCTGTTTTGTAAGGCTATAACCTTACTTTTGGTCCTGTATCCTGTCTCCCACGCAGTCCTACCTATAGCATTACATACTTAACACGATCTGTATTCGATAATATAAATGTAACTAAAAGAAACTATATGACACCTTCAAACTATTCAAGACTACAGGACCTTTACCTATTAGTAACTGCGACTGACATTATCAACGACCTTACAAGACAAGACCTACTTGAGTTCTTAGATGTACAGATACAGATTGAAGAGGATGCGATGTATGAACCATTGAACAAGTAACAACTACAATCGGGCTCGTAATCAGGCGGACGCCGCGCCATAACATAACAGG
>Ga0099846_1001011_pt1 | contig 11594 bp, 17 predicted proteins | sample CB_VirMetaG_FD_78180 | JGI IMG/M metagenome (GOLD analysis project Ga0099846, IMG submission 78180) | Freshwater to marine saline gradient viral communities from Chesapeake Bay - CB_1504_1 Viral MetaG | ecosystem: Environmental > Aquatic > Marine > Coastal | place: USA: Chesapeake Bay... | reverse complement strand
ATTGGTAAAGAAATGCCACTTAAGGATTATGCAGTTGTAAAAAAATATATTTATGCTTGGGAATATGAGGGAGATGAATGATGGATTTAGATTCTATGACAAGAGAAGAGTTAGAACTTTTACTGCATGAGTTAGAAATGCAAAATGGTGGTGAGGGTACAAAGGATATTCGATTCAGACATAAGGTCGAGGATATGATAACTGCAAAAATAATCTATGAGGAGAATGACTATGAGTAAAGAGAAAGTAGTACTTGATAAAGTTAAGGCATGGCTAAAGGAAGAAGTAGAATCACAACAAGATGTAGTTGATGCTAAAGATAATGGTGAGGATTGGGCAACGAGTGATGGAACTGACGATATTATTATTGGCAGACATGAGTGTGCTTGGTCATGCCTTGAGATGATAAACAAATGGGAAACTGAACTAAAAGAAGGAGAGGAAAAAATATGTTAACAGAAACAGCAAAAGAATCTTTAGACTTGATTGATAAAGATATTACTAGGTGGACTAATAAAAAATTACTTACTGAATGGGAAAACATAGATTCAGATTTTTTATATGATAGATTGTTAGAAGCTAGAATTATTGTAGAAGCAGGTAAACGAGATATATTTTTGAGGAGATAGTATGTATAAAGGAAAAGTATTTTTAAATTTTGGAGAAGAACTAGAGGAAGAAAAGGTTCATAAATTAATGAGTATGTTAGATAAAACTATGGATGCTTTTGTTGATACTGTAGGTGAAGATGGAACTGTTATAGTAGACTATGGTACTTACTTAACTAAAAGTATGGAGATTAAAGATGGACTTAAATAGTATATACAAAATAATTGATTCAATAAACGAATCAACAAGTAAACTAGAAGATATGGTAAAAGCTGAAAAGAGTTGGTTGCATGGGAATACTGCCGACATGTCGGCAGACCATGTTGAGAATGTAGTTGGTGAAGAAGTACCCTATGAGATTATAGAAACTGAAGATGACCACCATTATTTTCTAGAGGTGTATGCAAAATTACCGAATGGTGAAAAAGCATATCAGAGTGCTATTCGTATTGAAAAGAAAATCTACAAGTGACACCTGAAAAGAAAGTAAAGAATAAAGTTGTCGCCATTCTAAAAAAGTTTGGTGCATATTATTTTTACCCTGTAATGAGTGGGTATGGAGTGTCAGGAGTACCTGACATTATAGTGTGTTATAAATCTCGATTTGTAGCCATTGAGGTTAAAGCAACACCTAAAAACAAACCCACTCCATTACAACAGAGAAATATAAATACAATTAATTCTAATGGGGGTATTGCAATCGTAGTAAATTGTGATAACATAGAAAGTGTAACAAAAGTTTTGGAGAACTTATGAAATTATTTATGATTGCATATTCACTGTCTGTTATTTTTTTAATGGTAGTATTACCTGTAATACTTTTAGTGATACATATTTTAGGGGGATAGGATGATACTTGATAAAAGAATAGATAAATATTTAAGAGTGTTTGATGGTGATGAAATGAAATATCTTTTTGTTTTAGATGAATCAAAAACACAAGACGAGGGGGAAGATATATGGTCAGCATTTGCAGGGAAAACTTACAAGACAGAGGAATTACGAAGATGGGCGAAAAAGAATGGGTATTTGGTACAAATCGGATTGAGAGCAAAACCCTCGACAACGAATACGCAGAAATATTGGGATTATTAAGTAGCGAGATTCCACCACCACCATGCGAAGTACACAACTGTAGATATAAACCAAGATGCAAAAGTGAGTTACTTGCTTGTAAATCATTCTTAAAGTTTTTAAATACAGGTAATAATTTAGGTTCGCCCTCACTACCTACTAGACAGATATATAGAAAAGGTTTTTATGAATCCCCCTACAATGGCTCTACCAATGCAACACCTGATAATTTGTCACTTAAATTACTTGGGGATTCTGCCAAAAAAGTTAGTAACTTTGACTACGATATAAAATCTGAAGAAGCTGAACTACAAGGTAAAGAATTTTTTAATTTATACGAACCACTCCAACAAGCAGATATTAAAAATCCATTATTGTATATAGCCAAACAAAAAAATTGGGAGATAGGATTTGTATACAAGGGAGTAAAAAGAGGTTTTACAGTTAACTACAACAGAGAAAAGAAAAAACTAGATGAAACTATAGAGCAGTTAAATGAAGCAAGAGCAAAATTATTTTCAGGTCAGGACTTAAAGTTTAATGACAAGCAGATAGGTGAAGCAAGAATGAAGAAAAAAGTTTTAAAGACACAGTTTCTTCGCATATCTAGTAAGTTAGTATCAGAATTTAAAAAAGGTAGAACTGCGTTAGAGAAAGAAGCAAAAAGAAAAACAAGGGGGAACTATTGAAGTTATTAACAATTGATTTTGAAACATATTATGATAAAGATTTTTCGCTGTCTAAAATAACGACAGAGGAATATATAAGAAGTGAACAGTTTGAAACTATTGGTGTTGCAGTTAAAGAAGATAGTGGAGAAACTAAATGGTATACAGGTACATTTTCTGAAATAAGAAAAGCATTGAAGCAGTATGATTGGGAGGATTCAGGTTGCCTAGCACATAACGCAATGTTTGATTCTGCCATACTCACATGGTTGTTTGGTATAAAGCCAAAGATGTGGTTCGATACTATGAGTATGGGTAGAGCATTAATTGGTTCATTTCATTCTGTATCCCTTGCAAACATGTCAAAGTATTATAAGGTCGGTGAGAAAGGCACAGAAGTTTTAAATGCTTTAGGTAAAAGAAGATTAGACTTTACAGAAGAAGAATTAGAAAGATACGCACAGTATTGCATTAATGATGTCGAGTTGACTTATGTTTTGTTTAGTAAGATTGTCAAAGGGTTTCCTCAATCAGAGTTGAGACTTATAGACTTAACAATAAAAATGTTTAGTGAACCAATATTAGAAATAGATGAGGGGCTACTAAAAAAAGAACTAAAGAATATTGAAGAAAAGAAACAATCCTTACTAAATCAGTCAGGTATGGATTCAAAAACACTTGCGAGTAATAAAAAGTTTGCAGAGTTTTTAGAATCTAAAGGTGTTAAAGTGCCAATGAAAATAAGCCCAAGAACAGGCAAACCGACTTATGCCCTAGCAAAATCTGACGAGGGTTTCAAAGAATTGTTAGACCACGAAGATGAGACAATCCAAATTGTAGCGAGTGCAAGGAAGAATATAAAAAGTACAATCAACCAAACAAGAATAGAAAGATTTTTATCTATTGCAGAAAGAGGTTCGCTACCTGTACCCCTGCGTTATTATGCCGCCCACACAGGAAGATGGGGTGGTGCAGACAAAGTCAATTTACAAAACTTACCAAAGAATAAAATGCGAGAGGGTATTATTGTACCGTCAGGTCACACACTCATAGATGCAGATTCTTCGCAGATTGAAGCAAGAGTTTTATGTTGGTTTGCAGGTCAGGAAGATATGCTAAACGCATTTAGAACAGGTCAAGATAACTATAAAATTATGGCAAGTAAAATATATGGTAAGAAAGTTGAAGATGTAACACCTGCTGAAAGATTTATCGGTAAGACTTGTGTATTAGGTTGTGGATACCAAATGAGTTACTCCAAGTTTCAAGGCACAATTAAAAATGCAGGGGTAGACATGACAGAAGAAGAATGTAAAAAGATTGTCTATGCTTATCGAGATTCTGCAAGGTATATATCTGATTTATGGTATCAAGGTCAAGACTTATTACGAAACTTATGTAAGAACAAGATATCCAAGTTTGGTAAAGAGGGTATAGTCACTCCCTTTCCTGATTCATTACAGCTACCAAATGGTATGCACATTCACTACAGGGATTTAAGAGAAATAGTAGTTGAAGAAGAGGATGGTATTAGAAAACAAATAGTTTATCAATCAAGAGATAAAGAGCCAAAATATATTTATGGTGGAAAACTAACAGAGAATGTTGTTCAAGGATTAGCAAGGATTTTAATAGCAGACCAAATGTTATTAATTGCCAAGAAGTACAAGGTTGTGTTTACTGTACATGATGCGATTGCGTGTGTTGTTCCGATAGAAGAAGCAGAGGAAGCAATGAAATATGTCGAGGAATGTATGAGTTTTGTACCATCTTGGGCAGAGGGTCTACCTCTCACATGTGAGGTAGGAAATGGAAATAGTTATGGAGGAATCTCAAAATGAATTGGAAAACCACAAACAAGGAGAAAAGTGATGCTAGTAATGAGAAGAAAAGCGAGGAGAATGTACAAGAGGACATGGTTAACCACCCTGCGCACTACAAAGTGGGTGGTATCGAGACCCTTGATTTTATTAGGGCTAAACTTGGCACTGATGGGTATGTTGGTTATTGTGTTGGGAATGTTCTAAAGTATCTTTCACGAGCTGGGCATAAAGACCGAAAGAAAGTACAAGAAGATTTAAAGAAAGCTGAATTTTATTTAAAGGAAGCTATTTTGATTGGCGAGAAAGATGACGGATAAAATAAAAGTATTACCCACCATTACTAAAAAACAAATGGATACATCTGCTGATGTCATAAAACTGTTGGAGGAATTTAAAGAACAGATAAAAGATAGAACAGATGTATCTAAATGTATTGTTATTGGTTTTGGTGGTGATGGTATTAATCCATTAATTAGTTATGGGTTTACTAAAGACCTGCCTTTGTTTGAAACAGTAGGGGTATTAGAATATATGAAGCAAGAATTAATTGTTGGTGGCGAGGAGTAATTTATGTATACTCTGTATTACGGTATAGATAGCGCAAAGGGGTACAACATATGAGTTTAGCTTGGTCATATTCTAGTTTAAATCTTTTTCAGCAATGTCCGAAGAAATACTATCATTTAAAGGTAGCTAAAGATGTTGTTGAAAAACAAACACAGGCATTACTATACGGCAACAAAGTGCATAAAGTTGCAGAAGAGTATGTGGCTAATGATGTAGAAATACCTGAAGCATACCAAATGTTTAAAGAACCTATCGATAAAATTAAAAATATGAAAGGGGAAAAACATTGCGAATTAAGATTAGGTATGACTAAAGACTTGAAACCATGTGGTTTTTTAGCTGATGATGTATGGTGGAGAGGTATCATTGACCTCTTGATTGTTGATGGAGATAAGGGTAAGATAATAGACTATAAGACAGGGAAAAATAGTAAATACGCAGACACTAAACAACTCGACTTATTTACAGTAGCGGCTTTTACTCACTTTCCCCATCTTAATTCTATAAAAGCAGGGTTGCTATATTTAGTGACCAACGATTTTATCACAAAATCTTATGAAAAGGGAGATGTTATTGGTATCGCGTCTAACTTTTTTAAAGAGGTAGATATCATGGACACTTGTTATAAAGAAGATGTTTGGAACGCAAAACCAAACTTTACCTGCTATAGATTTTGTCCTGTATTAAGTTGTCCACACAATGGGAAAGGGTAGCTATGTCTACGAAGAAAAGAGATTATAAAAAAGAATACCAACAACAAAAGAGGAGAATCGCAAAGAACAAATCTGTTCATGAAGCGAGAATGGAGAGACAACGAGCAAGAAGAAAACTTGATAAAAAAGGTGTCGATAGAAAAGGAAAAGATATCGCACACAAAAAAGCATTAAGTAAAGGGGGTTCTAACAAAGATGGATACAAACTACAAAGTCCAAGTAAGAATCGTTCATTTAAACGAAACGGGGATAAATCTGTAGCATAAAATGCAAGTAGTAGAAGATAGGGGATTATTGGTCAGAGTTTACGACCCTGACCGAATTACTGATGCCATTGAAAAAAGTAAAGTCGTAAAAAAGAATGGGGATGTATACGAGGTATTGGTACATTGGGATTTGGAGAACGCACAAAAATTAGCAAGTATAGGTTTAAAGAATGTGGTGTCCACTATGGACAGAGACTACAAGTATGAAAGTTTTTACTCACCTTTTGACCATCAAAGAAAGACTGCTTCATTTTTAAGTTTATATAAGAGATGTTTTTGTTTTAATGAACAAGGCACAGGTAAAACTATGTCTGCGATATGGGCATGTGATTACTTGATGAGAATGAAACAGATAAAAAGGGTGTTAATTGTATGCCCTCTTTCGATTATGCAGTCTGCATGGCAGAACGATATTATGAGAACTGTAATTCACAGAACTTGCGACATTGCTTATGGAACTGCTGATAAAAGAAAGAAGATATTAAAACAAGATTCTGAATTTGTGATAATTAATTTTGATGGTATGGAGATTATTGAAAAAGATATTATAAAAAATAATTTTGATTTAATTATTATAGATGAAGCAAACGCATATAAAAACACACAAACAAAAAGATGGAAGTGTTTGAATAGAATTATAAATACTAATCCTAATATGCGACTTTGGATGATGACAGGAACACCTGCGGCTCAATCACCAGTTGATGCTTATGGTCTAGCGAAATTAGTAAACCCAAATAAAGTGCCTAGATTTGCAGGGGTGTGGAAAGATATGGTTATGTTAAAGGTGTCTCAATTCACATGGATTCCAAAAGAAAACTCTAACACTACTGTACACAAAGTATTGCAACCTGCGATAAGATTCACAAAAGAAGAGTGTATGGATTTACCTGCCATAACTTATCAAACTAGAGATGTACCACTTACAAAGCAACAAGAAAAATACTATAAAGATATAAGAAACAAGATGTATATTGAAGCTGCTGAAGAAGATATATCGGCTGTAAATGCCGCTGCTCTAATGCAAAAACTACTTCAGATAAGTTGTGGGGCGGTCTATTCCGATACTAAAGAAACTGTAAGGTTTGATGCAAAAGATAGACTAAAGGTTATAAAAGAAATTATTGATGAGACTTCAAACAAAGCACTAATATTTGTGCCATTTAGAAATGCAATAGAAATGGTAAGTGAGTTTTTAAATAAGAAAAAAATTAATAATGCAGTTATAAACGGTGCGGTCTCTGCGTCAAAAAGAGGTAGTATATTTAGTAGGTTTCAAACAGAAGACGACCTAAAAGTTTTAGTAATCCAACCACAGTCAGCCGCACATGGTGTAACTTTAACTAGAGCAGATACAGTCATATGGTTTAGTCCTACCACAAGTTTAGAAACATATATTCAAGCTAATGCTAGAGTGCATAGAGCAGGGCAGAAAAATAAAACTACAGTTATTAATATACAAGGTAGTGCTGTAGAAAAAAGAATATACACACTTTTAAGAAACAAGGAGAACATTCATAACAAAATGATTGATTTATATAAACAAGAAATTAATTAAAAAAATACTTGCACATTACACATTAAAAGTGTATAGTTAAGTTTTGGGGATATAGCAAAAAGGAGAACAATATGTCAGAAGAAAAGTCAGGTATGTTTGATGCCGAAAGACTTCTAACAGCTTTCATAAACATAAGGGATAAAAAGGAAGCATTAGAATCCGAGTATAACGAAAAGGTTGAAAAACTTACCCAAAGCCAAGACCTGATAAGGGAAAAACTTAATGAGATATTTCAAAAAACAAATATGGAATCCATTAAGACAAAGGTGGGTACTGCTTATCGTTCGATAAAAACTAAATATGGAACTAACGATTGGGAGAGTTTACATAATTTTATCATTGATAATAAAGTACCTGAAATGCTACAAAAGAGAATCAACGCAGGTGTTATGAAGGAGTGGTTAGAGAAGTACCCTACTAAAATACCTAAAGGTTTAAATACATTTAACGAATATCAAATTACTATAAGGAGAAAGAAATGAGTGATATTATTCCATTCCAAGACGGTAAACCAACAAACTTACCTTCGTATTTAAAAGACGCAACTACTGCCACTACCGTTGCTTTAGCAGGTGGTGAATCTAGTGGGTTTAAACGAATATCTATAAAAGGTAATGTGTTTAGGCTCATGGAAAGTGGGCAACAAGTAGCCGAGAGCGATGAGAGGTTTATGAGGATTGTCGTTGTAGATGTCGCACCTGCAACAGGTCGTAGTTATTATGCAGGTTCATATAAAGAGGGAGAGAATAGTGGGCCTACTTGCTGGTCATCTGATAGTGTTAAACCTGATGAATCTGTTGAAGAACCACAAGCAGTAACTTGTGGTGCATGCCCTAATAATGTTGATGGTTCAGGTCAAGGTGGTAGAGGTAGAGCATGTAGGTACGCACACAAAATATCGGTTGTACTTGCTGATGATATAGAGGGAGACATCTATGCTATGAATATACCTGCTACTTCTTTTTATGGTAAGGGTCAAGCAAAGACAGGTATGCCACTTCAAGCATATGCTAAATATTTAGCTACGGGGAAACTACCTATCGAATCTATCGTAACTGAAATGCGTTTCGATTCTAACTCACCTGTACCCAAGTTACTTTTCAAAGCGACTGGTATGTTGCCTGAAGAAAAGTTTGGGGTAATCATGCAGAGGAAAGAAGAAACAGCTAGTAAAATAGCTGTAGGTAAAACCAAAAGGGATTCAGGTGGAGGGGAAACTCCTGAACCAGTAAAGGTTGATAAACCAAAAGTAGAGGAGAAGTCTAAAAAATTAAACGATATTTTAGATGAGTTTGATAAGTAAAGAACGAGAGGGGGAAACCCCTCTATTTCTTATAGGAGATATTTATGGCATTATATTTAAAAACACAAGAAAAAATACAAAGACTATTAGACAAAAATTCACAGTCTATGGAAGGAAGTTTAGTAAAGTTTTTTACTCACATATTAGATTGTAATAAGGGGATTGAGGAGATTGCAAAAGAATTAAATCTTACGAAAAAAACATTATATAATTGGTTAGAGTTTAGAAGCACACCAACTAAAAACACAACTGCGAAAATAAAAATTTGGTTAAATGAGTTGCAGGGATAGGAGTATTAACTATGAACATGCAACAATTTTTCGAAAGGGTTTTACCTGAAGAAAAAGAGGGTAACTATTATTGTGTAACGCATTTTTCAAATACATATCATAAGGGTACTGAGTTTAGAGAATCTAAACAAGATATCATAGATATAGTAAAAGGTTGGGAAAACTCTAAAAATCCTCTCACTAGACAAACAGAGAAGTATATTGGTATGGCTTCTTTGAGTAGTAGTAAAGCACGCAATCAACAAAATGCGGTGTCGAATAAATCATTGTTTATTGATATTGATTGTAAAGGTCTAACTACTGCTAAAGAGGATAAAGAGTATAACTACGATTCTAAAGAGAAAGCACTAAAAGATTTAAATAGATTTCTACAAGTGACAGGGTTACCAAAACCGCTCATTTTAGATTCAGGATACGGACTACATGTACATTGGGTATTAAGTAAATCTATACCATCAGTAGAATGGAAAGCACTAGCAACTAGTCTAAAAAGATTAACTCACAAATATGATCTACACAATGACAGAGGGTTATCAACTAATGAAGTTTGTCTTTTAAGGATACCTGAAACTCATAACTATAAAAACAAGGAGGACATAAAAGAAGTAAAAGTAATACAAGAGGGGGATATAACAGATGTAGATAAAATAGAGCCTTTACTACAAGGCCCACGCAGTAGTGAGATAGTATCTAAATTACAAGATAAAATAAAAGATTCTGCTACAACAATACTAGCGGCTACATCTCTCGGTGCAAACATTGATTTTTCTTTTAAGAAAATTGTAAATAGAAGTATGAATGGTACTGGTTGTAACCACATTAAATACATGCTAGAAAATCCTAATAAAGTTTCAGAACCATATTGGAGAGCAGGAATAAGCATAGCCGCTTTTTGTGTAGAAGAAGAGGATGCAGTAAAACAATTATCAGAGGGGTATGCTAATTATGATGAAGCAGAAGCACTTGGTAAGATGGAAAGACTATTAAGCACAGGTGCATTTGCTTATAAGTGTACTTCTATTGATAGTATCGCCCCACCTGAAAATAAACACTTTTGTGTTAAATGTAAACATAAAGATAAAATTGGCTCACCTATAAAACTAGGTGCAGTATTACCCCAAGCACAGACAGCAAATAAAACTGTTACTGAAATAAATGCAGAGACAGAAGAAACAGTAACTTATAACATACCTAGTAATGAAGATTTACCTTTAGGGTATATAAATGGTAATACTGGTGCAGTATTAAAAGCAGGTGCAGATGAAGATTCAGACCCAATTTTAGTTTACCCTCAACCGTTATATGCAGTAAAAAGATTAGATGACCCCCTTGAAGGACAAGCACTTTGGGTTAGGTTACATACTACTTTAGATGGTATTAGAGAGTTTATGATTCCTTATACGACTTTATCTAGTACAGAAGAATGTAAAAAATTCTTGGCTGCCAAAGGGATACTCGCACCATTAGTAGGACAACAAAGAAGTATACAGCAGTATTTGATAGAGTACGCAAATCTGTTAAGGGATAAACAAAAACTAGAGGAGTTACACGTGCAGTTTGGATGGAAAGAAGATTATAAAAAGTTTGTTATAGGTGTTAAAGAGTTAGATGGTGAGGGTATAAACTATACTCCTCCCGCCAGTACAATGACTAATTTACTAGATAACTTTGAGAGAAAAGGTAGTCTAGAAGAATGGAAAAAGGTATTTAATCTATACAATAAACCAGGATATGAACCACAAGCATTTACTTTGATGAGCGCGTTTGGTTCTCCTTTGCTAGAATTTACCGATACCAAAGGAGTTATTATTCACCTTACAAGTTCTGATTCAGGTGCGGGTAAGACTACGATACAGAGATTTATAAATAGTGTTTATGGTAATCCTGATATGGGTTTAAATCAGACTGACACTAGGTTATCTTCGTTTCATACTTTTGGTGTATTGCGTAATCTACCTTTTTGTATTGACGAGGTAACTAATATGGATGCGTCTGATGCATCTGATTTAGCATATGCTATAACGCATGGTCGAGCAAGAAATAGAATGAGTGCATCATCTAATAAGTTAAGAGAAAATAAATTTACTTGGAAATCTATTTTAGTTACTACAGGTAATGCATCTTTCTACGATAAACTTGCTGAAAAAAGTCAGGCATCTGATGGAGAAATGATGAGGGTGTTTGAGATTAGAGTGCCTTCTAATTCTTCTACAGAAAGGCAGGATGATAGATTTAGTAATGTAGGTAAAAACTATGGTTACGCAGGAGAAGTATATATACAACACGTTTTAAAAAATATAGATTCTGTTAAAAATAGAGTTATGGAGACAAGAGAAAAGCTACGAGTTAAATTAGGTCTGTCTAGTAAAGAAAGATTTTGGGCGGATACATTTACAGTTAATATAGTCGGTGGGCAGTTAGCAAAAGAAGTAAATCTTCACAACTATGATATGGATAATATATCTCGATGGTTACAAAGTGATATAAATACAGTTAGAAGAAAAACTACTATATCTAAAGAAGACTTACTAGGACATATTGGCACTTATATAAATCAGCACTCTAACAATATCATAGTGATTAATGCTAAGAAGACTAATGGGCTACAAGAAGCACCTTTACGAGAACCTAAAGCCCAACTTTCTATAAGGATAGAGCCTGATACTGAAAGACTTTATTTTGCTGTTACTCATTTTAGGTCATGGTGCGCTAGAATGAGAGTT
>Ga0099846_1001010_pt1 | contig 11595 bp, 6 predicted proteins | sample CB_VirMetaG_FD_78180 | JGI IMG/M metagenome (GOLD analysis project Ga0099846, IMG submission 78180) | Freshwater to marine saline gradient viral communities from Chesapeake Bay - CB_1504_1 Viral MetaG | ecosystem: Environmental > Aquatic > Marine > Coastal | place: USA: Chesapeake Bay | collected... | reverse complement strand
TATCTAAATTTCTTTTAGAACCAGTTTCGTCACTATAACCATTTTGAGTAGGGTCGCCGGCTAAGATTAATTTTAATTCCCTTTCTCCTCTTTTTATCCTTTCTGAATTAATCAGCTCTACCTTTTTAAAGATAGTTCTTAAATCAGAATCTACTTTATCATTGTCTACGTATTCTACATAAGTAATTTCGTCAAAAATAATAGTGTCTACTTCTTTAACGTTTTCTATCTTAGAAAGATAATCTATTAAAGTTTGAGGTGTCCATTTACCAGGTTGGGATTCTATAGAGTGGAAAGTTTTACCGTGAAGAGCTACACCAAATTTACCCATAGTTTCAGATAAAATTTGCACTTGCTCTGGTTGGTTAGAGGCTAATAATACTTTACCTTCTCCGCCATTTAAAATTTGAGCTATTTTATTGGCTGTTCCTAAAACAAAAGAAGATTTACCTGAACCTTGAATTCCGTATAACACAGAAACATATTGGTTTTTCTTTAAATTATTATCTATTCTATTTATATATTTAGCCGCAACATCACTAGTTAAATGAGCTACTAATTCCATTACAGCTTCTTCTTGTTTCCCACTAGCTGCGCCTTCTTGTTTTTCTATTAAAGAATTATAAACTGTATAAAAAGCATCGCTATTTAAAGTATTAAATAATATAGCTTTTTTGAATTTTAATAATTGATCTTCTCTACCAATATTAGTTAAATCAACACCCATAAGCATAGAATGGTAACTATCCAAAGATTTTTCTTTATCTATATCTGTAGAATTAAACAACAAAGCTTTTACTTTAGTTGATTTATCAAAGCTTTTAATTAAATTTTCGTCTGAATTATAACGTTCCTCGTTAAATTGCCATAATTGATAGTCTTTTACTAATTCGTTATCAACAAAGGAAGTATGATTTAAAAATTCTTTTAATATTTTATCTTCTTCTTTCATTGCTTCTATCATACTATCTCTATGGATAGTAGCACCTTCAGCTGACTCTCTACCTTTTAAAGCAGCTTGCTCTAGTTCTAATAGTTCTTCTTTTTGGTTACTTAATTCAGTAAAAGTATTTGTTAAAGAATCTATTTTTTCTTTTTCTTCTTCAAATATATTTTGCTCTTCTGTACTTAAAGCTTTGCCATCTTGAGTTTTTTTAAGTAACTCATAATATCTTTGAGGTCTTAATTTTGCTGTATGAAATAAACCGTATTCCTCAGATTCCACCTTAGAAATTACATCTAGATATTTCTCCCCCGGTTTAGCAATTAAATCAACTATAGTTTTATTAAATTTAGATATAGTATCAGCATTTTTTAATAGTAAACCTATTTGTTCCATTCTAGCTTCTACCTGGAATAAAGTAGATTGAACACCTTCAACATCAGAAAATAAATTAACACCTGAAGCTATTTTATTAGCTTCTACTTGGTCCTTTTTAAGTAATTCTACTTTAGTTTTTAAAGGTGTAGTATTTATGATATTACCTTGCTCACCAGCAAATCCTAATTTAAAATTATTTACAAATTGAGATAATTTAAAATCTTTAGATTTTTCAGCAGACAATGATTTTTCATATAAAGATTTCATTTTCAAGAAATCTTCATCATTGTAAGGGATTATTTGACCATCTTTATTTTGAAATCTATTAAATGTATTTATACTTTTATCATGTTTTGAAAAAGAATTAGAAAAGTCATTTATAAATTTATTTAGATCTTGTTTAGTTTTTTCAGGTGATTTAATAATATCATTTAACTCTGACTCAAAGTACTTAGCATTTTTATAACCTTCATCTATTCTTGATTCAGCTGCAGTAGAAAGATAATTAATTAAATCAATTTTATTTAAAGATTCTAATCTTACGTTTCCTACTTCAGCAACAGTTTTAGCAGAATTTAATAAATTTAAATTTTTCTTTGTAAAAATTTCGCTGGCTAAATATAAAAATTTATTTCTTTCCTCTTCTGTAGTTAGAGTTTTAAAATCTATTAAATTTTTTAAATTTTCAGTTGTAAAAGTATTTTCTATTTCTTCTTTTACTTGTTGTTTATAAGTTTGTAATTTATCATCTGATACTTGCCAATTTTCAAATAATTCTTTTATTTTAGCTTTGCTTTTTTCACTTAAAAATAATTTGTTATTTTTTAATAAAGTTTCTGCAGTGTTTATATTAGATAAATCAGGTTTTAAATTGTTTATAATAGTTTCATTTTCTGCTATTATTTTATCTACTTCCTCAGAATTTTTTATACCTTCTTTTACTTCTTTAGATGAAGCAGCCATAAGATCGTACAGTAAAGTTTTACCATGCTTTTCTTTTATATCTTCAGGTAAATTATCGTAATCTAATCGAGTTTTTTTAGATAAAGATTCTAATAAGTACTTTTCCGCAGCCTTACCAGTTTTTATATCTTGTAATTCTTTTTCAATTTGCACAAGTCTAGCAGCATCTTCCCCAGACATATTGTTAGCTTTGGCAAATTTTGATAATTTTTCTTCTTGTTCTTCTTTAGATAATTTTTCATCTAGAACAGATTTATTGCCATTAGGGTTAGAGCTCGGGTCAGCTCCGTATTTAACCATGATATCAATATATTCTTTATTAAGATTTTTAATATCATTAATTAAAGAATTATTTTGTAAATCTGATACTAATTCAGGGTATTTTTTAGCTATACTATTAAATGCTTCAACTCCACCGGCAGCACTTATAATAGTTTTAATATATTCATATTGTTGTAAAATAAGTTCTTTACTAGCATCATTCATACTCTTAGTCTCTTGATCTGAAACAGGTTTATAAGTTCCCGTTTCTTCATCAAAAACAGTACTTAATTTTGTATCTCCTAGTAAACCATTTTTGTGTAACTCTTCAACAGTACTAGTGAATAATTCACCTTTACCAGCTAATTCAAAGTCTAGTATACTATTTTTCATTTTTTCGTGGTCAGAGTCACCTAATATCCTTTTAAATAATGGGGTTTTAGCAATAGCACCACCGCCGAATCCGCCTACATAGGATTCCAATAAACCAGAACCTACTTCATCCCAATAACCTGGATCGTACATAGTTTTAAAATGGCCAGTCTTACCATCAGCTCTTTGTTCAGCTTGCCAACCGAACATAGCTTTTAAGGCGGCGTGACCACCTTTTATAACTTCATCACCAATAAATTCAGCTACTTCTTCTATACCTTCCCAGTTACCTGCTGCAGCGTATTTTTTAATTGTAGAACCTGATTTACCAGCGGAAGTGGTTTTACTACTTAAGTATTCAGCAACTTCACCGACTTTCTTTTTAATATAATTCTCTTTAGCCTTCTCAGCAGCTTCTTTACCACCTTCTTTTAGAGCTTGAGCAGCTACATCATCTGCTTTGTTTAAAGTTTGTTTTATACTTTCATGCAAATAAGGAGATGCTTTTTTAGCTACTTCATTTACAGCTTTTCCCCAATGCATAGTTTCAAAAGTATTTTCTAAACCATTCATTAAATGATTAACTCCTAACATAGCAGCAAAACTACCCGTGTATAAAAATGCCGCTTCTCTAGCTGAGTAACCGTTAGCTATAGCATTAGTATACATATCTTTAGCTCCATATAAACTCATACCAGTAATAGAACCCGCACGAGCAGCTCTAGAAACCATTTGATTGGCTGCAGCAGCTGTACCTTTCTTTACAACGCCTGTTCTTAAACTACCCATAGCTAATCTAGCAGCCGCTGTACCCATAGCCTTACCTGATAATAATTGTAAAATAACATCTGAAGCTAATCCCGCTATTGCATCCCAACTACCAAAAGCTCCACCTTCTTGAGTTTCAACAGAAGTAGATACTCTACCCATAGCGTTGTTCATTAAATTTTGCTCCCAAGAATCCAATGCTTTGTTACCAGATGCCATAGAATGTATAGCAACACCTATAGCATCAGCCATACTATTGATGTCAACGACAAAATTATTTAATGTTCTAGGTATAAAGTCATAAAAATTAGCTTCTAAATCTTTTGATGGGCTATATGCATCCCATAAAGAAACTACTTGTTTGTGGGCATTTTCCATATATTCTCCCTCGTAAACAGCTTGGTAACCAGCTTTAGCACGATTACCATGTTCTAAAGAACCTTCTTGATAAACCCAACCTATTATTTTTTTACCGTCTTTATTAGTGTAATTAGGATTATTTATCATATAAGCCATACCACTTTCATCGCCACTAGCTGTAGCTCTAGGTATAGCCATCATTATATCTCTACTTATTTTTAAAGGGTTATAAGATCCAGGGTTATTTTCTACCCAACTATCATAAGCCTCATCTTTAGTAGGCATTTTATATTCTTTACCATCTGCATCAAAATAAATATTAGATTTAGCATGAGTATAGCGAGGATCATATTGTCTTTCAGTTAAAGTATTCATTAGCAAACGAGAACCATCATTAGTTGCGTTTACTGTACCTACATCAAACATCACTGATCTTTCTTTAGTATTAGGTCCGTATAAAAAACCAGTACCAGGCATAGCTACAAACTCTGAAGTTTGGAATTTATCAAAATTACTTTGGCTATAATTTTGATAATCTTGGGCTACTATCTTATAATGCTCCTTAAACTCTTCTTTGTATTTTTCTTCACCGTGGCGATTTTTATACTGAGACATTAATTTTTCGTCACTTTCATAATAATCAATAGGTTGAAGCGTGTATTCTTTTCCTGGGTTATTATTTAGAATATCTGCATAATTACCTGTTATAGAACCTTCTACTCTACCTTTAAACCAATCGTTGTTATTTTTTATTTCTTCTGGCATGCGATTTATTATTATAAGTTTTTATTTCATATTATTTTTAAGACCTAAAATTGTGTAAGTGCTTAAAGCACCTTGAGTATTTTTGTAAAGCTCCTCTTCTTCTCTCTCTTGATCATTAAATCCACCTGCCACAGAATTTGCAGATAAATTAGCTTTAGGTACAAAAACATTTGTTGAAGCCAACACTTGATTAAATTTAGTATCAGTAGGTATTAATACTTTAGTAGTTCTAACTTCACCAACCCAATCTCTCCAAGTACCTAAGTCTCCTGCAAAGCTTTTTCTTGTAGCTTCTGGTATTGCATTGTAATAAGACTCTTTTACATTAGCACTAGGTTCGCCTAAATCCATATTTTCAAATGGGTTATTTTCAAAAAATCTATCGTCAACAACTAAAGTAGCCTCATAAGCTTGAATTACTCTACCACCTTCAGGCAAATGATTAACTAATAATGCATTTTCTTGTTTCATCAGCTCAGCGCCTTTATACTTACCTTGTAATTTTTTTAATTTTTCTTTGTATTGTTGGGGATTTTTTAACTTAGATTCGGATAAAACTGCGCCGTCTGGCCCTATAGGAACATACACAGCATTTACACCTTTTGTTACGTCTATATAACCTACATCTAACAAAGATTGGTCTCCATTTTCCGTAATTATTCCGTTTAATTTTTTACCATTAACTAAGAAAGCTTCATCTATTCTTGTACTTAAATCAAATTTTTGACCTTTATCGGCAGTACTTAATTTTTGATTCGACAACGTTTGGTTAGGGTCTATTGTTCTAACTATATTTTTAGCTTTAGCGCTGAAATATTGAACCATCCTAGTTTTACCTAAGATTTTATCAAATCCTTCAGTATAACCAAAATCGAAATTGTCTGGATTAGCAAAATCTGCAATAGGATCTCCTGGTTTTATAGTGGTAGTTCCAGGAATTACATCGCCATGTTGTCTAATGTTAGCTTCAGCTTCTAAATCATAAACAGCTCCACTAGAAGTTTCAACGCTGATGTCTAAACGTTTCATCCATTCATTAGCTAACATTCTCCTCATTACCAACCCCAGTTCTTGCTGGTTTCTTGGAAATATTATATTGCCATCCTCGTCTTTAAGTTCATTACCTTTTTCATCATATACAGGCTGTAAATGAGCTCTAGATTCTAAATAATTTTTTGCTTCTGGGTCCATATTAGTCATAAAACTCTTAAAGGCATTATCCACACTTTTTGTATTGTCATCTGTAGTTTTACCCGAAATATAAGATTCCAATATTCTGCCATTTTGTAGCACCCCGCCACCTTTATTTAACCAACCAGATTTTTCTGACCCTAAGTGTTCAAAGGCTGGGTCTAAATAGTTTTTTCTAAAGTAGGCGTAGTTCATACCATCTACCATATCCACTATAACATTAACATTACCAGCTAGTCTTTGGTCGTAGGGTCTCATCTTTTGAATATCTCCATAAGTAATAGGAGATAAAGCACCTTCAAATAAACCTGACCTCAATTCTTCAGGTGTAACTTGCATTAGTTCACCATCTTTACTTTGAGCTATGTATTTACCGTTTTTATAATAATAAGAATTTTGTCCGTTTTGATCTTTTAAGAGATCGGAATTTTTCACAAATAATTCTTGTATTTGTTTATTTTTATTATTTCTTTCAGCCACTAAATGTTCATAAGTAGTTAAATCTTTGACATAATCTTCTGTTTTTTCATAACCAGGTATTGTAGCTAAATTAGTTCTAATTCTTTCTGCTAGCGTATAAGCTTCTTGGTTAGTAATTTTAGCGTCTATGTCTAATCCTACACCCTCTGTAGTTTCTAATGTAGGTATTTTTTCTGTTTTACTTTTTTCTTCTGCGGCTGGCATTGCATACCTTTGTAATAATACAGACGGATCAAATTGAGGCATTGGAGCCGGCTGATATTGAAAGGAAGCATAAACTGGTATAGTTCCACCAACTTGAAATTTAGTCAATTTCTTGCGGTTTTTATTGTTTGATCTAAATAATAAAGACATATATAATGTGTATTTTATAAAAAGAATATATTAAAAGCAACAAGAATTTTAAAGTAAAAACCCCAGACTAAAGCCTAGGGTTTGTTATTTTTTATTATATATTTTCATATTTTAAGATTCCCAAGGGAAGTTTCCTTTCTTAAAAGATTTCATTTCGCTCATAATTTCCTGTAAAGTTTTCTGTTCAGGCATATTATTTTTGGCATTTTCTAATGCTTGCTCGTAAATTTTTATTTTCTCGGGACTATCTTTTCTACTTACAGCTAATCTTAGTTTTAACAATGCGTCATCATAATTTAATTTAGCAGACGCATATTTTTGTTGGCCGTCTTGAGCATAAGCTGCCATAGCATATTGTTTATCCAGAGCGTTAGAACTATTTACTCTTCCTTGTAACTCATTACCTATAGCCCCTAAATTTTGGTAAAATTGGCTTGTTCTAGCTTGCTCCGCTTGTAACCTTTGCATAGCCGATTGAGTTTTCAGTTGATTATTAGCATTTATAGTTCTAGTGGTTAAATTATTATTTTCCATTAATGCTTGGCTTCTTGCATTTTCACCTGCTGCAACTCTGTCTTGTTCTTGCAAACGGAATTGATTTTCAGCAGAAGCTATACCCCCTAAAGCTTGGTTAGTTCTAGAAGCAGCTCCTAGTTTTAATATACCATTTAATACTGGGTCACTAGTATTAAAATCCGTTCTAACTTTAGATATTTGTCTTTTTTGTTCGTTTGTATTTAACGTTCTAGCAGCTAAAACGTTTGGTACTGCTTGCCTCTCTGCTATAATGGGCTCATAAGAGTAATCTCCAACAGGAGTTTTATAAGCCTTATAAGCTAATGCAGCATTAGTTAAAGTTCCTATGTTAGAGCCTAAAAATGACCCAATATTATTATCGTAATTTCCTATTTTTTGAGCTGCTTGTCTGAATCTATCACTAAAGCCAGATCCTCTAATTTGTCTATCATTACCAGTTATAGGAGCAGAATAATTGGATGCTTCAGCTAAATTATAACTTCTAGGATTCAGTTCGCCAACAGATTTAATTGGCAAGGAATTTACATCTCTACTACTAAAATCATAAACCTCTTCATTCCAAGGGGCATAATCACTAGTAGTATTAGTATTGGTTGTAATATTTGTGTTTGGATTTGAATTTAAATCTAAACTGTTTTGCATATAATCCAATTTATTAGGGTAACTTCTCCAAGGATAAGGGTTATAACCACCAAAAGTTGCTGTTGTTTTAAACTTAGGTGTAGGCAATCCTGATAAACCATCTTGTGCTTTAGGTACAAGTCTACCGCCATTTTTATAAACTTGACCAGAATGCTGTGTAGTGCCAAGTATTTCATCTACAAAATTACCACCTTTATAAGATATAGCGCTTGTTTTACTTATTTTTGGTATAACCCCACCTATAGGTGTGAAATTAATATTTTTAAGGTCAGACATACTTTTTGCATTTTTTATTTTGTTTTTCAACGATTTATACAAGAAATCTGATTCTTGGCCCTTTGCATATTTATTGAGATACATAAGAGATATTGCTTTCCTTTTCAAAAATTTATCTCCTTTATCAGAGTATAAATTTGAAGTTAATTCTTTATATTCTCCCTCAGATAAATCACCAATATCAAAATCTTTATCTAGTAAGCTATATAAGTAATCATTAGGGTTAGCACTTTTATTTTGAGTACTTTCAAGTAACGCTTCGTTATTATTTGCGTTAACTTTTGCTGGTACTGGTACTGGTTTTGTAGTTAGTTTTGTAGTTGGTTTAGATTCAGTTTTAACTGAAGTCTCCTTAACTTCATCTACTACCGGTTTAGTTTCAATAAACTTAACATCAGGTTTTTTTATAGGGTCAGCTAATACCTTTAAATTTTCTAGGTCTCCAAGTTCTTTTAATTCTTTAAAAGGTAAAGAATCTACTTCTAATTTAGACCTCTCTGCTTTATAAACAGCGTCCTTTAATACTTTAGATACTAATTTTTTATCCCTTTTAAATAAACCTGATTCCCCTATTTTTAGACCACCACCTTCTATATCCTCATCTATACGAGAACCTTCAGGATTAACTATACGAAAAGTACCGGCATCAGAATCTATTTTGTATCTAATGCCAGAACTCTGGTTTTTTTCAATTTGGTTTAAAGCTTCTAAATGCTTTTTACCGTAATTAGTATATTTTCCGTCTTTAAAAAACAACGAATCATTTTTTAAATTCTCTGCCATTGCAGCAGTATCGAGGATTTCTCCACCCCCGTCATTATATCTTTTAACTAGGCGAGCCATCCTGAAAATTTTAATTAAAGTAATCTTCCCCCTTTACGAAATACAGGTTGCTTGTAGTTCATACGCCCACCGTTAGCCATAGAAGGAGCTGGTTGACCACCACCTTGAGCTTGACCTTGAGCCATCATTTCTACGATAGTATCACAAATTTGAACAGCTAATTGAGGATCTCTTGTTTGTGCATATTGCGCTAACATTCCTTCAATATCTGGACCCTGAGCTTGAGCTTCTGGTGCCATTTCTGGAGATGGAGCACCTGCTTCTGGAGCCATTTCACCACCCATTTGGAATTTACCTACTTTATTTGTTCCGTATGCTTTTAAATAATCTTTTGACATTTTTGTTAATTTAAGATTGTATAAATATTATATATTAATTATTTCTTTAAATTTAAAGGTACTTTAACCCCTAAACTAAAGTAATTTACATTAGAGGTTACATTATAACCTACACTATATTGATAATCTAGCTTAGTTTTGAAACTTATATTGGCCCCAAACCCTAAGACTTGTTTGTTTTGTAGAAATATATCAGCCCCTAAAAGCCATTTCCTTTCTTGTTTAGGTATTGATTCTGTAATTAATAAAGTATCTACAGTATTTATTTCTACACTATCTATTTTAATTATAGTTTTAGAATTTATAACATAATCAAATACTTGGTGAGTTATATTACCAGTACAAAATGTAGCTAAGTTTCCTTTTATATTTTCTTCATCTATTTTATAATCCCATCTATTAACAGAATCGTTTACATTAATTACAGAAACAGGTTTATAAAATAAGACAGTATCAAATATATTAATATAAAAAGTGTCAGTATAAGAACTATTCTTAATAGTTTTTGTGTGGGATTTACTAATAATGTTATTAGGTACTTTTTTAATTTCTCTTTTATGCTGTACAACCATAGAAGCTACAATTATTAAAAGTACTATTATTATCATTGTTTTTAATTTTTCTTTTTTATTTTCCATTAGAATCTAGATAATTCTCTCCAAGTACCATTGCCTGAAGTATATAATACTATTCCACCACCCGCAGCAGGAGCGTAATTAACAGCGCCTGTTAAAACTATATTACCCCCATGTCAATGCACCTAATTCAGATTGTAAGGTTGCGCTGCCACTTTTAGGGTCTTCTGATGTTATTAAGAAAGATGAATCAAATCTAGTTAATCCTGTTGCTATAACATTTACCCTAGTACAAGGGTAACCCACTACACCGTTAATATTCTCAGCTGCGTATACAATATAAGTATTATTACTTATTTCGTAAGTAGCTAAAGGCTTTATAGTAGCTTGATTGTATGTTGCAGTTAAAATGCTTAATAATTCTCTATACATAATTTTAAATTTATTCTTTTACGTAATCTTGCTCTTGGTTATCGTGGATATCTAATATCTTTAAAATAGAATCTGCTAGACCTGAAGTATCTCCTTTTTTAAATTTATCTATTAATTCTTTTGTGTGTTCTCTACTGAATATAGTTACTCCTGAGTCTATGTTAGCTACGACAACACCGTCTTTATCTAATACTTGTAGCCTACCGTCTTCTGGTTCAATGTCATCTACTTTAACTTTATAAATTTTATCTCCAACCATTTCAAATGTACCGCCGGTTTTAAATTGACGTACACCTTCAGCCTGAACATTTAAATTTTCTAAAGGTTCTAATTGTTGACCTACCCTAAGGTTTAATTCTTCTATAGTTCCTTGGTGTAATTCCAATATCATAGAGGTGTTGTATATAGCAGGCACTCCAATTTTATCATTTTTAGATAAAGAAGCTACTTGTAATATACGCCATTCTTCATCTAAAAATAAAAAATCTAAACCAAAATTCATATCTCTCATAACCATTTGAACTCTTATAGGAGTATCAAATATAAACAGCATCCCTTTACGTTTTCCTAAATATTCTAAACCAGATAAGCCTTTAGCTTGAGCTTCAGGTGTATCAGCAATAGCTACGTCAAAACGTATATTTTTTATTTTTAAAGGGTGTAGTACCATTATGACATTAATTTAGAATAATCATATGTATTTTTTTCCAATTCTTCATGTAGAAAGCGACCCAATTCTTCTTTAGCTTTTTTATCTCCACTAGCTGCTTTTTTACGTAGCTCTTGTATTTTAGTAGAGGATTTAGCGTTTATAAGTAATTCCATACTTTCTATTTCAGCTAATTTTTCAGCCTTACCCCCTTTAGACATCCTAACTACAGGCAATCCTCTATCGTTTTTTACACCTGTGTTATTAAATTCGTCGTGTGAAGGCCCGTCCAAAATAACGTTTTCTTTTAATAAATCTAGTTCTCCACCACGTCTAAACATAGGTTTACCACCACATTTACACATAGGCTTAGCCTTACCACCTTTTTTAAATACAGGCGCTCCACCGCAACCACAAGAAGTTTTAGCTTTTACTTTACCACCTTTTTTATACATAGGCGCAGTAATT